>Ga0206684_1000003_pt1 | contig 96626 bp, 67 predicted proteins | sample M210012015metaG_FD_155467 | JGI IMG/M metagenome (GOLD analysis project Ga0206684, IMG submission 155467) | Ammonia-oxidizing marine archaeal communities from Monterey Bay, California, United States - M2 100m 12015 | ecosystem: Environmental > Aquatic > Marine > Intertidal zone | place: USA...
TGTGTATGAATCCAGAACAATATCAGTAGTATCTCCAAGTGCAATTGGTTTAGAATATCCTGGAGGTGAATTATCTGATACTGTTTCAACATCAATTTATACAACATATCCATTATTTATTTGGTCTTCATCAAGTTGTAATACTTGTGAATCATATATTCGTGTCTCTGAATTTAATTCTAGTATTCATTCATCAATGGATGAAGCAATTCAGGATGAAAGAAGATTACCTTTTGATCAAACTGAACAATGGGAGAATATTGGTATTATGAATAGTTATCAATATCCTCTAAGCGGTGCTCTTCCTTTGGAGTATGGTAAGATTTATGTATGGCAAATTAAAAATCAGATTTCAACAACTTCTGGTGGAGATGAGATTCTTTCGCCAATAAATGCATTTAGAATTCAAGAAATTGGATCAGGATCAACAACCACATCATACCATCCAATAGTTCAAATCCTTCAACAGGTTATGAGTGATGATCAATTTAACTCTCTTTTTGGGGCAAGTGCTCAATTAGATGGTTATACGCCAACTGGTAATTATAAAATTAATGGTAGTTCAGATGACCTATCAAATACAGTTAACATTTTAAATCAAGTTACTAGTGGAACTGCAACGATTACCAATATACAAGTACAAGATTAAATGAATAAAAAATTCTTACTAGTTATTCTTTTATTTAATCTAAACCAAGCGGTTTTTGCTCAGCGTATAGCTATTGCTACGAAATCTTTAGGATCAGTAGAAATTGAAAAGAAGGAAAAACCTGGGTTTAATATGTTAAAAGCCGGCACGATTCTAAATGATGGAGATCGAATTAGAACTGGTTCTGATGGCTTTGCATTGATCATATTTATTGATGATAAATCTCAGTTGAAAATAAAAGAAGAATCTGAAGTAACTATCACTGGAAAAAAGATTGCTTCTACAATTTCAAAAAATATTCGCATGGATAATGGTACTGTTCGAGCGCAAGTTAATAAGCAAAGAAAAGGTGAGTTTGTTATACAAAGTACGACATCAGTTGCGTCTGTAAAAGGAACAGATTTCTGGTTTATTGCAAACTCTGAAGAAGGTGATATGTTAATTGGTATTGAAGGTATTGTAGATCTTTTTAATGTCGTTAGTGGTTTGAATGTAGATGTAACTGCAGGTAATACAGGAACTTCTGATGATAGTGGAAATCTTGATGTTGATCCTACAAATCAAAATACAGTCCCTGATGATCCATCGGATACTGAAGAAGATTCTGGCAATCAAATTGAAATAGAATTTGAAGGCCCAAATGGTGAAATCAAAAAACTATTAATTGATATTCAATAAATTATCTATTTGTTAGATATAGTATAGATCCCCAATGTTGACTGGTGTTCAAGAGAGGTGGGTAGAGACGTTTATCGTATCTATTTTTCTTGTTTTAAATATTGCTTTTTCTCAAGAGTCTATTTTATATCATGTACCTCCTGATAATGTATCAAGCGGTGAGTCCGTAAAAATTATGGTATCCTTATTTTCTGATTCTCGTGTTTTGGAGGCTAAGCTATTTATTAGATCTACAAATTCTTTGAACTATATTGAAGAGGAATTTTCATTTAACGGTTCCAGTTGGCAATATGATATTCCTAGTGATCGAATTACTCAAGTTGGTTTAGAATATGCTATTGTATTTCGCTTAGATGACGGTAGTACGGTGGCTTTTCCAAGGGGAGATCCGCTGAAGAACCCTTTTAATTTAGTAATTGGACCTCCTAAAAAAAGGACCAGATCATTTGAAAGAAGAAAAAGTTATTTTCAGGATTCAAAAGAATTTCAAACCAAAGATTTTCTGGTTTTATCTCCAGAACCAGGATCAACCATTCCCCCTGGTGATGAATTAATTGCTGTGTCATTTTTTAATATACCTGACATTGATACAACATCAATCAAAATAACTATTGATGGTCAGGATTTTACTTCATTAGCAAGTATTGGAGGTGGAATTATAAGTTTAATACCTGGAGTTCAAGATCCTGGTCCACATTCAATTATTGTAGAAAGCATGACAAAATATGATCAGCCCATACGGCCATTATCATGGATGTTTAATACCGATAAGGGTGAATGGTCTATTATGGATGAAATTTCTTATAAAGGTAAAGTTGATGGACGTGCATCTACACAGGCATCTGGTGAGCAGATCGTATCCTATTCTGAGATTAATGGTAAATTCAATTTGGACTTAAAGTGGGCAGGTTTTAAAGGGACTGCAAGATTAAACACAAGAGATTCTCCTTTTGCACAACCACTTAATCGGTTTTCTGGAAACTTATATTTCGGTAAATATCTCAATTTATATACAGGAGATTTCTATCCATCATTATCCAAATTTACAATTGATGGAAGAAGAGTTAGAGGAATGGGGATTGATTTAGATTTAAAATGGTTAAAGGTCCAATCAGTTTCGGGCGAGCTTAATAGTCCTGTTCAGCGCTTAGGTGGAGTTGATGGCGGTTTATTATTAATGAACAATGAAACCTCAATTGATTCAGCCACTGGAAATCCTATTTTTTTTCTTGAAAGAACAGGATATACATTTAAAAGAAATGTTTCAGCAATGCGTTTTTCAGGAGAACTATTTTCTAGATTTAAATTTGGGTTGCACTATTTAAAAGCGAAAGATGATATTGGAAGCATTGATCTTGAAATAGATGATTATGGAACCTTTAATGTAGACAGCTCAGCATATGCTGGTTTATCAATGGATAAGTCTACAGGAAATTTTACATATAATGAATTTTTACAAGTGTCTCAAGATAATAATGCTTTGGTTGATATAATTGATACAAAATGGAATTACCGTGACCCTGAAGATAATCTTGTAGTTGGTTTTGATATTGGAACGATCATGGATAAGCGTAGACTTGATTTTACTTTTACTTGGAATATGAGTTTTTTTAATCGTGATATATGGGACGGACCTATGTCGCTAGAAGAGATGGATATTGCATTGGATGATTCGCTTGATGGTATCATTGGTAGGCAATATGATGATAATGGTATCGTGATCCAAGGAGGGTTAATCGAAACAAAAGATTTACCAGATCCATTAGGGTTTAGTGATCTTTTTACTATGAATATTAATATGACTCCATTGATTCCAATTGATGCAATGTCTTTTGATGAACATCCCATTGCATCAATTGTAAATATGCCATCTTCAGCATTTAATATGAAGCTTGCTGGTAACTATCCATTAAGCAAGTTTATTGTAGAATATAGACAGGTTGGGCCCGAGTTTAAATCATTAGGAAACCCATTTTTAGCTTCAAATATTCGGGAATTTTTGATTACAAACCGCATGGCTCTTTTGGATGCAAAACTAATGTTAACAACAGGTTTTAAACATAGAGATAATAAAATCCTTGAAACTGTAGCGAATCCGTTGAATACAAATACGATAACGATGAATTTATCTTTTTTGCCAGGCGCAGGCGCTCCTTCCTATATATTAAATATTCAATCAATTAGTAAAAATAACGAAAAAGAAGATTTAGATAAAGTTGGAGAATCATTTATTGATAATAGAGATGATAGCAGAGCAACCAATGTATTGTTATCTCTAAATTATCCTGTGACGTTTCGTTCAATTAAGCATAATCTAGTTCTTAATTATAATACTGTTATTAATACAGATAAATTATCAGCAGATCGTGCTCAAGGTTATTTCTTTTCAGGAAGTGACTCGAAATCAATCACAGCATCTATTGCTTCAAGGTTTCAAAACTCATTACGAACGATGCTCAATGTGAGCGCTATGGATTTACTGATCCCTAGTTTAGATATGGAGGGAAATATAATTAAGAATACTATTTCTTGGAAGACACTTGGTCTAAATGGAAAATACGCTCTGCCAAATAATAAGATTAACTTAACCGGAGGTCTTTCTTATATACGAAATAAATCATTAACGACAGTTTCAAGTATATTTAATTTTCGCGGAGGAGCTGATTATCAGTTACGTAAAGATATAACACTATCTTTTTCAGGACAATTGCAAGCGGTAATCAATGAATCATCTAAAGAAATAAAATTAAATACTTCCGGAATTCTTATGTCCTTTAGGTATAATTTTTAGACATTATGGATTCATTAAAAAGATATTTATATGATAAATGGGTTGGTTTAACGATAACTCTATCATCAATCTTACTTATAAGTTTTCTTCATCTTCTTGGTATCTTTGATGTATTAGAGTTAAAAACCTATGATTTTCGTTTCACAAATGTACGAGGACCATTAACCGGTTGGGCAGCAAATGATTCTACCTATATAAATATGGGTACAGATGTTGTTCTTATTGAGGTTGATGATGAAGCATATCGTTTAATGCCAGAACAATGGCCTTATCCTCGAGGTACAGTTTGGGGTAGAGTAATACGAAATTTAACCCAAGCCGGAGCGAAGGTTATTGCATTTGATATACAGTTTGATGCTCCAGAAACAAAATCAGAATACCTGCATGATTTTGCAGAAAAGATTAACTCAGAAGAACTAAGACAATTAATACCAAGGCATGGTGATAAAATTCTTGCAGAATCAATTTTGGAAGCAAAAGCATATGGTACTGAAGTTATTATTGCTACAAAAGTTGCAAGCGAAGCGAGCAGACAACCTCCACAATATATTGCGACCCCTCATGAGGAAATAATGAAAGCTGAACCAGAAACTGGAATTATAAATGATCAAATGGACGCAGATGGTTTTTCAAGAAGATATGCTCTTTTTAGTGAATTATCCCACCAGCCAGGTCGAGCCTATTTAACCTTAGGTCTGAAAGCAGTAAAGTCTTTTCTTGGTATTTCTGATACAACAATGCCACGATTTGATCCAGATAATCATCTCTGGAATTATGGAGGACTAAAAATTAATGCGCATGGAAATAGCAATACGTTTCTTGTTAATTATTATGGTCCTGCATCAGGTTATAAACTTCCCTTGGAAGAAGATTACCCAGCAATGGGCACATTTCCTCGATATTCCTTAGCATACATTATAGATACCGAAGATATCAGCTTAAACGACCCTATGGAAGATATTGATTGGATGAGTCAATTTATACCAGGAGAATTACCTGAATGGATTCAGGAAATTGAAGATCCAACGGATCGTCAAGAAATGATTGATATGATGGGGTTAGGTGGAGATTTTGATGTAACAAAGACTCCATTTTATAATAAAATTGTTGTGATAGGTGTTAATATAGAGGTCATTCACGACTTTAAGAAAACTCCCTATTATAATTATTTTGGCATTCAACAGCTTACGCCTGGGATGGAAACTCACGCAAATGCAATTCAAACGATTATACATGCAAATTATTTAAATGTGTTTGGGAGTCGTTTAACAAAGCTAATTTATGATTTTCAATGGTCTCATTTTCTACTCATTTTATTATTAAGCTTAATAGCGTTCCTTATTTTAGATATGGTGAATCCTATTGTTGCAGGTGGTTTAATTATATTACAAATCATTATTTATTATGGGGTTGTATGTGGATTATTTGTTGATGATTTAAGCTGGTTTTTGAAAGATATTATGGCATCTGTATTACCAAAGGATTTCGTGAAGGAAAACTATTCTTGGTTTAGTATTAATTTACCAGCAATTCAATCCGGCCTCGTAGTGCCGATGGTTGCACCAATCATGGGAGTTCTAGTAACGTATGTTTCAAATATATTATATAGCTTCCTAGTTGAGCAAAAGGATAAGAAATTTTTGAAGAGCACTTTTGGTCAGTATATATCTCCGGAGCTAATTGATAGAATGTTTGAAAACAAACAGGAACCAAAGCTAGGTGGTGAAACAGGAGTTCACACTGCATTCTTTTCTGATATTCAAAGTTTTTCATCTTTTACAGAAGTACTAGAGCCGGAGAAGATGGTCAATTTAATGAATGAATACCTTACAGAAATGACAGATGTATTATTATTAAGAAATGGAACACTGGATAAGTATATTGGCGATGCAATTGTAGCTTTTTATGGAGCTCCAGTCCCGGTAGAAAATCATGAATATCAAGCATGCATGACTGCCCTTGAAATGAATGATAAATTAGAATCCTTACGAAATAAATGGCGCGATGAAGAAGGGTGGCCAGAAATCGTACATAATATGCAGCACCGGATAGGATTAAGTTCAGGAGAAATGGTTACTGGGAATATGGGTTCAACAATGCGCATGAATTATACCATGATGGGAGATACAGTAAATATTGCTGCTAGATTAGAGGCTTCTGCAAAACAATATGGTATTTATATACAGGTCAATGAGAGCACATATGAATCAACAAAAGAACAATTTGAATGGAGATTCCTAGACTATGTTCGTGTTAAAGGAAAACAATTACCTGTGAAAGTATATGAATTGATTGCAGAAAAAGGAAAGATTAGCGATGTAGACAAGACAGTTATTGATGCGTTTACACATGCGCAAGAATTATACTTCAATCAAGATTGGGATAAAGCAATTAAAGCATTTACTGACGCAAATGAACTAGAAGATATGTTTTCTGGAAGATCTGAAAACCCTTCCAATGTTTATTTGCAACGTTGCCATCAATTAAAGGAAAATTCCCCTGGAAAAGATTGGGATGGAGTATGGGTATTAACGAAAAAATAATATTTGTTAAAAGTTTCAAGTATAAATTCTGTGATGATCGTCACAATGACAGAGGATTATCGTCGGTAAATTAGTTAGTTAAATTCGGATTAACTATGCCTTCGAAAAGAAGTTATAAAACTACCAATTTTTTGCTATCAGTTTTATTACTGATGATATATTCGTGCGGCCAATTGGAAGTTGCTTCTATTGAAGTTGTTAATTTATTTGATCCGTCCGATGATTCCTATTCCTTGCCAGATACAGAAATCATTGATGGCCCTATGTCGGGTATGACACTTGATTCATCTTCTTCTACAATAACCTGGAGACATAGTGATCCTGGTTACCATTATGACCCTACCCATGAAGTTGACTATGCGGAAAGGATTTATTATCGATATCGTCTTAATACTGCTACATGGTCTCCATGGTATAATGGAATTAATCTTATGGAAAGGCAACTTGGGTTTTGGAGTTTTGATACGTTGAGCGGATTGCATGTTTTGCAGTTTGATTATTTAGAAGATATCAATTACCAATTAGAAATCATGTCAAAGTATCCTACCAATATTCAGGAAGAAAACTGGCCAGATATTTCATTTTCTGTAGATGTATATGAGGGAACTGAATTATTGATTTCACCAGCGCAGGTTTTTGCTGATTCTGGTGGAGTATTTTTTGTAAATGCAAAATTAATTGATGTAACGGATTTCATGGGGATACATTTGGAAGTTTCTTATGATAATAGTTTTATGCAGTTACTAAATTATTATTTAGAAAGTGATTCCACAGATTTTCTTCTGCAGAGTGAAGGACAATTAATTAATTTTGTGAATAATGATCCGCAAAATGGTCATTTTCAATTAGATCTTGGTGTAGCTGGTGGTTCTGTAACTGGCGTATCGGGAACAGGGAATGTTGTTCGGTTGGTTTTTGAACATATTGGAGAAATTGGTCAACGTTCAATTACCATCTCATCTGAAAGCAGTGTTCGTGATGTATACAATAACTCAGTTGTTCAACATATTTTCCCTGGAGTGGTTTCCATATGGTAAGAAACCGTTCACATAATATTATTGTTGGCTTTTTACTTGTAGGGATCTTTACAGCCAATCTTTTTGCAATTCCAGCATTTACTGAAGGTATCGTTTCCTCTTCAGCAGATGGTGTATGGGGTGTTCATGTTGCGGATGTGGATGGGGATGGAAATCTAGATATTATCCGTGCATCGTTGTATGATGATACGGTTGCTTGGTACGAGAATACTGCGAATGGATATACTGGACATGTAATTACTACTTCAGCCAATGGTGCTATTGCAGTATATGCGGAGGATATTGATTCTGATGGGGATATGGACATATTAAGTGCTAATTATTATGAAGCGAAAATTGTTTGGTATGAAAATAATGGATCCGAATCGTTTACTGCTCACACAATTTCTACTTCTATGTCCTATGCATATGATGTATATGCTGCAGATATTGATTTGGATGGAGACATGGATGTTATAGGTGCCTCCTATAGTAGCGATAAGGTTGTTTGGTTTGAAAATAATGGGTCGGAAAGTTTTACAAGTCATACGGTTACGACAGCTGCGGATGGAGCAGCTTCTGTTTATGTAGAAGATGTGGATAGCGATGGCGATATGGATATTTTATCTGCTTCTATTAATGATGATGAAATCGCCTGGTATGAAAACAATGGATCCGAAAGTTTTACGATGCGTACCATTACTACGGGTGCCAATGGTGCAAATACAGTTTTTGCAATTGATGTAGATAGTGATGGGGATATGGATGTGCTTTCCTCTTCATCCTATGATGATAAGATTGCCTGGTACGAAAATAATGGATCACAAGGTTTCACTGCGCGAACGATCTCCACCACAGCAGATGGAGCATTTGATTTGTATGCCTTGGACTTTGATCAGGATGGAGATGTAGATGTTTTATCCGCTTCCTTATACGATCATGAAATTACATTATATGAAAATAATGGGAGCCAAACCTTTGCAGCTTACGTCATTGCAACTGCTGTAAACGGTACCCGATCTGTATATGCTGGGGATATGGATAATGATGGAGATACGGATATTATTGCTACGGCATTAAATGATGATCGGGTAATCGTATATACAAATGAAACCTCAGGTTTAGCAACCGCATCATTTGTTGCTAGCACTATTTCTACAACTGCAAATGGAGCAAGGTCAGTCTTTGCAGCTGATATGGATAATGATGGGGATATTGATATTGTTTCTGCATCACAAGAAGATGATGCCATTGCTTGGTACGAAAATAATGGTGCTGCGAATCCATCCTGGACAGCTAGTGATATTGCTACCAGTGCAGATGCTGCTTATTTTGTTTTTGCTGCGGATCTAGATAGAGATGGGGATATGGATATTGTTTCTGCTTCATATAATGATGATGCCATTGCTTGGTACGAAAATGATGGTGCTGCGAATCCATCCTGGACAGCTAGTGATATTGCTACCAGTGCCAATGGTGCAGTTTCATTATTTGTAGCTGATATGGATGCTGATGGTGATATGGATATTGTTTCTACTTCTGAACTTGATGATGCCATTGCCTGGTACGAAAATGATGGTGCTGCGAATCCATCCTGGACAGCTAGCGATATCGCTACCAGTGCCGATGGCGCTCGTTCTGTTTTTGCAGCGGATCTAGATAATGATGGAGATATGGACCTAATTTCTGCATCTGCGAACGATAATACTATTGCCTGGTACGAAAATGATGGTGCTGTGAACCCATCTTGGACAGCAGCAGATATTTCTACCAGTGCAAGTGCGCCTTTTTCTGTTTTTGTAGCAGATATGGATAATGACGGTGATTTGGATATTGTTTCTGCATCAATCAACAATGATGCCATTGCCTGGTATGAAAATAATGGTGCAGCGAATCCATCCTGGACAGCTGTCGATATTGCTACTAGCGCAGATGCAGCAACTTCTGTTTCTGTAGCAGATATGGATAATGATGGGGATATGGATATTATTTCTGCATCAATTAATGATGATGCCATTGCTTGGTACGAAAATGATGGTGCTGCGAATTCATCCTGGACGGCTACTGATATTGCTACTAGCGCAGATGGTGCTCAATCTGTTTTTGCAGCAGATATGGATAATGATGGCGATATGGATATTGTTTCTGCATCATATCAGGATGATAAAATTGCCTGGTATCAAAATAGTGCCGGAAGAAATGCGCCCCAAATAACATCCGTAACTTCTACGCAAGATAATGGTTCCTACGGTGTGGGTACAGAAATCCCTATTTTTGTTAATTACAGTGATCAGGTTCTGGTTACAGGTACACCACAATTGACTTTAGAGACAGGATCTACCGATGCTGTTTTAAATTATGTTAGCGGGAGCGGCACGGGTCAATTGCTGTTTACGTATACCGTTGCGCCTGGTCATGCCTCTGCAGATTTGGATTATCAGAGTTCTAGTGCTCTTTCGTTAAATGGTGGAACCATTAAAGATGCCCGTGGAAATAATAATAATGCATCCTTAACTCTCCCTGCACCAGGTGTAGCAAATTCGTTAGGTGCAAATAAAAATTTAGTAATTGATACCAATGCGCCAACAGTGACCAACGTTACTTCTACTACTGCAGATGGTACCTATGGAACAGGAGATACGATCAATGTTTCCGTTACTTTTAATGATACTGTGGATGTGACCACTGGTACAATTGGTTGTGGTGACTTTTTAATAAGTAGTCTACCATTCAGTGCACAATATTCTAATGCAGGTCAACCGAATAATTGGGATGTGAGCGGGAGCGATGGTTCTGATATTGCGTATACGTTAAATCTATCGGAAGCGACGACAATAAGCATTACTACTTGTGCAGCTTATAGTAATTATGATACCAAACTTCAAATATTTACTGCCAATGATCAGTGTACACCTGTGGCAACGAGTTATTATAATGATGATTATAGTTGTACATATAGTGGGCTTAGGGCTTCCTTACCTAGCTGCGCACTAGAAGCAGGACAATACTATGTTGTTGTAGATGGATATAGCGGTGCAACGGGTAATTATCAAGTGGACATTTCAGTTGTGAGCGGAAGAAATAGTTCCGAACAAAATACTACTGATATGAATTTACCAGGAATGGATGATTATCCTCGTTTTGCTAATACGGTTGGATACGATAGTGAGTATGAAATAACAAAGCTTCGAGCCGATGGATATATGTATTGGGAAGTAGATGAGTTTTTAAATGATAATGATGTAGATCCTATTTATACCTTACGATCTGGTGGAACTGGAATTCCAAAAATAACTTTGGAAACTGGAGCAGGAGATAGCGTTGCCTACTATGTAAGTGGACATGGAACAAATATCATATCATTTCAATATATTGTTACAACTGGTGATTCTAGTAGTGATTTGGATTATGTAAGTGTTGATGCGTTGGATGTAAATAGTGGTACCATACGAGATGCATCTGGAAATGATGCGACACTTACACTTTCAACACCAGGAGCTACAGGTTCGCTATCAGCTAATAAAGCATTGGTTATTGATGGATTTGGCCCTCTTGTCTCATCTGTTTCATCTACCGCAGCAGACAGTGTGTACGATGTTGGTAGTGTAATTCCAATTACAATTTTATTTAATGAAAATGTAGTTATTAGTGGCACTCCTCAGCTTACAATGGAAACAGGAGCTTCTGATGCTATTGCCAGTTATGTGTCAGGTTCAGGCTCTAATACAATTACATTTAATTATACTACTACTGCAGGTGAAAACAGTGCTGATCTAGATTATCAGGATTCCACTGCGTTAATATCAAATGGTGGTACAATAACAGATGCATATGGAAATGCTGCAAATTTAATATTACCTGCTCCTGGAGCGGAAGGATCATTAGGTGCAAATAAAGCAATTATTATTGATGGTGGTGCTCCAGTTGTAAATAATATTACATCAACATCATCAGATGGAACGTATAATTTGGGTGACGTTATTCCTATAACAGTTTCCTTTAGCGAAGCATTGACCGTTACTGGCACTCCACAATTAGAGATTAATACTGGTGGAACTAGTTTGAGTTTTGATGGAAATGGTGATTATGTTCGTATGGCTGGTTTTAATCCATCCACAACAGATTTTACTCTATCGCTTTGGGTTAAATCCAATGCGTATTCTAGTTCCAACAAGAATATATTTCAGCAAATGGATGTTAGCGGTAATGGGCGGAGTATCATATATGTGAGAAGGTCATCAAATCAATTTGCAACTTTTCTAGGTGGTGGGGAGCGTTTATCTGGTGTCGTATCAGAAGTTAATCGCTGGTACAATGTGGTTCTTGTGCATAATAACTCTGCCAATACGATTACTTGGTTTATTGATGGGGTGCAGGCCAATACAAATAATTCTAATGTAGAAACAACCGTTGGAGATTTTTTACTTGGGGTACATAAAGGATTTGGTTCCTCATCATATTTTAATGGGTTAATGGATGAAATTGCCATATGGAATAGTCAGCTTGATAGTACGGAAATAGTCGCTTTATATAATAGCGGTGCTTCTATTTCTGCTGCAGCAAACTCTGGAAATTATACATCTTCCTCTGATCTAATGCGTTATTATACGATGGATGAAGGTTTGGGAAATGTTGTAGTGGATCATTCATCTAGTGAGGTGAATGGTGCATTATACAATGGAACATGGGGTCCCAGTCCATTGCGTGGTGATGTTGTGAATTATTCAAGTGGTAGTGGTACAAGTAGTTTGACATTTAATTATATTGTTTCTAATGGTCATTATTCAACTGATTTAGATTATACCCGCCCTCAAGCATTATTATTAAATGGCGGTACGATTAAAGAGGCAAGCGGCAATGATGCTGTATTAACCATGCCTTTACCTGGAACTATAGGATCACTGGGATATGCAAAAGCTATTAATGTGGATGGTGTTGTACCTGTAGTCACATCGGTAACATCTACAACAAATGACGGAGCCTATAGTCTGGAAGAAAACATTTCTATTACTATTTCTTTTGATGATCTAATTACAGTGACAGGAACTCCGCAACTAACACTGGAAACAGGATCAATCGATGCAACAGCAGATTATTCCAGTGGAACAGGGACAGATTTATTAACTTTTACTTATACTGTTGCTACTGGAGACACAAGCAGCGACCTTGGATATGCTGGTGTAAATGCACTTTCACTAAATAGCGGTACAATGAGAGACGCATCAGGTAATAATGTCAATCTAATGTTACCTTCTCCAGGGGATTCGTTATCGTTAAGTGGATCGAAAGCTTTGGTTGTTGATGGAGTTTTACCTTCTGTTATTAATGTGACTTCCAGTATGAATAATGGTTTTTATAATGTTGGGGACACACTGGATATATCAGTTCAATTTAATGAAAATATGACCGTTGGAACTGCAAGTCTAGGCTGTGGTGATTTTCTAATAACGAGTTTGCCTTATACGCACTCATATTATACTACAGGACAAGGAAACAATTGGGATGTAAGCGGTAGTGATAATGAAGATGTTGCGTATACATTGCATTTATTAGAGACAACAACAATCTCCGTTACTACTTGTAACAGTGGAACAAACTATGATAGTAAATTGCAGATATTTACTGCGAATGGTCAGTGTGTAGGCACATCTGCAGGATACTATAATGATGATTACAGCTGCTCCTATAATAATTTGTATGCTACCCTTCCAAGTTCTCAACTATCAGCAGGTACATATTATATTGTTGTAGATGGCTATTCATCAAGAAATGGAAATTATACTGTATCAGTTGAAGATATCAGCAGTCGTGCAACAGCGGTGGCAAGTGATTATGATTCTCAATATGAAATAGACAAGTTACTTGATGATGGGTATCAGCAATGGGAAATCCGTGATATGATTGCAGATCAGAATGTAGATGAACCTACCTATTCTTTTTCACGAACTGGAACTGGTATTCCTCAATTAACCCTGGAAACAGGATCGATAGATGGTATTGCAACATATAGTTCTGGTGATGGCAACACATCTCTTTCGTTCAGGTATATTGTTGGAATGGGTCAAAATAGCAATGATCTAGATTATGCTAGCACAACTGCTTTAGAATTAAACGGTGGAACGATTACTGATGCTGCCGGTAATGCAGCAACTCTTACATTACCAACTCCTGGGGGAATTGGGTCTTTAGGTGCTAATAAAGATATTATAATTGATGGTGGCGTACCACAGGTGACCAGTGTGACATCATCAATCTCTGATGGAAACTATATAACAGGTGATCTTATTCCCATTGATGTTGTCTTTACGGAAAATGTTACTGTTACTGATACACCACAGATACAATTATCTACTGGTGGCTATGCATTGGATTTAGATGGTAGTGATGATTATGCGTTTATTCCCAATCATAGTTCTCTACAATTTGGTACGAATGATTATTCAATTTCTGTTTGGTTTAACATTGATGCAATTGGAGCCACAAGACAGATTTTTTGTAAACGGGGTGGCCCTGGCAATTATGAAATACAAGTAAACTCTGCTGGACGATTATCTGCTTGGGCGCCAACAGGTTTTTCAGGATCTACTATCCTTACTGCAAATACGTGGTATAATGTTGTATTAACAAGAGTTAATGGTACTGCTTATTTATATTTAAATGGAGTTCTAGAAGCATCAAGAAGTAGTAGTGGGACTCAAAGTTCCTCTAATGGATTAAGTATTGGTCGAGACTCTTATGGTGGAGAGAGATTTAATGGTGATATTGATGAATTTGCTATTTGGAATAATGGGTTAAGCGCTGGGGAAGCGTTGACACTTTATAACGGTAATGCTTCATTGGATCTAACGTCAAACTCTTCTAATTACACTTCTTCTTCTAATCTTGTAATGTATTTACGATTAAATGAAGGTTCAGGAAATAGTTCTATCGATGCCACAGGCAATGGTCATGATGCAACATTAAATAATGGCGCAACCTGGGCAGTCAGTCAATTGGGTGGAACGGTTGTGAATTATTCTCTTGGATCTGGCACGGATACTCTTACGTTCAATTATACAGTAGTAGATGGAAATTTTAGCATAGATCTTGATTATACAAATACGAATGCATTGATTTTAAATGGTGGTATTATCAGAGATAATGGTGGAAATAACGCCATTTTAACGCTCCCTGGTCCAGGTTCTTTAGGGTCATTATCTGCAAATAAAAATATTGTTGTAGATGGATCAGTACCCGCCATTACAAATGTTTCATCTTCTAATGCGGATGGAGTATATATTATTGGAGATACACTAGTTATTGGAGTCACATTTAGTGATATCATTAACGTTACTGGAGTTCCACAGCTATCTCTTAATCTAGGGAATGTGGATGGTATAGGAGAGTATGCAAGTGGTACTGGTACCACTATACTGAATTTTCAATATGTGGTTTTTATTGGTCAGACTTCTAGTGATTTAGACTATGATAGCACTACATCTCTTTTATTAAATAATGGTACAATAAATGATCAATCTGGTAATCGAGCAGTTCTAATTTTACCAGATCCAGGATCATCTGGATCACTTGCATATTCAAAAGCGTTACAGGTTGATGGCATTGTCCCAATAATTGATTCTGTATCTACCTATGCGATAAATGGAATATATAGTACTGGTGATACAATGGACATTTCTGTATCCTTTAATGAAAATGTTATTGTTACGGGAGTACCACAGCTTTCTCTCGAAACTGGAGATACGGATGTACTAGTGAATTATAGAAGTGGTAGCGGATCATCTACACTTATGTTTCGGTATATGGTTGGACTAGGAAATTCAAGCAATGATTTAGATTATACAGATACGACAGCTTTAACATTAAACGGTGGTTCCATACGAGATATATCTGGTAATAATGCTACATTAACCTTGATTTCTCCTGGATCGGCTGGTTCACTTTCAGCAAACAAGTCCTTAGTTATTGATGGCGCTGCGCCTGTTATTAGCGCTGTAACTAGTACAAATTTAGATTCTGCTTACATTGTTGGAGATACAATAGCAATAAATGTTATTTTTTCAGAGGTTATAACGGTAACTGGTACTCCAGCTCTTACCTTAGAAACAGGTCAAAATGATGCTGTATTGTATTATAATTCTGGTAGTGGCACATCAACTTTGGGGTTTGAATATATTGTTGAATCTGGTCATTTTTCTTCTGATCTAAATTATACTGGCACTACTGCCTTTTCTCTAAATGGAGGGACAGTAAGAGATGCTGCCAGAAATGATGCTCAATTATCTCTTCCTGAACCCGACTCTACCAATTCGCTGGCAGGAAATAAGGCTTTAGTAATTGATGGTGTTATTCCAATTATAAATTCTGTTAGTAGCAATGTTAATGATGGACTATATAAGCTTGGTGATACATTAGGAATTACTATCACGTTTAATGAAACGGTATATGTAGTAGGAACTCCGCAAATTTCTTTAGAGACAGGAAATCAGGATGCAACAGTAGATTATACTAGAGGTGGAGGCACGTCGATATTGACATTTGCATACACCGTATCAGCTGGTGAAGTTGCTAGTGATTTAGATTATGTTGGTTCTATTGCCCTTGGTTTAAATGAAGGAAGCATAAAAGATGCAGCAGGTAATAATGTGGTAATGACCTTACCGGAACCAGGTGCTAGTGGATCACTAAGTGATAATAAAGCATTAGTTGTAGATGGAATTGTTCCTACCGTGTTTTCTGTTTCGTCAACTTCAGCTGATTCTGTTTATAAGATTGGTGATATTATTCCAATTCTTATTACCTTTAGCGAAACAGCTTTTGTAGATACTTCATCTGGTAAACCTAGGATAACTCTAGAGACTGGAGCTCAAGATACGCATGCAGAATATAGCAGTGGAAGTGGTACAGCAGTTCTCAGCTTCATATATGCAGTTGCTAGTGGTAATGTTAGTAATGACTTAGATTATTTAAGTGATAGTGCGTTAGTTTTTAATAATGGTACAATCCTAGATGCTGCAGGAAGCTCAGCTGATCTTTCTCTTGCTTCCCCAGGGGCGGCAGGTTCATTGGCTGCAAATAAAAACTTGTTCATTGATGGATTGTCACCATCGGTAACTTCTATCGGATCAAATGAAATTGATACCACGTATAGTATATCTGATACATTAGCAATTACGGTAACATTTAGTGAGGCCGTTATAGTAAGTGGTGCTCCACAATTAACGTTGGAGACAGGTACTTCGGATGCTTTGGCTAATTATATATCTGGTACAGGTACAAATGTTTTGACCTTTCAATTTATTGTTGCCAATGGCTATATATCAGCCGACCTTGATATTGCAAGCTCTTCTGCATTAAGTCTAAATACCGGATCGATAGTTGATGCCGTAGGTAACCCTGCAACATTATCTTTGCCTAATCCAGGGGATGCTGGTTCTTTAGGGTATAATAAATCAATCACATTAGATGCGAATCCCCCATCAGTTTCATTGGCCTTGTCAGATAATGCAAATGGCAGTTATAAAATGGGAGATACATTAGGTATTTCTATTGTATTTAATGAAGAGATTGTTGTTGTTGGTGCTCCCCAATTAACATTGGAAACAGGTGCGACAGACGCGACAGTAAATTATTTGTCTGGGAGTGGTTCTACCACTCTGCTTTTTAGATATATTATTGCCTCAGGTCATGTTAACGCAGATCTTTCTTATGTTAGTACAAGCGCATTAGGATTGAATAATGGATCTATTAAGGATGTTGCCGGAAATTCTGCTGTATTAATCTTACCTACACCAGGGGCAAGTAATTCTCTTAGTTCTAATATGAATTTAAATGTGGAAGGTGTGTTGCCAGCAATACCAACTGGTTTAATTGCAACACCAGGCAATGAACAAATTCGGCTTGATTGGACTGCAAATAGCGATCAAGATTTAGCATCATATAAGGTTTATGGTGGATCTTCCAGTAATCCAACAACATTATTAGCTACTATCTCAACTGGAACGGAAACATACACTCAAACAGGACTTACCAATGGATCCATATATTATTATCGAATCGCTGCAGTAGATAATATTGGTAATAATAGTAATACAACAAGTGATGTTTCCTCTCTTTCGCATGATTTAGATGTAGCAAGCTCCCTAAATTTTGATGGAACAGATGATTTTGCTTCAGGTACCAACAGCGATGATTTTGATATTACAGATGAATTGACTATTTCCGCTTGGATGAAAGCAGATGTTTTAAAAAATGCTACCATATTAAATCGAATGCCTTATTCAGGAAGCAATGGATACCGCTTAAGTGTGCGTTCAAATGGTGAGATATGGGCATTAGTTGGATCAGGTGAATCCAATGCTAAAGCAAGTACGGCAGCTAATTATTATAGTGCAGGGACAAATTATTTTGTTTCGGGTGTATATAAAGATGGTCAATATGTCAAACTGTATGTAAATGGAAATCTGATTGAGTCAGTTACGACAGATATTGAATTTAGTACTAATATAGCATTAGAACTTGCGCGATGGGTAAATACAGCAGGTGATGATGAGTACTTTGATGGAAACATTGATGAGATTGGTGTTTGGAATAAGGCATTAACACAGGAAGAATTGCTCCAATTATATAGTGGTGGGGGTAGTACAGATTTAAGATCTAATAATGGAGATTACAGTTCTTCATCAAATCTGAAAGGGTATTGGCGTTTCAGTGAGAGTACTGGGTTTACATTATATGATGTAAGCACTAAAGGACAGCATGCCTCATTTTCAGGTGCAGTTTGGAACACAAGTGTCATTGATGTTGCTGGACCTATTGTAACCTCCGTTAGCGCTTCAGCTGATGATGGAATTTATGGTATTGATGATACATTGTTAATTAATGTTGGTTTTAATGAAGCTGTGACTGTTACAGGTACTCCGCAACTTACTATTGAGACTGGTGATAATGATGCAGTTCTTAACTATATTTCAGGTAATGGTACAGGTGCACTAAATTTTCAATATATAATTTCTAATGGACATGTTAATTCTGATCTTGATTATGTTTCAAATAGCTCATTGACATTAAATAGTGGGTCAATAAAAGATGCTGCAAGTAATAATGCGATTTTAACATTACCAACTCCTGGTGGATCTGGTTCATTGTCAAATACAAAAGCCCTCGTTATTGATGGGATTCCTGCATCTGTTGTTTCTGCTTCATCTACTTCTGATAATGGTGCATATCAAATTGGAGATGAGATAATAATAACAGTGCAATACAATGAAGTAGTTACTGTTACAGGCGTTCCACAATTAACATTAGAAACAGGTAGCAATGATGGTGTGGCCAGTTATTCTATAGGATCAGGTACCAATACACTATCCTTTATTTATACAATTACCGTTGGTCATGCTAGTTCTGATTTAGAGTACAATAGTAATACTGCATTGGCACTGAATAGTGGCATTGTTCAAGACCTTGCTGGTAATAATGTTAATCTCACTTTACCAACAGTTGGTGAGACAGGTTCATTAGCTACAAATAAGGCTCTTGTAATTGATGGGGTGTATGCAACGGTAGATTCTATTTCAGCAATTACAGCAAATGGATATTACAAAGCTGGTGATACTCTTAGCATAACTATACACTTTGATGAAATTGTAAATGTTACAGGTTCACCTCAACTAGTATTAGAAACAGGATCAAACGATGCAACCGTTTATTATACCAGTGGCACAGGAACATCTATCTTAAATTTCCAATATATTGCTGGTGAGGGGCATTTAAATACTGATTTAGGATATGTGAATACATCATCACTTTCACTTAATAATGGGTTAATACGTGATATTGCAGGGAATGATGCAACGTTAACTCTTGCTGATCCCGGAACTTCTGGATCTTTATCTGGAAATAGAGCATTGGTAGTTGATGCGATTAGTCCTTCCGTAGTTTCAGTATCGTCATCGGAGTTGAATGGAATGTACAATATTGGTGATACATTAGAGATCACTGTAAATTTTTCTGAAGTTATTGCTGCAAATATAAGTAATGGATCACCGCAGATTAATCTTGAAACAGGAGCTGAAAATGCAGAAGTAGATTATTCAAGAGGTAGCGGAACAAATGCATTAATTTTTGATTATATTGTTGTACGTGATCATACAAGTGAGGATTTAGATTATGTAAATACTGCTTCTCTTTCATTAAATGGCGCTACAATTAGTGATTTATCAGGCAATAGTGCAGTATTAACATTGCCTGCGCCAAGCGCATCTGGATCATTAAGTGCAAATAAAAATCTGATTGTTGATGGTATTATACCAACAGTCATTAGTTCTATTTCTACAAATTTATTAGATGGAACATATAAAATTGGTGATACGCTTGGTATTGCTGTGAATTTTTCCGAGAGTGTTGCAGTGACTGGAGTACCACAGTTGACCATGGAGACAGGTGCTTCAGATGGCATTGCTGATTATGCTAGTGGAAATGGTACATCTACAATAATATTCAATTATATTGTTTCCCAAGGTCATTTTTCTGATGATTTAGATTATGTAGGTGCATCAGGACTATCCCTTAATAATGGTACAATTCTTGATATTGCTGGTAATAATGCTAATCTAAATCTACCAGTTCCTGGAACAGCATCTTCATTTAGTGCGAACAAGGCTATTGTGATTGATGGTATTGTTCCTACTATAACAAGTGTTTCATCTCCTGATGAAAACGGGACATTAACCTTTGGCGCTACAGTTGGCATTACAGTAACATTTGATGAAGTTGTTACAGTGGCAGGAACACCTCAGTTATCAATTGAAACTGGTATAAATGATGCTACTCTGGATTATTCTAGTGGGTCAGGTAGTCCTACAATAACATTTAATTATACCGTTGCTACAGGTCATACAAGTACTGATTTAGGATATATTTCCTCTAGTTCATTAACGTTAAATGGTGGTTTAATTAATGATGCTGCTGGTAATAATGCTGGATTAACAATGGCCGATCCTGATTCAGTAGGATCTCTAAGTGCGAACAAAGCTTTTGTTATTGATGGTATTGTTCCAGTTATGACTTCTGTTACTTCTTCTTTAGCAAATGGAAATTATATGGTTGGAGATACTATACCTGTTGCGATTGTATTTGATGATAATGTATATATAATAGGAAGTCCGCAAATATCATTAGTAACCTATAGTAATAATGCAAATACAATAGTTGATTATAGTTCTGGCTCTGGTTCATCATCGATTATATTTAACTATGTAGTTGGGTTAGGTCATCAAAGTAATGATCTTGATTATTCAAATACGACAGCATTGACATTAAATGGCGGTTCCATAAGAGATATATCTGGTAATAATGCTACATTAACCTTGATTCCTCCTGGATCTACTGGTTCATTATCAGCAAATAAGGCATTAGTTGTAGATGGCGGTGCACCCATTGTTGAGTCTGTGACTAGTCCATCTACAAATTCAACTTATATTGTAGGAGATACCATATTAACCTATATCACTTTTTCAGAGCTGGTAATCGTATCTGGTGCGCCAACTCTTACATTAGAGACGGGAGATAATGATGCTATAAGTAACTATACTGGTGGTTCGGGTACCACTGTCATCAAATTTTCATATATTGTTTCAGAAGGTCATTATTCGGATGATCTTGGTTATGTTAATCAAAATGCATTAGAATTAAATCAAGGTTCAATTAGTGATGCTGCTGGTAACAATATGGTTTTATTACTTCCTGAACCTGATTCTACCGGCTCACTATCATTTAATAAAAATTTAATTATTGATGGTATTTTACCTTTTGTTAATTCTGTTTCATCTTTGGATTCTAATGGGACGTATATTTTTGGTGATACGGTTGATATTTCAATAGACTTCAGCGAACAAGTGAATATTGCAGGATCACCTCAACTAATTTTAGAAACTGGTTCAAATGATGTCTCTATCCCTTATCTAAGTGGAACTGGAAGCACAACATTAGTTTTTCGTTACATAATTGAAAGTGGACAAAGCTCTCTTGACTTAGGTTATCAAACGGATAGTTCTTTGGTTCTAAATGGAGGATCAATCAATGACTTTGCTGGGAATAGATCGTTGCTCATTTTACCCGAAATAGGATCAACATTTTCTATAAGTGGTAGCAGTGATATTTACGTAGATGGAGATGTCCCTAATACCCCAACTAATTTAATTGCCACACCTGGATTAGGAAAAGTTGATTTAACATGGACAGAAAATACGGAAACTGATTTGGCCTATTACAAGGTTTATGCAGATACGGTTTCTAGCCCTAGTATTTATATTGGAGATGGATTTGTTGGATTACAGAAATTCAGTCATAATAATATAACAGATGGGTCCATAAGGTATTATCGTATTTCTGCTGTTGATTTAGCAGGAAATGAAAGTAACAAAACTAGTACTGTTTTTGCGATGCCTCATGATCCTGTAAATGAACAATGTCTCAGTTTTGATGGTGATGATGATTATATCGATACCCCACTTGCTAGCAATTTACTTCCGCTCACCATTTCTGTGTTATTTAAGCCAGATGTTAATTCTGGTGAACAATCTATCATAGATAGTGATATTGGTGGAAGATATGGACAATCTATTATTTTGGGATATCAAGATCAGGATAACAGTGTTGATGTTCAATATCATAATGGATTTTATGATTCACCTTTTACTTATAGTCCTGATAAATGGTACCATGCAGTAGCTGTTTATGATACGGGTATTGTTTTACTTTATATGAACGGAGAATTAGTAGGTAGTGAAACCTTTACTCAGGAAGAACCAGATGGAAGCAACTTTAGAATAGGACGTCATAATAGCGGAGATCCACAGTGGTATGATGGAAAAATTGATGAGGTAATTATTTGGAATGATACATTGAGTCTCAATGAAATTCATGCCATTAATAGTGATCCATTAAATATTAATTTGAATGAGAATTCAGATCAGTACCAATCTTCATCCTCCTTATTAGGTTATTGGAAGTTTGGTGAAAGCACGGGAAGAACAGTTTATGATATAAGTGGAAATGGAAATCATGCAACAATTAATGGAGCCACATGGGACTCAGAAGCAGTTGATATGGTTCCACCTGGAATGCCTGAGAATCTTGTTGCTGATGCGGGAAATAGACAAATAACATTGTCTTGGAATAAGAATCAAGAAGAGGATCTCTATCAATATTTAATTTATGGTGGTATGGAGCAGTTTCCCTCGAATATAGTCGCAAGAAATTCTAATCCAAATGACACAACAGTTGTTATTGATAGTCTTGAAAATGGTTCAACTTACTATTATCGTATATCTGCAATAGATTATTCTGGATTAGAAAGTCAAAAAACATTGGATGTTTCTGCGACACCAACTCCTCAAAAATATGAAATTAATCAAAATGGTGCTGGCGATTTTATATCTATACAAAGCGCAATTAATCAATCATTTAATGATGATACGTTAATTGTATTCAGTGGTACCTATAATGAAAATATTGATTTACTTGGTAAAGCACTAATTATTGCGTCTGAATATTTTATTTCTGGTGATACTTCTCATATTTCAAGTACAATAATTGATGGTCAATCAAATGGTCCTGTTATAACAATATCAAATTCAAATAGTTCACAAATAAAGTTAGTAGGCTTAACCATACAAAACGGCTCTGCTCAATATGGGGGCGCTGTATATTCAATTAATTCAAATCTGTTTCTGGAAAGTTTAATTATTTTAAATAATAATTCTACTGCGAATGGTGGAGGTCTGTATCTATATGGAGGCAATCCAAATCTTTCGAGTATTACACTTTCTAATAATACAGCAACAGCATATGGCGGTGCTATATATATGCAGAATAACTCCAGTGCGATATTAAATAAGTTAACTATTGATAATAATTCTGCAGAAAATGGTGCTGGTATTGCTATGAGTTCATCTAATCCTACAATAACAAATTTAGTTCTATCAAATAATAATGCAGATTCTACAGGTGGAGCTATTGCTATGTATAGTAATTCGAATCCGGGATTATATAATATAGTAATACATAATAACTATGCAGGACAATATGGTGGTGCGATATATTCAACTAATTCAAATGCAACAATTGGTAACTCTACGATTGTTGATAATCAATCCGAATTTCATGGAGGTGCCCTTAATCTATCAGATGGATCAAATGTAGAAGCTATAAATTCAATTCTTTATCATAATGTTCCAGATCAAATGTATATATCTGATATAAATGATTTATTAAGTATTTCATACTCAAATATAGAAGGAGGTTTATATGGAATTGGCTATTCTCATGAGACAAGTAGCTCTAGTGAATCACTGGTATCTTGGGATAGTTCAAATATTGATATAAATCCTCTATTTAATAATATCAATAATTATGATTATCGATTATCTGATTATTCTATGTCAATTGGAGTAGGAGATATTTCCAGCAGTTTTAGTGTAGATATGAATGGTGTTAATAGACCTGCTCCGCAGGGCACCGCACCTGATTTGGGAGCCTATGAAAATCTTAGATCTGTTCCTGATGTTTGGTTAACGTTAGTGAATGATCAATTCTTTATGAATGAAGATTCTGATCTATTATTTAATCCTGTCTCAAATGATAGTATCGTGAATTTCCACTTAGTAAATCTTGCCATATTAGATTCTGCTGATCATGGTAGTATTCAAATAATGACTGATTCAACTATAATCTATCAACCTGATGAAAATTATTTTGGTAAAGATACAATCGTATATGCATTTGATAATGCAGAACGCCGTGATTCTGCTATAACGATTATAACAATTTATATGTTAGATGATGATCCTCCTGTTATAACATCATCATCAACATCTTTTGCAGTTGAGGATCAAATATATAATTATACGTATGAAGGATATGATCCGGATATGAGTACTAATCGTTGGGAGATATTAAATGCACCAGAATGGCTTGTAATGATTAATGATTCTATTTCTGGAACACCTTTAGAAGGGGATTTAGATACAAGTTTTCTATTAATTTATTATGATTCCTATTTTTCAGATACACTTGATGTTGGGATTTTTGTTACAACGGTTAATGATCCTCCTGAAATAAAATCTCCTGATTCTATCATTGTTGATGAATCAGAATATTATGTATATCGTGCTTTTGCAGATGACCCGGAAGATTCAACATTGTTATGGACATTTAATAATCTTCCTTCATGGATGAATACAACAGGTGATAGTACATTTGGTTCTCCAAATGAAGGTGCTCAAGATACAAGTTTTCAAATCATTGTTTCTGATGGTGAGTATTTGGACACGGTTTTAGTATTTGTAGAGGTTATACCATATAATGATTTACCTGTAATTACATCTTCAGATTCATTGTTGGCTATAGAAGATGAATTTGTTTCCTTTAATTTTGCAGGATACGATCCTGAAGGGTTGCCTATCTCCTGGTTAGTTGATTACTTACCAAGTTGGTTATCAATGGAAGGAGATGATGTTTCTGGAATACCTCTTGAAGGTGATCTTGATACAATATTTACATTGTATGCTTCTGATGGACTCCTTAATGATTCATTGCAAATTAATGTATATGTTAACCCAGTAAATGATTTGCCAACGATTACTTCACATGTAATTGATACAGCGTTTGTGGATGAATATTTTGTGTATTATCCATCAGCAATTGATCCAGAGGATTCAACTTTGACATGGGAATTATACGATGGACCATCATGGATGACTCTAATAGGAGATAGTATTCATGGCATGGTATCAAGGGGAAGTGATGATACATTTTTCACTATTATAGTATCCGATGGAGAACTAACAGATACAATGATAGTATATCTTGAAGTTATAGATATTAATTATCCTCCTGAGATTACATTTATGTCTTTACAAGGTGAATATCATAACAACGTTAATCTTTCTTTGCATCTGTATGATTTTGATGATGATGAATTAGATTATCAAATTAGCTATACCACTGATGGCCTTCAGTGGAATGAAGCTACTACTGTAGAGCAAAGTGGTAGTATTGGTTTAGATACCATGTCCATAATCTGGTATTCTATGGCTGATCTTAATGGAAGTTTTCATCCGAATGTCCAGTTAAAAATTCTTGCATATGATTTGCAATCAGATACTCTACAAACTCCGGAGGATACCTCTTCAACATATATTTCTGATGTATTTGCTATTGATAACTATATTGGTTCTGTGACAGGAGTGATGGGTTTAACACAAGATGAATATTATGGAGATATAAGACTTGCTTATTCAATAACTGATACAACCAATGATTATTATACTGTTATTCTTCGATATTCAATTAATAATGGAAATTCTTGGAATTTAGCATCGCTTCAAGATAGTCTATATAATATAGGTAGTTTAGAGTATTCTGATACACTTATATGGAATTCTGATGATGACTTGTTTAACCTTGATACTAATTTATTGCTTGAATTATCCGTATCGGATGAGTGGCAATCAACTTCTTCCGAGCTGATTAGTATTCATTTCGATAATCAGGTGTTACCATTGTTAACAGAAATTTCTCCTGATACGGGTGAGTATATTTATTGGTATGATCATATTATATTAACTTTTACTGGTCAGATGGATCTTAATTCATATTCTAATGGAATAATATTACAAAGTAATCAAAGAGGTGTTCTTGATTATACTGCTCAGTTTATTCAAGAAGGTGAAGTGGCTCATTTAACCATTTACCCAGAAGAAAATTATTATGCAGATGAACGAATACAAGTTTCTATCAATCAACAATTACGTGATATATGGAATAATCCATTTGATGGAAATAATAATGGTGATCCGGATGGCGCTTATGATCACGATTCTCTTTCGTTTTCTATAAATGTGTTAGGAGATTATGACCGCTCAGGACTAGTTGATTTTGAAGATCTAGTTTCATTTCAACAATACTGGTGGTCAGACACAACCATGCTTTCTCATGAAGTTGGCCCTGCATTAGGTGAACCTCCTTATATGCAATTGCATCCAGATAATTTAATGAATTTTGAAGATTTGATGGTTTTTGTTCAAATGTGGAATTGGTCAAACGGATTTGAGAATGATGGCGGTGGACTTGCTAGAAACATGATCTATGATAAATACAATGCAAGTTTTTCTGTTGGGTATCCAGATAAAAAGATAGGGAAAGAAAATGACTATCTCTTCTTGAATCTTAATTTAGATTCAATTCGATCGATTGGATCTATTGGGATAGAATTTTTATATGATCCTGAAATAATTCAATTTATTGATCAGTCTTCAAGGTTAGATCAAAGCTGGACATCGTTATTATATCACGATTCTATCAATCACAGAATTATGCTTCAAGTAGCGGATTTAGATAAAGAACAGCGGATTCAGCCTATTAATAAGCAATTCAAGTTTACATTTAAAAAGTTAATGGATGCAGATACAGAAATTGAATGGATAATTGATATGCGGAATCGTTTAGGTCAGGTTACGCAGATCTTTACTCAATCTTATCAATTTAATACCATTGCTCCATTACCTGAAGTATATGCGTTGCACCAGAATTATCCAAATCCATTCAACCCAACTACAACAATTCGTTATGATTTGCCGGAAGATAGTAATATTCGTATCTCCATATATAATCTTCTAGGACAAGAAGTAAAATTACTGACAAATAAATTTGAAGCTGCTGGTTATAGAACAATGCGTTGGCATGGAAAAGATAATTTCAATCAAGATGTAAGTGCTGGTATATACTTCCTTTTAATGGAAACAAATAATTTTACTAGTACAAGAAAATTGATTCTATTAAAATAATTTAATAATCATTTATTCTTACTTTTTACACACTTCATTAATTTCTAATATAAGATATGGATAATTCACGCGGTAAGATTCTATGGGTAGATGATGAAATAGATCATCTAAAACCTCATATTCTTTTTTTAGAAGATAAAGGATTTAATATCTCTACAGCTTCAAATGGGGCTGATGCAGTTACATTGATTAAAGAAAATAATTTTCAGTTAATTCTTATGGATCAATTTATGCCTGGGCAAGATGGTATCCAGACTATTCGGCAATTCAGTGAATTACGTCCAAATTTACCAGTAATTATGATTACTAAAAGTGAAGAAGAATGGTTGATGGATGAAGCTATTTCACAAAAAATATCACAATTCCTTATCAAGCCTGTTAGTCCTTCTCAAATTTTTATGGCATGTAAACAAGTTCTCGAAAATTATAAAATTCGAGAGGAAAAAATAACAAGTGGTTACTTAAAAGAGTTTCAAGAAATAGAAGAGTTAATTCGTAGTGACTTAAATGCAGATGGCTGGTGGAATATTTATAAACGTTTAAGTAAGTGGCAAATGGATTTTGACGAGCACAAAGAAATTGGTTTAGGTAATATACTAATGGAACAAATCCATACGTGTAATCGTGAATTTGTAAAGTTTTTTCAGAGTAATTACTCTGAATGGATTAATAATTCTGAACGACCAAATCTTTCTGTTGATGTTGTTCCAAAATTTGTAAAACCAAATTTAGAGGAAGATTCTAAAGTATGTCTTATTGTTATCGATGCTTTGAGGCATGATCAGTTTTTATCAATTATGCCTGAGCTAGGGAAATATTTTAACATAGATATTGATTATCAAATGTCACTATTGCCATCAGCAACCCCTTTTAGTAGGAATGCTATTTTTTCAGGTCTTTTTCCTGATGAATTGTGTGTTAAATATCCGCAACAGTTAGAATTAATGAAAAGTCATGCCTCTAGTTTAAATAAGTATGAATCCCTATTTCTTGAAGATCAATTAAAAAGGCTTGGTTTAGGTAATAAAAAAGTAATTTATAAAAAAATTAATGTTGCAGATCAAGGAGATCGTTTATTACGCAACATTTTAGATTATAAGCAGACGAGTTTATTATCGGTTGTGGTGAATTTTGTTGATATGCTTGCACACAAGAGGGCCGAGTCAGATGTATTAAAAGAAATTGTCCCTAATGAAGCTGGGTATCGTATGGCTATTCGAACTTGGTTTGAAAATTCTTGGTTATATCGGATGATGCGTGAATTAAGTGAGAATGATTTTACTGTAATTATTACAAGTGATCATGGAACAGTACGTGTTCAGCGAGGAGTCCTTGTTGGTGCGGATCGTGAAACTTCTAGTGGAGTTCGATACAAATATGGTCGAAACTTGAATTCTAAAGAAAAGAATGCGTTAATAATTCGCAAACCATCAGATTACAGGCTACCCGAATTAGTACATCAAACTAATTATTTAATTGCTAAGGATGATGTTTTTTTTCTTTATCCTAATCAACAGCATCGATTTGAGGGTAAGCTAAAAGAAAGTTTCCAGCATGGAGGTATATCTATGGAAGAAATAATGGTGCCTGTTGTTACGATGAAAGGGAATTAGTGATATCAAAAAAAATCATTACGACTTCTTCTATCGAGACCAAAGGTTTTGCAAAAGATCTTGCGAAAGAGACACCTGTTGGAACTATTGTTGCATTAATTGGAGATCTTGGGTCTGGTAAAACTACTTTTGCACAAGGTTTTGCTGAAGGACTTGATATTTATGAAACAATTGTTTCTCCAACTTTCAAATTAGTTAGTGAGTATGATGGAAGGAAATGCAAACTAATTCATGTAGACACGTATCGTCTTGATAGCATTGAAGAATTTCTGAATATTTGTGGTGAGGATATTATTAGAACGCCAGGCGCTATCATTTTAATTGAATGGGCAGATAAAATCATCGATATATTACCTCCAGATACCTTACAAATTGATTTTCTAAGAATTTCGAAAATAGAAGATGAAAGAGAATTAACCTTAAAAACTTTAAGTGAATGAAAATAATTGCAATAGATACGGCCACTGATGTTTGTGGTATAACATATTTAATTGATGGAGAGATTATTCATACAATTGAAGATAATATTCCAAGACAGCATGTAAAATCACTTCCATTGTTTTATGAAAAGCTATGTTCTGAAACCGAATTAACCTTAAGCAATATTGATGGAATAGCTGTTTCAATTGGCCCGGGTTCTTTTACAGGATTGCGAATAGGATTAAGCTATAGTAAAGGTTTGGCTTTTGGATGCGGTCTTCCGATAATACCTGTTCCTACTTTAACAGCAATAATGAAATCCGGAGAAATAATTAATGGGACTGCGCAAGCAATTCTTTATTCTCATCGTGATATTGTATATGCACAAAGGTTTAAGATTATTAATAATATTCTCAATACAGATAATGAAATTGCTGCCTACCAATGGGAAAAAATCATCCCATCAATAAAAAAATTAGATTTTATAGTTCAAATTGGATGCAATGATTTAATCATTGAAAAGAAAAATATTCAATCGGGTTATACTTCATCATCCATTATTGCTCAATTAGCGAATGAACATTTTGAAGAATGGGTTATTGATAAACCATATAGTTTAGTACCTAATTATATATCACCATTTAATATTGGAGTTAAAAAGTCTTGATTCGTCCCGCAACAAAAAATGATCTTTCAAAAATTTCTTTAATTGAAAATAGAGTTTTTCGGTTTCCATGGTCTGATGATCAAATAAGGTGGGAGTTAAGATCTCAGCATGTAGCATCAAATTATGTTAAGTTATTAGAGGATAATATAATTGGGTATATATTTACTCATAAAATAGATAAAGAAGTTCAAATTCTAAATTTTGCGATAGATACTTCTTATCAACATAAAGGGTATGGTGAAGAATTTTTTTCATATTTTATGGATCAACTCGATGAAGATATTAGTATTATTTTGGAAGTAAGAAAAAGTAACTTCTCAGCCATAAATCTTTATCTAAAGTTTGGTTTCTCAGAACTTGGTATACGAGAGAAATATTATAGCGATGGTGAAGATGCAATAGTTATGAAAAGGAAGTTTTTAGCTCATGGCGTGGTTTAAACGTGAAAAACAAAAGATTGCTCCTGTAGAAAAAAAAGGAGTACCGGATGGTTTATGGGTAAAATGCCCTACCTGTAGTGAGTTCCTTTATAAACCAGAATTAGATAAATCACTATCAGTATGTCGTCATTGTTCACACCACTTTCGTATAGATCCAAAGACATATCATGATTTATTACTTGATAAAGGATCTTCTAAAGAGATATTTACAAATATCCGTTCTAAGGATTTTTTGAATTTTAAAGCAGAAAAAAAATATAAAGATCAACTAGTTACAGCAACAAAGAAGACAGGCCAGAATGATGCCATAAATACATATATTGGAACGATAAATAGTAAAAATGTGATTCTTGGTATAATGAATTTTGCATTTATTGGTGGAAGTATGGGTTCGGTCGTTGGAGAAAAGGTTTCAAGAATGATTGATTATGCTCATGAAAATAAATTACCAATGCTATTAGTGTGTGCTTCTGGTGGTGCACGTATGCAAGAAGGAGCAATATCATTAATGCAGTTAGCAAAAACAAGCGCAAAGCTAGCTCAATTTTCAGAAGGAGGTGGGTTGTATATTCCTATTCTGACTGATCCAACAACAGGAGGTGTAACTGCAAGCTATGGTATGCTTGGAGACCTCATTCTGGCGGAACCAGGGGCTCTTATTGGTTTTGCTGGTCCAAGAGTTATTAAACAAACCATAGGTCAAGATTTACCTGAAGGATTTCAACGAACAGAGTTCTTAAAAGAAAAAGGATTTGTTGATCATATAGTTACTAGGGAAAAAATGAAATTAACTTTATATAATATTATATCCATATTACATGAAAAATAAAAAACCAAGAATATTGCTGACAAATGATGATGGAATTTATTCCAAAGGAATTTATGCTCTCTGGGAGGCGATGAATGAAATTGGTGATGTTACTGTTCTGGCGCCCAATACGGAAAAAAGCGCAGTAGGGCATGCTGTTACTATTTCAGACCCAATAAGAATAGAGCCATGTTCACGACATGGAAATTTTAAAGGGTATGCTGTAAATGGGACACCTGCTGACTGTGTTAAGATTGCGATTGGATCTTTTTTAGATAAGAAGCCAAATATTGTTATCTCTGGCATTAATGCTGGATCGAATATGGGAACTAATATATTATATTCTGGAACGGTATCTGCAGCTGCGGAAGGAACAATACTAGGCGTGCCTAGTATTGCCTTTAGTTTGAATACTTTCAATGCAAATAACTATGAATTATCAAAAGAAGTCGCGATAAAAATGACGAAAAGCGTTTTAAATAATGGTTTACCAAAAGGAACATTGTTAAACGTTAATATTCCAAAATGTGAAATTTCTGAATGTAATGGTTATAAAATTACTAGTCAGGGTGATGAATATTTTCTAGATGATCTTGAAAAAAGAGAAGACCCTAGAGGGCGCATGTATTATTGGATGAGTGGTAAGATAGTAAATAATGACACGTCTACTGAACAGGATGGATATGCAATTGCTAATAATTGGGTAAGCGTAACACCAATCCAGTATAAACTGACTGATCATAAATTTATAGATGATTTAAAGAGTTGGAAATTATAAAATGAGTGATTATAAAAATGGAGGAGTCATTATCCTCGATTTTGGGTCACAATACACACAGCTTATCGCTAGGAAAATTCGAGAGCTAAATGTCTTCTCTCGTATTTTATCGCATGATTCAACATTGGATGATATTATGGTGTATAAGCCAAATGCAATCATATTATCTGGAGGTCCATCTAGTGTGTATGAGCAAAATGCTCCTGAATATGATGATGAAATACTAAAAGTAGATATACCGATACTTGGTATATGCTATGGGCTACATATCTTAGCACATCATAGTGGGGGTTCTGTTAAATCCACCGGTCAAGGAGAATATGGATTTGCTAAAATTTCTATTACTGAAAAGACTGAGTTTTTACAATCAGATTTAAATGGTTCACAAGTTTGGATGTCCCATATGGATCAAGTGATAAAAGTACCTGATTCATGGTCTGTTATTGCAGAGTCCTCCAATGGAGTTGTAGCTGCGATGGCAAGTAGTGATTTGAGTCGCCTAGCAACGCAGTTTCATCCAGAAGTTTCTCATACAGAATATGGAAAAGAAATGTTAGAAAACTTTTTGTTCAAGATTGCTTCCTGCAATGCTAATTGGACCCCAGATAACTTTATTGATCAACAAGTAAATTTAATTCGTGAAGAGGTTGGAAATAGTAATGTTCTTATTGGAGTTAGTGGAGGAGTAGACTCCTCAGTAGTTGCAGCTATTATGAATAAGGCAATTGGAGATAAAGCAACAGCAGTGCTTATTGATCATGGACTAATGCGAAAAAATGAAGCTTTAGATTGTATTAATGCTTTAAAAGATGGTTTAGGTGTAAATATTCATCTTGAAGATGAATCAGATATTTTTCTCGATAAACTTTCTGGTATTACTGATCCAGAACAAAAACGTAAAATTATTGGAAATCAGTTTATTTATTCTTTTGAATCTATAGCATCAAGATTTGATAATATGGAGTATTTAGCACAAGGTACTTTATATCCTGATGTAATTGAAAGCGGCATAGGCCATGGAAAAACTTCTCATGTAATAAAGAGTCATCATAATGTAGGGGGATTACCTGAGAATATGAAATTTAAGCTAATTGAACCTTTGCGAGAGTTATTTAAGGATGAAGTTAGAAAGGTGGGAAAAGAATTAGGATTATCTGAAATATTAATTAATCGGCACCCATTCCCTGGACCCGGTCTTGGGGTTAGAATTATTGGAGAAATAACATCTGAAAGAGTAGCTATTTTGCAGGAGGCCGATAAAATATACATAGACATGTTAGAAACAGAAGGTTTATATGATGAAATTTGGCAGGCATTTGCAATCCTTATTCCTGTCCAAACAGTTGGTGTAATGGGGGATCAAAGAACCTACGAAAATTTATTGGGTTTGAGAGCAGTTACAAGTACAGATGGTATGACAGCTGATTGGTATAGAATGCCCCCAGAAGTCTTATCAAGAATATCAAATAATATTGTTAATTCAGTTGAAGGTATAAATCGAGTTACTTATGATATTACTTCTAAGCCGCCTGGTACAATTGAGTGGGAATGAAATGAAAAGAAAAAAGTATATTATTTTTCTAGTTATAGGTGCTGTGGGATATTTTTTTATATTATTTGTTGCTAATAATCAAGGACTACTGAACCCTTAAACCCATACAGAAAAATACGAAGTTTATATAAACCTTATAAAAATCCTGTTAGATCAATTGTCTTATAATGATTCTATTGAATAAAAATAATACTTTGCATTCAATAATACGTATAATATCAATTTTTGTATTTATAGTCATATTTATATTAAATTTCCAGTGAAGTGAAATATTTACTTAATAAAATATTTATAATTTCATTCCTTTTTCTCCTTATTAACTGTGGAGCAAAAATATCATATGAAGGAGCAAAAAATGCGAATGGAGATTATCATGGTAAAGGTGTTATAACTTTTCTCAATGGAGAAGTATGGGAAGGCCAATTCAAAAATGGAGAACCATACACAGGAAAAGGGACTTTCATATGGTCTGATAGTTCACGTTATGAAGGAGAGATAATAGAAGGAGAATATCAAGGTCAAGGAACATATGCTTTTCCTGATGGAAAGAAATGGACTGGTGAATGGAAAGATAATGAGCGTTTCACTGGTCAAGGAATTATCCGTTATGATAGTGGAGAACAGTGGGAAGGCGAATGGAAAGAAGGTTTAAAAATTAATGGAAAAGGTACAATCATTTATGAAGATGGCTCCAAGTATGTCGGCGCATTTAGAGATAGCACATATAACGGAAGAGGAACATATACATATGCAGATGGAAGTGAATGGACCGGTGAATGGAAGTCTGGAAAAAATATTAATGGTGAAGGTACAGTAAAATATGACAATGGAGAAATATGGGAAGGCGAATACAAGGATGGTAAAAGGAATGGACAAGGTACATACACTTATCCTGATCAAAAGGAATATGTTGGACAATATTTTGATGATGAACGTAATGGAAAAGGAACTTTGTTATATCCTGATGGAAAAAAATATATTGGTGAATGGAAAGATGGTACCTATCACGGAGATGGAACATATACATATGCAGATGCAAGTGAGTATATAGGTCAATTTAGTAATGGGCTTTTTGATGGTGAGGGTTTATTTCTTTATCCAGATTCATCACAATATATTGGAAGTTTCGAAAATGGAAAAAGAAATGGCCAAGGAATATATACCTATTCAGACAGTAGTGTATGGGAAGGCGAATGGAAGGATGACAAACGTTTTACCGGCAATGGAATAATTAAGTTTGATCATGGGGATATATGGGAAGGTGAATGGAAAGAAGGAAATCCATATACAGGAAAAGGAATATTTATATGGTCGGATAGTTCACAGTATTCTGGTAATATTATAGAGGGGCTATATCAAGGCCAAGGAATATATACCTATTCAGACAGTAGTGTATGGGAAGGCGAATGGAAGGATGACAAACGTTTTACCGGCAATGGAATAATTAAGTTTGATCATGGGGATATATGGGAAGGTGAATGGAAAGAAGGTATTAAGTTTAATGGGAAAGGTACTTTACGCTATCCTGATAGTTCCAAGTATGTTGGTGAATTTAGTGCAAGTAAGTATAATGGAAAGGGTACATATACATATACAAATGGTGAACAATGGAGCGGTGAATGGATAGATGGAGAAAAGTTAACTGGACAAGGGGTTGTGAATTATAGTGATGGCTCTAAGTACGCAGGTTCATTGGAGGATGGTAAAAGAATTGGTTCTGGGTCATTGTATCTTATAGATGGCAAGAAATATATCGGAGAATTTGTAAACGATGAATATAGTGGGCAGGGAGAGTTAAGCTATCCTGATAGTTCCAAGTATGTTGGTTTTTTTAGCGCAGGTTTATATGATGGTGAAGGCATTTTTTCTTATGTTGATGGAAAACAATGGGAGGGGGAATGGTTAAAAGGACAGAAATTTAATGGCCAAGGTACGATAAAGTATGAGGATGGAAAAGAGTGGACAGGTGGTTATAGAAAAGGGAAAATGGATGGAAATGGTGTATTAAAATATCCAGATGGTTCGAAATATGTAGGAGATCATAAAGATGGAGAACGAAATGGATATGGTATATTTACTTATTTTGATGGAAAAAATTGGGAAGGTGAATGGAAAGACGGAAAAAAATATAATGGTAAAGGTACTCTCAAATATGAGAATGATGAAAATTGGAAAGGTGAATGGAAGGATGGAGATAAAATAACTGGTAAGGGGACAATAAATTACGAAGATGGATCAAAATATATGGGTGAATATATTGATGGATCATATAATGGGGTTGGTACTCATACTTATCCAGATGGAATACATTGGGAAGGTGAATGGAAAGATGATAAAAGAGTAAATGGAAAAGGTGCAATAAAATATACAGATGGATCAATATATGAAGGATCCTTAATGAATAGTGAGTATGAAGGAAAAGGTATCTTTACTTATTCAGATGGAAACAAATGGATAGGTGAATGGAAAGAAGGAAAAAAAGTTGCTGGTCATGGCACCATCAAAAATTCAGATGGTTCAACTTATGTTGGTGAATATTCATATAGAGAATATAATGGTCTTGGAACATATACTTACCCTGATGACAAACAATATGTAGGTGAATTTAAGGATGGAGAAAGACATGGCAGAGGTACGTATACTTATCCTGATGGAAAACAGTATATTGGTGATTTTAAATATGGTGAGAGGAATGGACGTGGAACATTTATTTATGCTGATGGCAAACAATATATTGGTGATTTTAAAGATGGGGAGCGAAATGGTTATGGAAAGTATTTATATCCTAATGGACAACAGTACAAAGGTGAATTTAAAGATGGGGAAAAGCATGGAATTGGTACGTTAACATATCCTGAAGGAGATAAATGGACAGGAGAATGGAAAGATGGTAATAAATTAACTGGTGAAGGAACAGTTAATTTTGCAGATGGATCGAAATATATTGGCGGATTAAGAGATGGTATATATTATGATCAAGGGACATATACTCATGTGGATGGATTTAAATATATTGGTGAGTTTAGAAATGGTACATTTGTAGGGCAAATTTTTTCAGATGGAAATCCTTCATTTTGGGGGAGTTTTGTTGATAGCGAATGGACATATTATGATGAAGATGGTACCATTAAGATTACTAATCTTGATAATAATTGGTTACAATAAAATCAATTGTTATCCTCTACTTTTAATTATGTGATATAGATCATTTGAATTAACAAATAAATCAGGCAATCTAATACTGTAATGATTGTATATGATTTTAAAGAAAGGTTCAATATTAAGATCCGCGATTTGAATTATGATCTGGACAACCTTTATAAATACAATAGAAGAATTAATAACCAATATTCAGTTGATAGTAATAGCATTACTATCGTAAAACAAAGATTTGATTTAATTGATATTAATTCTGTTTTGAACTATCAAAATGGTTTATTAGATAATGATTTTTTCTTCTTTAAGAATAATTCATTGCCAATATCTGAGTTAAGTAGACTTTATTTGACTCACAACGTTTATAGAAATCTTGATCTTCATAATATGTGTTATGTCTTTTATAAAGATCATAATTATCCTAATTAATTCTCAGTTTACCTTATATCTGAAACATTTCAATACTTTATAAGTATAATATTTATAAGTAATTGTAATGTAATCCATTTTAATGGTCTTACATTGCATCATTAATGTATTTTCTATAACAATGAAAATTGGTTTTATGAAAAGAATACTATTATTTCTAACTATATCATTGCCTGTTTTTAGCCAAAACTGGTTCCAATCACGATTGATTGAGAAACAAATAGATATGGCTATTGAACATTTTAATGAAGATCGTTTTGCTATTGCTGAAACTATTATAAATAAGCTAATGGAGAAACCTCTTGGAGTTTATGAACCAAAATCAAGAATTATGTTAATGAAAACAGCATATGCACTTAATAAAAAGGAAGATGTTAAAATTATTGGCCGAGAGTTTTTAGAAGTATTCCCAAAAAATGAGTTTGCTAAAGATGTATATTTAAAATTTGGAGATACATTTATTGATGAGCAGAATTTTAATTCAGCTTTTCGCATGTATATTAAAGCACGCACTTTAACTGTCAATGAAGAATTCTTAAATTTAGTTGATCAAAGAATATTAAATACAATTCAACTAAATATTCTTCCAACAACAATTTCTGAACTATCAATAATATCTACGAATGCCAATGAAAGAATTATCTGTACATTGGCAAAGTCATTTAATGATATATCATCAGGGAACCCTGATGGATGCGCTTTATCTCTTTATCAATTGAATCCTGAAGAGATTCCTATAAACTATTTTGATCTTTATGAGAAATTGCTTAGAGCATCTTATCAACCACCAGTAAAAACAATAACAGTTGGTGTTATTATTCCTTTAAGTGGTGATAATGTTATTCAAGGGAATTCTTTTTTAAGAGGTATGTATAAAGCACTTTCTGTATCAATTAATTCAAATAAAAAAATAGCATTTGTACTCAAAAATAATCATGGTAATGAAATCCAAACTATTCGCGCTGTAAATGAACTTGAAAAGAATCCTAATGTAAAAGCTATTATTGGTCCCATTTCTGAATCAAACGCAATTATTGCAGCAAATAGTCTTCAAGGGAAGGATATTCCATTACTTATTCCAAGCGCTACTTTGGATGATATAACATCCCTTGGTAATAATATTTATCAATTTAATTCTAACTTATCTACTCGCGGTAAGGTTGCTGCAAAATATATCACAAAAATTTTAGAATTAGATAGTATTGCAGTGTTAGCTCCAGCTGACAATTTTGGTCGTGCTTTAACTGATGCTTTTTTAAAAGAAGTTGATCAATTAGGTAAGAAAGTAGTAGGAGTAGAGTGGTATTCAGGAATACCAATAGATTTAAAACGACAATTTACAAATTTACGTAAAATTGCGTTTAATCTTGAACAAGAAGACAATAATTATGATGAGTATTTAGGAATGGCATTAGATAGTTTAGATTTTCTTTTTGAATTATCAGATGACGATTTATTTGATATTCCTGATGATGAAGATGAAAAATTAACAGCATCTGATTCTTCTAAAATAAAACTAAACACTATTCAAGCAATATATTCTCCAGCACACCCAGAACATTTAGCATATATTGGAACGCAATTCCCAATGTATTATTTTGATACTCAGATAGTTGGTAATGATAGCTGGAAAAACTTAGATATTTTAAATCAAAGTAATATTGGACCTCATATGGAAGGTCTAGCGATTATTTCAAACAATTATTCTATAGATATAAAAGATCAAATATATAACCAAGCATTTGATTGTACACAATTAATCTATTCTATTGTCAATCATCAGGATAATGGAAGACTTGCTTTAGCAAAAAGGCTCTCAAATTTATCTGATTTCAATGGAGAATCACATAATGTTCGGTTTAGTGAATCAAATTTAAATACTTCATTGCAAGTTTTAAGATATGAGGATAATCATATCAATAGGACTGGATATTTCATTGGTGATTCACTCTTGTCTCTTGAAGGTATAGCTCCTTAGATTTTTGATTTGAGATGATTTCAAAGTCATTTTTGGATTTGTCAGATTTATTTAGATCAGACAAAATTCATGCAGCTTTCACATTAAAGACTTTCAAGCATGAAGAAGATGGAAGAAGACGGCTATCCTCGCTAATTAATTTGGATCCTAATATGATTGTTAACCCTCAACAAGTTCATTCATCAAATGTGAAAATAGTGGATAAACCAGGAAAAATATTATTCACAGATGCAATAATCAGTTCCTCAAAATCATTAGTATTATCTATTCAGGTTGCAGACTGCATTCCGTTATATTTAGCAGACCCAGAGAATAATGTAATTGGTATTGTACATGCAGGATGGAGAGGTATAGAAAAAAATATTATAGATTATAGTATTGATAAGATGATAGAGCAAGGTGCTGATAATAATAATATTATTGCATATATAGGTCCTTCTATACAACAATGTTGTTTTGAAATAGGACCTGAAGTAGCTAAAAAATTTCCTAGAAACTTTCAAATTAATGGGAGCGCTGATAGATTATTTTTGGATTTACAAGAATTGACAAAGCATCTTCTTATGAAAAATTCAATTTTATTCAATAATATTGTTTCTTCGAAAGAATGTACTAAATGTAATTGTAATAAATATTATTCTTACAGAAATAATGGATTAGAGAGCGGTAGAATGATTGGAGTTATAGGTCTAATCTGATATTTTTCTTTTGGTTACTTAATTAAATGCAATATCTGGACACACTAATTTTATCAATCCTTCAAGGCTTAACCGAGTTTCTACCAATTAGTAGTTCTGGACATTTAGTTATTGGACAAAAGTTATTAGATATTAATCTACCAGGTAATGCTTTTGAGGTAGTGTTGCATATTGGAACTTTATTGAGTGTATTAACAGTTTTCAGAGTAGAAATAAAGACATTATTTTTTAATTTAAATGATCCTTCTAACAGATATTATATTTCTGCTATAGCTTTTGGAACTATTCCTGCCCTTTTATTTGGGTTACTTTTAAAAGATTATATATCATTAATATTTGATAATATTCGATTTGTTTCTTTATCATTGGTCTTTACTGGAATTATGCTAATTGCATCAAAATTTATTATTAAAAGGAATGTGAAGTTGACTTTATCTATTGCAATGGTTATAGGATTGGCTCAAGCGGCAGCTATTATACCCGGGATATCACGATCGGGAACTACTATATGTATGGGTATTTTATTGGGTTTATCTGCTTCTGAATCAGCAAGATTTTCTTTTCTATTATCTATTCCAGTTATAATAGGTGCAGCGTTATTAACTGCTATGAATATTGAAACTATACCATTTGGGTTAGATGTAGTATTGTTGGGAATCTTATTTTCTTATTTAGTTGGCTGGGTATCATTGAAATGGCTACTTAATATATTAAACTCTGGTAAATTATATTGGTTTGGGGTTTACTGTCTAATAATTGGATTATTTGTTTATATGAGTTGATATGAGTACTGTAGCTATAATTTTCATTCTTTATTTACTATTTCTTATAGTCGTGGGTTTGATGTCTGTCAAATATAATAAGTCTCAAGAGGATTATTTATTAGCTGGTAGAAGACTTGGGCCATGGGTTACTGCTTTTTCTGAGAGAGCTTCAGGTGAGTCTGCATGGCTACTACTTGCATTGCCAGGAGCAGCAATATCTGTTGGACTTGGAGAAGTATGGACTGTTATAGGCATTACTTTAGGAATAATCGCATCGTGGTATTTGATTGCAGAAAAATTACGTATAGAAACAGAAAAATATGCCGCTTTAACTATTCCAGGATATCTCCATAAAAAATATAATGATAATTCAAATATTATTAGATTATTTTCATCAGTTATTATTGCATTTTTCTTTTTATTCTATGTCTCAGCTCAATTTCATGCTTCTGGTAAAGTAATTAATACTCTTTTTGGTCTTTCTTCAATAAACGGTATTATTATTGGAGCTATAGTGATCATCTCCTATACATTATTAGGCGGGTTTTTTGCCATAGCTTGGACAGATCTTTTACAAGGAATACTAATGATCGGGACATTAGTAATTTTACCTATAGTTGGAATTATTGAGTTACAAAATCAAGAGCGAACGATATATGAAGCATTGAATCAATTTGGCGAAAATAATTCTTCTTATACTATAGGAAAAAGTGGTATTGCTGCTTTAAGCGTAGTTTTAGGTGGACTAAGTTGGGGTTTAGGATATTTGGGACAACCTCACTTAGTTATACGGTATATGGCGATAAAGAACCCGAAGGATATTAAAAAAGCAAGATTGATAGCAATATCATGGGCTTTACCCGGTATTTTGGGAGCATTTCTTATTGGTCTAGTTTCTCTTAATTATTTTGGTCCTGATTTTTTTATTATTAATGATGTTGAACAGGCTATGCCATTATTAGCAAAGGAACTTTTACCTCCCATTCTTGCAGGGTTATTAATTTCAGGAGCAGTAGCAGCTATGATGTCTACAGCTGATTCACAGCTTCTTGTTTCTACCTCAGCAATTACTGAAGATTTTGTCCATCAGTTTTTAGGACTAAGTCTTTCTAATAAGACTCTTTTATTGATTAATCGTATTACAATAATAATTTTAGGAATTATTGCTTTTTGCATAGCTATTTTCTCTGAGCTTTCAGGTAAAAATATTTTTGGTGTTGTAAGTTATGCTTGGAGTGGATTGGGTTCCTCATTTGGACCAGTACTTGTTCTAAGTTTATGGTGGTCTAAGACTACTCGTAAAGGTGTGATTGCAGGATTACTTGTTGGTTTCTTTTCAACTATTATTTGGGCAAATACAGAATTAAAATTTATAGTTTCAGAAAGATTTGTAAGCTTTGCTTTTGCTTTTATTATGGTAATATTAGTTAGTTATTTAGATAAAGGAAAATCATAATGCGCTCACCTGGAGAAGTTTTGCGATCAGTAAAAAAAGGAAATATTGATTCAGTTTATTTTCTTTTAGGTGCTGATTATTTTCTTCAAAATCTGATTATTAGAGAGATAAGTAAAATAATTTTTAATGAAATAGAAGAGAATAAAACATTTTTATCTCCTGATGATATGAAAAGTGAAGAAATTATAGATAGAATAACGCAAAGTGATTTATTTTCAACAAAAAGAATTTTAGTCCTTAGAAATCCGGGAACTTTAAGAAATAAAGCTAGGTCAGATTTTATATCATATTGCAAAAATCCAATGTTAAATAACTATTTAATAATTATTGAAGATGATTTTAGTGATCGAAAATCTATAACTAAAGAATTAAAGAAAATCAATAATACAGTTTCAGTACAAACACCTTTTCCTCGCGAGATGAAAAAATGGACCAAATTTATGCTATCGGAAAAAAATCTAAACTTTAAAGATAATGTAGTAGATACAATTGTGGAAGTTGCAGGTGATTCTTTATTTCATATTGAGAATGAGATAGAGAAAATATCTTTGAATATTAATGATGGGGAAGAAATAACGCAAGAGTGCATAGATCAATTATCAGGTTGGAAGATGCAATATAAACGTTGGCAGTTTTTTCAAATTTTAGGTAAGAGAGATTTAGATAAGTCTTTAGTCCTGGGATTATCATTACTTAGTCAAGGAAATTCTATGATAAGTCTAATATATCCCTTAACAGCATTTTTTCAGGAATTATTTTATATAAAAAATAATTCTGGAACTTTTGCAATTAAAAATAGTTATATACCTCTACCACCATCTGTGATTAAAGAATTACCACAGATTGCAAATAGGTTTAACAAGGAGGAAATAGAGAGCGCATTAGCTATTTTAGGTGAAATAGATTTGCGTTTGAAAACTACTAGTCTATCAGATGAAGCACTATTCACACATTTCTTATTCTCAGTCTTACAAGCAAATGGATAAAAAGTTTGTATATACTGATGAAGAGCTTATAAGTAGGTTCCAAAATGGAGATGAACAGGCATATATAGAATTAGCAAATAGATTTCGTGATAGATTAATGTCATTTGTATTTCGTTTTGTTAATGATAGTGTTGTAGCTGAAGATATTGTACAGGATACTTTAGTAAAATTGTATACTCATAAAGATTATTATAGAAATATTGCAAAATTTTCTACATGGATTTATACAATTGCAGGGAATTTGGCAAAGACAGAATTGCGTAAGAATAAACGAAGAAAAGTCACAAATCTTAGTGAGATGGGGAAGGATGATTGGCAGTATGATATACCTTCTGATGAAGACACCGCTAAGACAGTACATGGACAATTTGTTGGAGAGCAAATTCAAAAAGCAATACAATCCTTACCAGATCATTTTCGTGAAGTAATAATTTTACGAGATATTCAGGAACTTTCTTATGAGGAAGTTAGTAGTATAGTAGAGGTTCCGTTAGGAACGGTAAAATCACGAATAAATCGTGCGCGTTTACAATTACAAGAAATGTTAAAAGAATTAAGATAGGAGAAAGTTATATAGATGGAACGTTATAAGTTTGAGGATTTAATATCCGATTATATAGAAAATAAACTTCCAGTTGCCAAACGTAAAGAAGTTGAAGCATTTATGGAAGATAACCCAGAAGCAAAAGTCCAAATGGAATCTATCCGATCATTAATGAATTCCATGAAAAATTTATCAGAAATAAAAACTTCAGATAATTTTATGGAAAATTTAATGAAAAAAGTAGAGTTCGAGAAAAATAGACCTTCGAACAAAAGTTATGTCGCACCTGGTAGATCAAAAACATATTTTGGCTTTACACCTATTTATGCAACAGCAATGAGTTGTTTAATTGTTGCACTTGTTATTGTCGTATTGCAATTAATGCCAACAGACAATTTGAACTCAATTATACTTCCAAGTAATATTGCTGAACAAGAAGCAGAAATGCCAGAACCATCAAATATGGTTAATCCTGATAAGGATCTAATGCTTGCTGAAGATGATGATACAACTAATATTGATAGTCAAAATAGATTAATCAATGGCAAGTTTGATAAAAATATCAAGCTAGTAGGTAATAAATAATATTTAAAAAATAAATCAGCAATCACACTTAGAAAATACGGCTAGTTTCCGTAAATTTTACTTATAGGATCTAACTGTTGTGATTAATCTAAGACAATTGGCAATAACTATAATTTTATTATTGTCATTTATATTATTTATTTTCCCAGCTCCTACTGGCGGTATATTTACAGTTGTAAAATTATTTGTATTCATTAGTGTATTAGTTCTGCTATATCAATTTAATATAGATCCTAGCACAAAGAAAGATAGATTGTTCAATGTAGTTGGAAATATTCCTAATACAAATAATATTAACAAAGAGTTAGAGGGAAATTATGATTCTTTGTTAGAGTCAATTTTTAATATGATTATTTCTCTTAATCCAGATTATAAATGTGCTACATATATGCTAAGTGCAAATGTAAATACTATGGTATTACAGAAATCCACATCGAATGATTTTCCTGAGCAGATCGTTCAAGATAATCCATTAATTGTCAAAATTATAAATCTAGACACGCCTTCGTTGATACAACAAAATGAAGAAAAGAATGCATGGACTAATCTATTCGGAGATAAATCATGGAGAGGGAGTGAATGTATGATGGGTATTCGCATAAAATACAATGATCATCTCGGAGGATGTCTATTATTGATGGCGGATCATTTTAAGACGGTTAATGATAGAGATAAAGATATATTATCATATTTAGGAAAATATTTATCTGCAGGCATTAGTAAACTGCAACGTATAGAAAAATTATTAGGGGATAAAGATTTTAGAATAAGAATTTCAAGAATGTTTAATAAACTAAATTTTTCTTCAAAAGAAAATGAACTTTTAGATGAAGTAAAAGAATTATGTAGAGCATATTTGCGATATGACAAATTAACAATAACTTTTTCAAAATCTGATTCTTCGGCAGCAAAAGTTAAAATGATAGATGGGTTTAATGAGGATTCTAAACTGGGAGATATTATTGAGATAGATAATACTCTACATGGTCTAGCTTATAAATTAGGTAAAACAATTAATTCTTCTAATTGGATAGAAAAATATCCAGTAAAGGGAAGATTTATTCAAGGAGATATTCAACAGTATAATTTTAATTCCATATTATCTGTACCTATAAAATATGATAATAATATTTTAGGAACTATCTCAATTGAAAGATTAGAAGAGTCCGTTTTTTCTGATAAAGATATTCAACTTCTAGAATTATTAGCTGATACTATGGGATCAATCCTTACTTGGAAAAATGAATATCAAAAAATGTACAAAAGCGCGATACACGATGGTTTAACAGATTTATTAAATCATAAAGCATATAAGGAGAGATTGACTGAAGAATTGAGTCGCGCAAAACGTTTTAAACAAAGTTTAGTTTTATTAATTCTGGATTTAGACAAGTTTAAACGCATTAATGATACGTATGGGCATTTATATGGAGATTATGTATTAAGTGAGGTTTCTACAATACTTAAAGATAGTGTGCGTAATATTGACATTTGTGCACGCTATGGTGGCGAGGAATTTGCTATTGTTTTAGTAAACACTGATGTTGAGAATGCGCGGCCAGTGGCAGAAAGAATAATAGAAAAAGTTTCAGAATTTCACTTTAATAAGGATGGCATAGAAGAAAAAATGACAATAAGTGCTGGAATGTCTGAATATCCAAATCATTCTATAGAAATGAAGAAACTCATTGCTCATGCGGATTTAGCTATGTATGAGGTTAAGAAGAATGGTGGCAATGCAGTAATTGCGCATGGAGACTATTAATATCTTTTCTATATATATTAAATCAATTATTATCTAATACTTTAATAAATATGTCTAAAAAAATAAATTTAATTATTTCTTTATTAATATTTAGTAATTGTGTACAAAAACCTCCGATTATTGTAGAAGATCCAATTGAAATAGAAGAAGTACGTTTTGAATCAAATGAAGAAATAAAAAATAAACCTAATGAAAATGTTAAAGCTATTGGTCATTTTATGGATGGTCAATTATTTATGTCTCAAGGAAATTATTCAATGGCAATTCTTGAGTTCCAAGATGCCTTAGAATCGGATCCTGAGGCTGCGACAATCATTGTGTCTATGGCAGAATGTTATTGGAAGTTAGGCAAGGCAAAGAAGTCTGAAGAATTATTATTTAATGCTCTCAATCTTGATCCAGATGATTATGAAGCTAGAGAAATGTTAGCAAATCAATATATTTTTCAAAATAAACATGATAAAGCAATTGAGCAATATAGAGTGCTTGCACAAAGTTCTGATGAAGGAGATCCAAAATATTATATTGCACTAGCTAAATTAGTTTTATCTCAAAATAATATTAATGAATCCATATCTTTATTTATTAAAGCCTATGAGAAAGATAAAAGTCGAATTGATATATTGGAAGAAGCAGCAAATTTATCATTACGATCCCGACAATTAGATAAAGCGCGAAATTTATATAAACAACTAATATATATTGATAAAAATAATGCGTATTACTTATCAACATATATTGATTTAATTGTTATGACTGGAGATTATGAGAGTGGTATTACGGCGCTGGAATCATTAATTACTATTGAAGGAGAAACTACTGAAAGATTATCCCAACTTGGTATATTATATTATAAAATGGAAAATCTAGTTAGAGCTAAGCCATTATTTAAAAAGCTAATTAATATGAATCATTATGATGCAACGACAATGCATTTTCTCTCTAATATATATATCGAACAAAGTATTTTAGATTCCGCTAGAATAGTTGCAAATCAAATTATTTTCCATCATCCATCAGACCCTAGAGGTTATTTAGATGCCGCATTAGCAGAGTTGAATAATCAGAATCCCCTTGGAGCGATTAAAATATTAGAACCTGTAGATGAAGAATTTAATAATGAGTTTTCAATACAATATCTTTTAGGGAGTAGCTATCAGCAGCTAAAAGAATATGATAAGGCAGCAATAGTATTAAGACAGTCTTTGAAAATTTATCCAGAATCAAGAGGTGCAAGACATACTCTTGCAATTGCAAGTGACGCCTTAAATTATTGGAATGAATCTGATTCACTTTATGAAGGGCTGATTGAAACAGATGATAATGATGTTCAAGCGCTTAATAATTATTCTTATAGTTTAGTTGAAAGAAATATACATTTAAATAAAGCTCTTGCTATGGCTACAAAAGCAATTGAATTAGAACCTAAAAATGCAGCATATCTTGACACCATTGGATGGATATATTATAAAATGAATAATATTGAAAAGGCTTTAAGTTTTATTCGCAGATCTGTTGAATTAGAGAATGATAATGCAGTAGTATTAGAACATTTAGGAGATGTTTTGATAGCAAACAATCAGATTGAAGATGCAATTATATATTATCTTAAAGCACTAGATATAGATAAAGATAATCAAATTCTGCAACAGAAAGCAGGAATTGTTGCAAATTAAAATCTGGATTTTATTATTTTTTGTTATTTTTGGGTGTACTAGAGTAAAAGATAATTTCCCTGATTCATTGTCTTTACCAAAAAAACCAACATTAACTATGAAAAAATTAGTCTCGGTTTATAGTCAATTACGCGGTAAAGGATCTACTGAAATTTATGGTAAACAATCTGGAAAATTTAATTTTTCATTTACATCAAATGGATACGAATCATTTTTACTATTTAGAGATATTTTGGGACGGAAGATTTTATTATTAGAGATTAATGGTATATCAATAAACGCGTGGGATATGATTCAGAATCAGAAATATGATCAAACTACATTAGTTATTTTATTTCCATTTATGGAATTCTTATCTCCAGAGAATTTGACAAAATTGCTATGGGGTTTAATTCCGAATCTCAATACTGAAATTAATAATAAGTTTGAGTTTGAGAATAAAAATGTTAAAATGACATTTGAGTCTAATAAACATCAAGTTGGCTCTTTAATACGTAAGATAACTTATATAGATGAATTCAATATGGATAAATATGAAATATTAATAACTAATCGAGAATTTGGATCTCATTATCCAGATCTGGAAAGAGGAATTCCTGAATCAATTCCTTTAACAAGACCATAGAAAGAATATGAGTAATTCAATATCAATAATTATACCTGTATATAATGAAAAAGAATCTCTCGAAGAATTATATGGAGAAATTCGAAATGCTACAGGTTCATTTTCAAAAAGAGAAATCCTATTTATTGACGATGGTAGTACGGATGGGTCAACGGAACTATTAAAAACGATGGCAGAAGAATATGCTGATGTTATTCTTATACAGTTTTATCGAAATTACGGCAAGGCAGCTGCATTATCTGAAGGATTTAATCATTCTACAGGTGACTATATTGTAACAATGGATGCTGACTTACAAGATGATCCATTAGAGATTAATAATCTATTTGAAAAATTAAATGAAGGATATGATCTTGTTTCTGGATGGAAAAAAGATAGAAATGATCCTTTAAATAAACGTTTACCTTCAAAATTATTTAATTTTGTAACACGTATTATGACTGGAGTAAAAATACATGATTTTAATTGTGGTCTGAAAATTTATAAGCGTTCAGTTGTAAAGGCTGTTGAAATATATGGTGGTCGTCATAGATATATACCTGCATTAGCAGGTCACAAAAAATTCAAAGTTGGTGAAATTGAAGTAAATCATAGATCGAGAAAATTTGGTGAGACTAAATATGGAGGGTCTAGGTTATTCCACGGTTTTTTTGATCTTGTTTCAATTTTGTTTATTGATAGATTTGATCAAAGGCCTTTACATTTATTTGGATTTTTTGGTTTAGTAAGTTTTTTTATTGGTATGATTATTGAATTATATGTCATCTACCTTAAGTATGTATTAAATGAGCCCTTTCAAAAACATATGGCGCTTCTTGTATTTGGTGTAATGATTATTGTAATAGGCATTCAGTTCTTTTCTATAGGTCTTTTAGGTGAGATGCACACGAGAGGTAATCAGAAAAATGAAAATAGAATACATCATATAATTAAATGATTACTTAGATTTATTGTGAAAATAGTTATAGTGGGGACTTTTCCTCCATACAGAGGAGGAATATCTAACTTTTATCAGACTTTATATGAAAAATTATCACATAGTCATGATGTAACAGCAATAAATTTTTCTTTACAATATCCTAATGTGCTATTTCCTGGTAAGTCACAATTTGATAATAATCAAAAATCTGATTCCAATATTGAAAGGATTATAAATAGTATAAACCCTGTTTCTTGGTATAAAGCAGCAAAAAGAATAATTGAATTAAAACCTGATATTATAATTTTTAAATACTGGATGCCATTTTTTGCTCTTTCTTTTGGATCAATAATTAGATTTGTTAAGAAAAAAATTAATATTAAATCTTTAGTGATATGCGATAATATAATTCCCCATGAAAGTCGTTTTTTAGATAATAGATTAACTAAATATTTTTTTAAATACATAGATTATTTCATTGTTATGTCTAAATCGGTTGAAAATGATCTACTATCTCTATTTTCAGATGCTAAATATATTTATACACCCCATCCATTATATGATATATTTGGAAAAGGTGTTAATAAAGAGGAGTCAAGAAAATATTTAAAAATAAATGAAAGTAAACTAATCCTATTTTTTGGATTAATAAGGCCCTATAAAGGTTTAGATCTTTTAATACATTCAGCAAATGTTCTTAAAAAGAAATTAACTGATTTTAAAATTTTGGCTATAGGTGATTGTTATGAGAATCCTGAACCATATTCAAATATGATAGATGAACATAAAATCAATGATATCTTTGATTTAAGGTTAGAATTTGTTCCTCATAATAAAGTTAGTTTATACTTTTCTGCTGCTGATATCATTGTTCTACCGTATAAATCTGCTACTCAAAGTGGGATTGTACCAGTTGCTTATCATTTTAACAAACCTGTTATAGTGACAAATGTTGGAGGTTTAGGCGAAATTGTTCAAGAAGGTAAAACTGGTTATGTAGTAAAGCCAGATTCATTCGAAATTGCGAATAGTATAATTAAATATTATAGTAACTCAGATAAAGTAAACTTTAAAGAAAATATTAAAATGTATAATAAGAATTTCTCTTGGGATAAATTTATTGAAGTAATAAAAAGTTTTGTTGTTAAATGAATAATCCATCTGTAACTGTAATCGTGCTTAATTGGAATGGAAAAGACTTAACTCTTGAATGCTTAGATTCTTTAAAGAAGGTAGATTATTCAAATTATAATATTCTTGTTGTTGATAATAAATCTTCTGATGGTTCTGTAGAATCTATTAATAAAATATATCCTGATATCTCAGTTTTACAATTAGATAATAATTATGGTTATGCTGGAGGGAATAATAGAGGATTTCATTCTTTGGATAATGATAAACCAGATTTTGTTATTTTTCTAAATAATGATACGATAGTAGATGAAGATTTTATTAACCCATTAGTTAAACCTTTATTAACTAATAAAAATATATACCAAACTGTTCCAAAAATATATTATCAAAATAATCCCAAATTAGTCTGGTTTGCAGGTGGAAATGTAAATTTGTGGACAGGCGTAGTGAATCATCGGGGAATACGTCAATATGATAATGAGAAATTTGATTTAGAGGGCATAACAAAATATGCTACAGGCTGCTGTTTTTGTATGCGCTATCATGATTTTAAAAATATTGAAGGGTTTGATGAGAACTTTCCAATGTATTCTGAAGATGTTGATTTATCATTATCAATAAGAAAGAATGATTTTCAAATATGGTATACACCTAATTCAAAAATATGGCATAAAGTATCAGCTTCTATTGGTGGTTCATTTTCGTTTTCTAAAAATAAAAGAAAATTGATAGGATTATTTTTACTTTATAGAAAACATGCTAATCTATTTCAGTATATTTGTATAATTATTTTTATGCCCTTTCAATTATTGTATCAAATTATGAAACTAGCATTCACACATAAAAAATAATTACCAATCTTTATCAGAATAAAATTTGTTTGATATATGTTCAGTCATATCACGTATTCTTTTTATTTCTTTATTAGTAAGTCTTTTTTTCCAATTTTTAATATTTTCCTTACTATTTCTTTGTAATTGATGAACTTTGCTTTTATCTGATACCTCACTTGGATTTGTATGATGAGATGTTGCCTTAATCAACCTTTTTACTTTACTTGTATACGGAAGTTCTAACTTTTTAAATAATAGTTTAAATTCCTTAATTGGATTATATGATAAATCTTCATGTCGTATATATATCCAATTTGGATATATTTCCTGATAATCTATAATAATTTTTGTTGTACATAACCAGATAAGTGATGCTTCAGATATAAAATCCTCCGGAGGACTATTAATATCTGACTCATAAGGCTTCAAAAATCTATTTATTAGTTCGGGTTGTTTAATAAAGTTTTCAAAATTAAATCGCCAATTTAATCTTAACAGACTACTCACAAATGCAGCTGGATGTCTAATTAGAAATACATTCTTAGATTTCCATCGTTTATGGATCCACTCTACAGCTGTTAAACAAATTGGATCTTTAATTAAGGGTATAATTTGGTCATGATTTAATTTACTAAGTTTTAATCTTTTTGAATCTAAATAGGCGTTTATTCTCCATTTAAGATATTTAAAATCAAACTTATCATTATTTATACCATTTAGATTGCGATAATCCGTATTAGGGAGACTATTTTTAAAATGCAGTACTGCTCTAAGAGGGTATTGACCAATGAATAGGTCATTCAAAGTAGATTCGACTTTTTGATATTCTTTATTAGGATCATAATATTTATACCAAATTTCAGTATCAAACAATCCGCGAGTTATACTATTTGGTGTTAAAGGCTCATGTATATAATATATCATTGGTGAATTTTTGATAATATTTCCTACCCATGTTGTACCTGATCTATGAGATCCAGTAATAATTATAGGTTTAGTAGTATTAATCATTATATCTATTACATTTCTAACTAATAATTCGTTTCAGCATCCTTTTTATGCGCAAATCTATCATAAAACGACCAAATAGATAATTTGCAACATTAAAATGTTTAAGTTTTGAATCAAAATTAGGAATAGAATCAATCTTTTGATTGAGCTTTTGATCAACATAATTATATAGTTTTAAATCATATGAATAATATTTGATAATTTGATCATCAATATTTGTTTTTATCAATTCATTAGTATTTTTTGATTTATTAGCTATTGAATAATAAGGAGATTTCCAATTTAATTCATTTGCTAAAATAAGAATGGATTCATTGAATCTTTCAGTAATACCAGCAACGAGAAAATTATTTTTGAGATTATCTAAAGCCATTTTGTAATGTTTTTCTTTAATATTTCCAAATGGAATATTAAAGTCATAATTATTCCCTAGTAATAATCTTGTAATTCCATTATCTATCAAAATATTTTTCCTCGAATCAAAGTATTCTATCATTGACATTGATTGTATAGATTTATGGTCAGGGTGTTTAATGTTATTTTTAACATATTTAAATGTTGAAATAATTCTATTTAAGGGATGTCGTAAAAATGTTATATATTTATATGGACCTTCAATCCATTGATGTATTCCAAAATTTAAATGACCTTTTATTAATTGTATTTTAGACTGTTCATTTTTTGGAATACTCTTCATTATTTTTTCAGAATCTATAAAATTCTTTATTTCAACAACATTGTTGCTATGATATAACCTATCAAGAATATCTCGAAAAGTTGTACCACCTGTACGAGGTATATGAAGAAAGATTATTTTATTTTTCATATTAATCAATAAAAAATGCTTTTGATAAATTATAATTAAATATTAAATAACTATGATAGAAATAATTAACTAAAGTAATTAAATGAATGAAATAATATATAGAAAAAAAATACATAAACAATATAATACAAATTCATCTGTTTTATTTAGATGGAAACAAACAGAAACTTTTATTGATAAAAATTTAATATTAAAAAAAGGTCTAGATATTGGTGAAAGAACTGATTTTACTAAGAGGTTAGAAGATGTATATAAGATTCAATTTGATTCTACAGATATAGATTTAGATGTTGAACCGATTAATGGTAAATATGATATTATAACATCATTTGAAGTGCTTGAGCATTTATTTAATCCACTCTTTAATTTATTAGAGATAAAAAAAGCAATGAATAAAAATGCTGTTTTATATCTTTCTACTCCTCTATATAAACCTAAAATAATTAAAAGCCCTGAGCACTTTCATGAAATGGCAGAAGATGAATTAATGAACTTAATTAAAAGAGCTAAATTATCTGTATTGAAAAAGAAGATAATAAAAGTAAGACCAAGCCTACACTATCTCTTTGGTTTTAGACCTCTACTACGTGCAAAATATGAACGGGTGATCTTATTAGAATTATCTAAAGAGTCTTAAAAATATGTTATTTTGTTTGAAGTCAATATGATATGAATATTCTATGGTTTTCTGAGATTAGGTGGGATTATTTAAAGACTAGAAAGCAACATTTGCTAAGCCTATTTCCAAAAGAAGATAAAATTTTATTTATCCAACCGTTAAGTTTATCTAAAAATAAATTTCCGATTGAGCATCCTAAAAATATAATTAATAAAACGGTTCCTATTTTCAGAAGAGGGAATCGAACCTTAATAAAGATTGCAAAATTTTCAATTATTAGAATCATTACTTATAATTTATTACTTAGGTATTTAAAATTTCTAATTAAACAACATTTGAATGATGATATTCATGTAATCTGCGTATCAAATATCTTTTTTGTTCCTTTATTGGATAAATTTAAATATCCAATTATTTGGGATTTTAATGATGACCCAAAACAATTTGGTGAAATTCCAAATTGGGTATATAAATATTATTACAATCTATTATCTGATAAAAATACTAAAATAATCTCAAGTTCAAAGGGTTTTAATAATTATATTTATTCCAAATTTTCTAACAAACCTATCACAATATCAAATGGTGTAGATAGGGAGAAATTTCAAAAACAAAATGTTCTTTCAAATAATAATAAGATTATCTTTGGATACGTTGGAATTATATCAAAATGGTTCTTTGATTTTAACTTGATTAAAAAAATTAGTACAACCTATCCAGAATGTGAAATAAAAATATATGGCCCAAAGGATAAAAATGCTCTTGATCTTATTAATGAAATCAGTGAATTAAATAATGTAAATATTTTTCCAAAACAAGAATATGATATGCTGCCAGAAATTATGAGAAAATTTTCTATTGGATTAGTCCCTTTGCAATCATGTGATAAGGTCACTAGAGTTGCTTCAGGAAAACTATTACAATATTTATCATTAGGGCTCCCCGTTGTTTCTGTATATATGGAACAATTTGAAGGACTTAGTAATTTAATTATGTGTAGGAATCACTCAGAATTTATGGATGGAATTGATTATTATATTAATAACGATCTTTTACAAGATAATGATATTGAATTAACGAAATATGATTGGAAAGTTCTCGCTGATCAATATAGAATTGAATTAAATAGTTCAATAAGTAAACACAAAAATAATAAATAGTAAATATAGAATTTTATGAATATTCCTCAAAAAATTGCTAAAGAGGCTACTATTTCATTCCTTAGTATGGGTATTGGTTCTTTATTCAGATATTCTTTTGTTTTGATTATTGCCAGATGGTTAGGCCCTTTATATCTTGGAATCTTTTCTTTAGGGCTTGCCATAATGAGAATTGCTGAAGTTATAGGAAAAGCAGGTTTGGATAATGGAGTATTAAAGTATGTCTCTGAAAACTATAGAGAAAAGAAGGATGATCAAATTAGAGAAATAATTAGTTCATCAATTAAAATAGGAATTATTTTATCTTTATTAATTTCAGTTATCTTAATTATACTATCTAAATGGCTTGCAATAGATTATTTTTCTTCAAATAACATATTATGGAATGTATTAGTTTGTAATGCAATTGCAATTCCTTTTTCTAATTCTATGATAATTATTGCTAGTGCCACTCAGGCATTTAAATTATTAAAATATAAAGCATTTGTAATTAATATATTCGTTCCATTATTAAATGTAATATTTCTATTTATAGGGTTGCAATATTCTAACCAAGTTGCAATAAGCGTACCTATATTATTATCATCAATCTTGGGATTCATTTTAATTGCAGTCTTTCTACAAAATTTAATTTCAATTAATATAAATAATATTATAAGGGCACCCTTTCGATTGGATCTTTTAAAATTTTCATATCCACTAATGTTCGTTACAATAATTGGCACTGCAATGCATTGGATGGATATATATATGTTAAGCTTCTTCTTTGATAATACTACTGTAGGAATGTATCAACCGGCTGCTAGAACGGCAGGCCTTTTAAGAATTGTATTAATTGCATTTATGGGAATATTCTCTCCTATGATATCTGAATTATATGCAAAAAATGACCGAAAAGAGATGCAGCATTTATACAAATTAATTATCCGGTGGGTAATGACAATTGCATCACCATTATTTTTATTAATTATTATTTTTCCTAAAAAAGTTTTGCTTTTATTTGGTCCTGAATATCAAGGAAGCCATATTATTCTATCTGTTTTGACAATTTCAGTTTTAATCCAATCTTTTATTGCATCTAGTGGCCATACGCTCATGATGACAGGTTACTCAAAAATTAATTTTGTGAATTCCGTTATAATTTTAATAATTAACTTATTGTTTAATTTTATTTTGATTCCAATTTATGGAGGCTTGGGAGCTGCAATCGCAACTCTAATTTCAATGTTATCTTTAGGTTTAATTCGTTTAATTGAGGTATGGTATTATTTAAGATTGCAGCCTGTTAGTTTAAGTTTATTAAAACCATTATTTTCTACCTTATTTGTATTTGTTTTATTAATTAATACAAAACCGATTTTTATGCCTTTTCATACTATTATAACTCTATTAATCGCAAGTCTATCTATATTAATTATATTCACTGTATTTTTGTGGATCATGGGCTTTGACGATGATGATAATCAAGTGATTTCTGCATTAAAAGTAATATTTTTAAATACTAAATAAAGAATTATTATGTTACAAAAATTTGATTATAGGAAGAAAATGATAATCCCAATGGGCATGATTATTTTCATATTAATTCTTTTTTATCCTATTGTTTTTGAAGATAAGACATTTGGATCACCTGATTCACTGAATCCTCGTGGAGCCAGTATAATTCTTCAAGAAATGAAAAAAATAGATAGTGAATTTCCATTATGGCAACCCTGGATTTTTAGTGGAATGCCAACTTCTGATGCCTTCACTTATATTAGTTCATTATATTATCCTAATTATATACTTAATTTATTCTCTCTATCAAGTAATTTGACTCAATTACTTCATCTTCTATTCGCAGGTATTGGCTCATATTTATTATTACGCTTTATCGGTTTATCCTGTTTATCTGCATTTATGGGTGGATCAGCTTTTATGATTACTCCATTTATGATAACAATGATTGTTTTTGGTCATGGTAGCCAGATGATGACAGGAGCATATATCCCATGGATTATGATGTTTACTATGAAGCTATTTCGAAATCCTAATTTAATGAATATTGGAATTTTATCAATTTTAATGGGTTTTCAACTTCAAAGAGCACATGTGCAAATAGCATATTATACTTGGATGCTAATAGGCGCATATATTCTATTCACTTTTATTTTAGATATTAAAGATAAGAAGAGCAAAGACAAGCCTTTGATAAGTTTAGGCGCCTTTACTTTTTCAGCGATATTAGCAATAGCAATAGCATTAGTTATTTATTTGCCATCTTTAGAATACACTCCCTTCTCTGTGCGAGGAAGTAGTAGCGGAGGTGTTGATTATAATTATGCAACTAGCTGGTCATTTTCACCAAAAGAAATATTAACATTTTTTATTCCTTCTGCATTAGGGTTTGGAGGTCAGACTTATTGGGGTAATATGCCATTCACTGATTATCCGAATTATATGGGTATAATAATAATCTTATTAGCAATTATTGGTTTTGTATATAAAAGAGATAGATTTATGTGGTTTTTATTTGCTACTTCACTATTAGCAATATTTATATCATTTGGGAAGAATCTTGCAGTTATTTATGATTTATTTTATAGTTTTTTTCCATTCTTTAATAAGTTCCGTGTTCCAGCAATGATATTGATATTAGTACAATTTAATACGTGCATAATGGCTGCTATAGGCATGGATTATTTGATTTCAATTAATAAGAATAAGTTACCGAACTGGTTCTGGCCTTCAGCTAGTGTATTAATTTTTTTATTATTCATACTTAGCTTTGGCGAAGCTACATTAAAAGATTTAGTCTCTTCAGGTTTTACTCAACCTCGGACACAAGATCCTCGATTAGTTCAAGCCATTAATTCATTGCGATGGGATATGTGGTATAAAGATGCTTGGGCATTGCTTTTATATTTATCAACAGCTATGGTTTTAATATGGTGTTTTATTTTTAATAAAGTATCTATTCGAATGTTCTCTATATTAATTTTATTATTAGTAATAGTAGATCTAATAATTGTTGATAATAAAATTATCCAACCTAAAAAGAATTCTGGGCGATCATCACAGTTATTAAACAACTCAGTCATTGATAGATATTTTCAACATGATCAAATTTCAAAAATATTAAGTAGTGATAAAAATGAACTGTTCCGTGTCTATCCTGTAGGACAATTATTTGGAGAGACTAGGCTTCGTGCTTTTGGTATTGAGTCTATTGGTGGTTATCATCCTGCCAAATTAGGGGTGTATAACAATTTTTTAAAAGAAACCAATAATGCAAGCACTCTACCGTTGATGAGTATGCTGAATGTAAAATATCTTTTGAGCACGCAACCTATCAATTATCCTGGCTTGATCGAGGTTAAGCAGGCTAGAATGAAATCTGGTAGAGGGAATATACCTGTTAGCTTGTATCGCTTAGAAAATTATCAGAAAAGGGCTTGGTTTACCAGGAATATAGAAGTTTATCCTGAAAATGGCTTTCCTTGGGACAAAATTAAAAGCCAATCATACGATCCTTTGAATGTAGCCTTTGTAAGTAATAATGATATAGCAATTAATACAAATTTTTCATTGGGGAAAATAAATGGCATAAAAAATTCATTACATAAATTGGAGATTGAAACTGAATCTGATTCAATCAGTTTTTTGGTTGTGAGTGAAGTTTTTTATCCCCTACGTTGGAAAGCTACAATTAATGACAAAGAGGTAGAATATTTTAAAACCAATGGAGTCATTAGAGGTTTAATAATTCCTAAGGGTCGTCATACGGTAATATTTAAGTATGATAGATCATCATTCAATAAAGGAGCACTTATTTCTTTAAGTTCATTCTTTATTACTATTGGAATGATAATATTTGGTTATCGCAAATCAATATATTGATTATGGATTTTCTTAAATATTCTAGCAATATAAAAGCCGGTTTATTTTTACTCGGGTTTGTTTTAATAATTTTTTTACTGAGTTATACTCAGAATATAGTTAATGAATTAAGGAGTGATAATAGTGAAATTGTAAAACTATATGCTGAGATAATTGCTGAAACGATTTCTGATGAGAATGATGCAAATCTTGATTTTGTTTTTGATAAAATTATCCAAAAAGCTCAGTTCCCAATAATATACTCTAATAATCAAAGAGAACCGATCTATTCAAAAAATATAAATAAGGATAAATCAAAGCTTAAAAAAATCCAATTAACTATGGATGAACAAAATGAAGCTATTCCTTTAAGCTATGCTAATCCTCTAACAAACGAAATTATCTTAATTGGATATCTTCACTATGGTGATTCAAATCAAATAGAAAAGCTTAAATGGCTACCCTTTATCGAAATTGGAGCCATAACATTATTTATATTCTTGGGATTCATAAGTTTTTCAATAATTAGAAATAATGAAAAAAGAAATATTTGGGTTGGCATGGCAAGAGAAACTGCTCACCAATTGGGCACTCCAATTTCATCATTAATGGGTTGGCTGGAATGGCTAAAAAATAAGCCAAATGATCAAGATAAGATAATCAATGATATCTCGATAGACTTAGACCGGCTTCAACAAGTTAACGATAGATTTAGTAAAATGGGATCGGAAGCAAAGCTAAAAGAAATCCATTTATCAAGTATTGTTGATAATGTTGTAATATATTTTAATCGTCGAATCCCCTCTATGGGAAAGAGTATTACTATTGAAAATAAATTATTTTCAAATATTAAAATAAAAGCAAATGGAATTCTAATTTCATGGGCAATTGAAAATGTCATTAAGAATGCAATTGACGCTTTAGAGAACGAAGGTATTATTACTTTAAAATCCAATATGGATAAAAAAAATATAATTATTGAAGTTCAAGATTCTGGAAAAGGAATTCTAAGGAAAGATTGGAAAAATATTTTTAGACCTGGATTTAGTACTAAAGAACAAGGGTGGGGGTTAGGTCTATCTCTTACATCAAGGATTATTAAAGACATACATGGTGGGGATATTTATGTTTCAAAATCAAAACCAGGAAAAGGTTCAACTATAGAAATAGCACTTCCAAAATTAGAAGATGCAAATTAAAGCATATCTTGTCATTACTTCTAATAGTCGGTAATTTTTTCTTTTAAAATATAAAGGAGTTTTTTGTGGATATTCTTTACGGTTTCGCTGCGAATCCTGATGCCAATCAAGGTGGAGGAGGAATTGCAGCTTTTTTACCTTTTTTCTTAATAATGTTAATTATCTATTTTTTAATGATTCGTCCCCAGGCTAAACGTCAGAAAGAAAAGCAGAATATGTTACTTTCTTTAAAAAAAGGTGATAAAATAATAACTATTGGTGGTATACATGGTATCGTTGCTGGAATAAAGAATCAAGGCAAATTAATCGTGCTAAAAGTAGACAAGAATTTAAATATTAATATAAATAGATCCGCTATCTCAGGGTTGGCTGATGGTAAAATTGAAGAAGGTTCACAATTAGGAGATGATAATTGATGGCTTTACTAGATGTTGTTCATTATGGAAATCCTATACTAAGGAAAGAATGTAAACCCGTAACAGATTATAAAATTCTTCCAGAGATAATAGAGGATATGTTTGATACTATGTATGAAGAAGAGGGGATAGGTCTTGCTGCAAATCAAGTGGGAATTGATTTAAACCTAATGATAATAGATGTTTCTCATACGGACGAAGCTGAAGATGCTTGTATTTTTGTTAATGGTGAAATAATTGACAGCTCTGGTTCATCGGAAATGGAAGAAGGTTGCTTATCTATACCAGAAGTAAGATTACCTATTAAGAGACCTGAAAAGATAAGATTTAAATATCAATTAGCAGATGGATCAGAACATATTGATGAATTTAGTGGTTTATTGGGAAGAGCTATTCAACATGAGATGGATCATCTCAAAGGAGTCTTTATTATAGATAGGGTTAATCCATTATTAGTTTTGAATTATAAAAAGAAGTTAAAAGAAATTAAAGGTAACTCAATTAATTTTAATAAATCTAAAAATAAAAAAAGAGACTTCGTTCTTTAATTATATATTTTTTACAGCCCTTATTAGATTCTAAAATTATGGAATCTAAAAAACATATATTAATTATAAATTTGATTCTTCAATTATGAATATCATTTTTATGACTAACTCAGAATTTTCGTTTCCCAGTCTGGATATACTGGTAAAGTCTAATCATAATATTTTAGGTGTAGTTACTAATCCACCTCAAAAGGTAGGACGTAAAAAAAAAGAGTTCAATAATGCTGTAACCTTAAAGTGTGAAGAAATAGGAATTAAGGCTATAGAACAACAAGATATATATGATGTTGGATTTGAAAATGAATTGGGAAAATATGACTTTGATTTATTTGTAGTTGTTGCATATCGTATTTTACCTAAATCTTTATTAAATATCCCAAAATTAGGAAGTATAAATTTGCATGGTTCATTGTTGCCAGCATATAGAGGCGCTGCACCAATCCAATGGTCTTTGATTAATGGTGATAAACAAACAGGTTTAAGCACATTTCTTATTGAACCTAAAGTAGATACAGGCGCAATTATTAAGCAAAAAATAATAAAGATTTCAGAAAGTGAAAATTATGGATTGCTAAAAGATAGAATGGCTATAGAAGGATCTAGATTATTATTAGATACGATCAATTTAATTTCTGATGGGAAAATTTCACCTATTAAACAGGATGAAAATTTTGCTTCAAAAGCTCCCAAAATAACAAAAAGAATGACTTTTATAGATTGGAATTCTAACTCAATCGATATTCATAATTTTGTAAGAGGCCTTTCACCAAATCCAGGTGCACAGTCGAAAATTTATGGTAAGAACATTAAAATTCAAAAAACAAAAATAGTTGATAATAATATTTATAAAGTTTCTTTTAATCCAGGACAGGTTGTAGATGTCTCAAAGAATAAATTATGTATTCAAACAGGAAATGGAATATTATCTATCATTCAACTTCAATTAGAAGGTAAAAGATCTTTAGATATAAAACCATTTCTTAATGGATACTCTTTAAAAATTGGTGATTGTTTCGGTACTTAATTATGGATGCAAGATTATTATCATTCAACGTTTTATTAGAATATGAAAGAGCAGATCGATGGTTAAAAAGTATTAGAAACGATCACTTTGTACGATTAAAGCCAACAAAAGAGGCTGCTAACCGTGCTATTGTATTAACCAATGAAGTAATGAAATGGCAAAGATTATTAGATAGCATTATTAATGATAACTTAATAAAAAATAAATCAAAACTTAAATTTCCTATAAGAAATATACTTCGATTAGCTATATATGAATTGTTAATTGATGACCATAATCCCGACTATGCAATAGTAGATAGTTATGTAAAACTAAGTAAAAAAATTATAGGTAGTTATATAACAGGATTTATTAATGCGATACTTAGAAAAATTTCAGTTTCTGATAGATATATCTTTAAAGGGAAATCTCCAGCAAATATAGCAGTCTATCTTTCTTATCCTGATTGGATCGTAAAAAGATGGATAAGTTATTTTGGGGAAAAGGAGACTGTTAAATTATGTGAATACTTTAATAAGGCTCATCCCTTAATGATACGTAGAAATGAAATGAGAATTGATCATGACACTCTAGTTCAGAAGCTTAAAATAGAAAAAATAAATATTAAACGTTATAATGATTCTAATAATTTTTATTATTTGAAGAAAGGAGTAGGAAAATTATTAAATAATAAATTATTTGATAATGGTTTTATATCAATTCAAGATCGTGCAGCTGGTGCAGTTGTAGAATTGTTGGACCCAAAGCCAGGTGAAGTTATCCTTGATGCATGTGCAGCTCCTGGCACCAAGACATTCTATATTGCAGAAAAGATGGAATATAGTGGAGAATTAATTGCATCTGATATTAGTAAAAATCGTATTGATATGTGTCACAAAGATAGTAATAGACATAATATTAATTGGATTAATTGGTGTATAAAAAATGCGGAAAAGGATGAATTCCCTCTATTGGACCGAGCTCTTTTAGATGTGCCTTGTTCAGGTACTGGTACAATAGGTAAAAACCCCGAGATTAGGTGGAAATGTAATGTAGATCAGATAAAGAAATTAAAGAGAAAACAACTAGCTATTATTCTTAATATTTCTAGATATGTTAAACCTCAAGGTGTAATATGTTATTCTACTTGTTCATTACAGAGAGAAGAAAATTGGGATGTAATAGATGCTTTTCTTAAATTAAATAAAAATTATAAAGTAGATAATTCAGAAAATTCTTTACCAAAATTATGGTTCAAAAAACAAAATATTATGGAGATATTTCCTCCTCGAGATAAATTAATTGGAATGTTTGCTATTCGTCTTAGAAATATAGGAAAATGAGCTTAATCAGAATAATATTATCGATTATTGGAATGATAGTTGTTTTCTCGATTGTTGCTGAATACTTAGTAATGCCAGCTTATACTAGGCAAAATCAAAATAGAATTATGATAGATATAAAAAATAGAAACCTAGATGATGTAATAAAGATTTTGAAATCTGAAAATTATAGATATGAAGTATCAGACACACTTTATACAAATAAATTTAAATTGGGAACAATAGTTGATCAATATCCAAAGCCTAATACTAGAGTGAAGTCAGGTAGAACAGTTAGATTAAAAATTGCTCAGCCGGAAAAATCTGTTGCGATACCAAACCTTATTGGTCAATCAAGACGAAGTGCAGAACTTGAGTTGAATCAAATGGGACTACTTATTGATACAGTGTATACTGAGTATAATCCTGAATATCCAAATGGGACAATAGCGTGGCAATATCCAAAGGCTGGAGATCGGAGGAAGAAGGGAATGGGGATACAAATTACTGTAAGTAAGGGTATGCCCCCAAATTTTTTTCAAGTACCAAATTTAATTGGACTTTCAATTAATCAAGCTAAAGATCTTATCTTTAAATCTAGATTAAAAGTAGGTAAGATCTCTTATCATCAAGATCAAGATTTAGTTCCATATACTGTATTAGATCAATCTATAAAAAATGGAACAGTGCTAGATGCTACAGCAACAATTAATTTAGTTGTAAGTGTACTTGATATACAGGATATTTTTAATAATTTGAACAATGAGCCATAATTGATTCATAATAGCGAATTTATTAGAAAGCTACTTCATCTTTCTAACTTAGTTATACCATTTACTTATTTATTTTATTTCGATTCTAAAGTTGAGGCTCTTATTATTTTATTACCTATAACTTTATTAGCATCCTTAATTGAGTATCTTAGAATAAATTCAATATCAGTAAAAAATATTTTTGATAAATACTTATTTTCAATGCTTCGAAATCATGAGAAAAGTGGAAAATATACAGGGGCCACTTGGGTATTTATATCTTCAACATTATCAATTGGAATCTTTCCAAAAGATATTGCCATAATTAGTTTGATTTACATGTCAATTGGAGATACAGCTGCTGGCCTAATTGGAAGAAAATTTGGAAGAATAAAAATCTATAATAAAACACTTGAGGGGGCGCTTGCAGGATTTATTGTTTGCTTAATTGTAGGTTTAATGATTGATTTAAATCTTTCTAAAACAGTAGTGGCTATTGGCGCTTTATCAGCCGCGATAATAGAGTTTATGCCAATTTCAATTGATGACAACCTCAGAATTCCACTGTTTTCTGGAACAGTCATGTATGTTATGAGTATAGTTCTAATATGACGTTTTTATCTCCATCTATTCTATGGGCTCTATTTGCTGTATCTATTCCATTAATTATACATTTGTTTAGTTTAAGACAAACAAGATATGAAGAGTTTAGTTCCCTACGATTTATAAAATTATTAGAGCACAAAACTATAAGACATTTGAAAATAAATCAGTGGTTGCTTATCCTACTTAGGACTATTGCTATTTTGTGTTTGATTCTAATTTTTTCAAGACCATTGATTAAAGGAGATTCTGTTAATAATTATATAGGTGATATTGAATCTAGAGCAGTTATACTAATTGATAATTCTGCTAGTATGGCTGTTAAAAAAAATGATATCAGCCTACTTGATAGAGTAAAATCATCTATACCAGAACTACTAAAAGTTTTAGAAGGTCAGACTACATTAGAGATTTACCAAACTAATCCACCGCAAAAGGTATATGAAGGTTCTTATTTAAATGAGTCACAAGTTGTTTCAAAGGTTGAGGAAATAGCTCAAACATTTTTAACAGATAATATTTGGGAATTCACTGATTCATTAATTCAACGCATTAAAGCTTCCGAATCTAATTTAGAATGCTATGTTTTTAGTGATTTTCAAACTACTCCTAAATTAGAAATAGATACTCTCTTGAATTATGATAAATGGAATTTTTATTGTATTGATCAACCAGATGTTTATAATAATATTTCTATAAAAAGTGTAAATATTTTGAGTGAAATAAAGTTGCCTAATCATCTAATAAAATTAAATACTAACCTTGAAAATAATGGAATAAATGAAGTAAAAAACATTCCTATTGAATTATTCTTAAATAATGAACGTGTTGGGCAAGTTGTTAGTCAGTTTGAACCAAATAAGCACAAGGATTTTATGTTTCAAGTCTTTCCAGGAAAAACTGGTATTATAAATGGAAAAATAGTTATTCCTGATGATGATTATTCTTTAGATAATTCTAGAAACTTTGATTTAGTTATTCCAAGCCAAATTGCTATAAAAATTATTGGAAAATCTGAAAATGAATTATTGCTGCTTGATTTAGCTTTAAATGCTATAAGCGGCAATACAGGACTACTACAAGTAGATAAAGAATTAAAATCTAATATAGATAGAATATTTTTAAACAATTTTGATATTCTATTAATTCATGATTGTCCAAAATTAACTTCTGGAGCAATAGAAGATATTCAAAAATTTCTTATTCAGGGAGGGGGCTTAATCTGGTTTGCTGGAGATGAATTAGAACAAACTGAACCTCTACAATGGCCTTCTTTACTGAAACTTCCAGAATTGCTTCAAAAGGTAAGTTTAGATGGAGAATCTTTCTTTTCATCAACTATTGTTAGAGAGAAAAACCCTCTTTTTGCTGATTTGGATATAGTAAAATTAGAAGATGAATTGCCACAAATATTTTCTTATAATGAAGTCCGTTTACAATCTAATCATTTACCTCTTATAAAATTGAATAATGGACATCCATTATTAATTGAATCTAGTTCATTTGGAAGTACTGGGTTTACTTTTACATCAAAATTAGATCTAAGATGGAATGATTTCACTATTAAAGGATTACTTGTTCCTGTTTTGCACCGAATGCTTATATTACTTGCAACTAAGGAATTCAATACAAAATCTATTGTGGTTGGGGATATAAAAACTATAGATATAAGAGGACAAGATATAAATGATTACTGGACAGTGATTACACCAAGTAATAATGAAATTAAGCTAATACCTGATTACACTAATGAAAAATTACAGATTATTTATACTAAAGAATTAGGATCATATAGTATATATACAAATGGAGAATATTTTTCATCATTTTCAACAATACTATCTCCCAGCGAATTACCCTCTAAAAATAAAGAGACTATATTCAACTTGAGCAATTTATCTGTTGATAATATTAGAATTATTGATTCAGAAAAGAATTTTAGTAGTATTTTGAAAGAGATGAGGTATGGAAAATCAATTTGGAGACTTTTATTAATTATTGCTTTAGCCTGTCTAGTATTAGAATCGATACTTGGGATTCCAAACAGAGATACATTAAAAAACGATTTAGAGTGATTATTGAAAAATAATAATATTCTAAATCGTGAGAAAGCACTTCTTATTGGTGTCCTAATTAATGAGCAGAATTCAGAAATATTAAATGATCATATTGATGAGCTAAAACTTCTAGCTGAAACTGCAGGCGCAATAGTAGTTGGGGAAATATACCAATCAATAAAAAAGATTAATTCTCAATATTTCGTTGGTAAGGGTAAGGCTTTGCAGATAGTAGATCAAGCTAAAGAGCTTAAAGTAAAATTAATCATTTTTGACGATGAATTGACTCCTAGTCAGATTAAAAACTTCTTGCAGCTTGCAAAAGAAATAAAAATAATTGATCGTAATGGATTAATATTAGATATTTTTAGTAAACATGCAAAAACTAGGGAATCAAAAACACAAGTTGAATTAGCTCATTTAGAGTATATGTTACCCCGTTTAACTAAACAATGGTCACATTTAGAAAGGCAGATGGGTGGAATCGGAACTCGTGCTGGTATGGGTGAATCACAAATTGAGATAGATAGACGCTTAATTCGCCAACGGATTTCTAAATTAAAGAAAGAACTTATTCAGATTGAAAAGGAACGAAAAATTCAGAGTAAGATGAGAAATAATAAATATAGAGTATCACTGGTTGGATATACAAACGCAGGAAAATCTAGCTTAATGAAATGCTTATCAGGAGAAAATGTCTATATACAAAATCAATTATTTGCAACCTTAGATACAACTATAAGGAGAGTCGACCTTGATAAGAACCATTCTATATTATTAAGTGATACAGTTGGATTTATTAGAAAATTACCTCATGATTTAGTTGCAAGTTTTAAAAGCACATTATTTGAAGTAATTGAATCAGACTTAATATTAATAGTATTAGATGCTTCGTCAAATCAAATTAAAGAACATATGTATACAATAAATAATGTATTAACTGAATTGGAATCAGAAGATATTAAAACCATGATTATTTTGAATAAAATAGATTTAATAAAAACAAAAAAAAGAATAAAATTTTTAAAAAAGAATTATCCTGATGCCGTAATGATTTCTGCAATAGATCATTTACGTATTAATAAATTAATTAATAGAATAATTAATATTATGAATGAAGAATATGAAACAATTGAGATTAGTTTTCCTTATACTGAAGCTAGGCAAATATCGATGGCACAAAGAGATGTGGAAGTATTAGATCGTAGTTATCAAGATGATAGAATTAATCTCAAAATAAAAGGGCCAAAACAGACGATACAAAAGATTTTAAATCAATCTTAATAAGAAGGCCTCATAAAATATAATGAGGCCTTCTATTATAACTACCTGCAGTGAATGTTTTTTAGGATCGTTCTATAGAACGGTGGTGGCCTCCCATAAATAGCAAACTTCCTTGATTCTTTAATAAGAAAAGGCCTGTTTTTTAAGAATGGAGCTTAGCCTCCAAGGATTAAAATTGTAGATCCTAAAATAAACCATTCAAAAGCAGGTATATCAAAAAACTTATATGAATTTATCCAACTAATACCATGGAGGCAATAAGATGGATTTAAATTCAAAAGTGATTAGATTATAAGATATACGATTAAAAATAAATTTAGTTTTATGAAGAAATTAGAAAATAAGGTTGCACTTCTTACTGGCGCATCATCAGGCATCGGGGCGGTGATTGCAAAATCACTATCAAGTGAAGGAGTTGAAATTGTTGGGATTGCTCGTTCCGAAACAGGATTGCAAAAGACAAAAATGGATATTGAATCTAATGGCGGTAAGTTTCATAGCATTTCATTTGATATAACAGATCCATCTAACTTATCAGAATTGAAGACTAGAGTCGAAGATCTAGTTGGCAACATAGATATACTAATTAATAATGCAGGTATAGAAGAGTACAATTATTTTTCTAATTATACTTTGGAATATATTCAAAAGATAACTTCAGTTAATCTAGTTGCCCCGATGGAAATCACAAGAAAATTCCTGCCTGAATTACATGAAAATAATGGACATATAGTAAATATTTGCTCACTAGCAGCAAAAAAAGGTGAAAGTTTCAATGCGACCTATTCAGCGACAAAAGGTGGGCTCGCGTTGTTTACAGATGCCTTAAGACAAGAACTTCACGGGTCTGGGGTAGGTGTCTCTGCATTATTTCCTGGATTAGTTAGTGATGTAGGAATGTATTCTGATAGTCAGGTTAAAGCCCCATTAGTTTTAGGTACAATTCCTTCAAAAAAAGTAGCTAAGGCTCTAGTTAAAGCAATAAAGAAGAATAAGCCTGATGTTATAGTGAATTCAGGACCATTAAGGCCTTTATTGGCTATCGATGCATTATTCCCAAATTTTGGCAATTGGTTTGCAAGAGTAACAGGTATAACTGCCTTTTGTAGAAACCGTGCTGAATTAGGGGAATAAATCTAATTATATTTTAATGAATACATTACATCGTATTCTTTCAGTTATTAAAACGATCAATGGATTGAGCAATCAACAAGATCCGCCCCCTTTATCAATTATTGAAGAAGATGGGTTTTATCCCGGTTTAGATAATAAACAAACTCCTTTAAAAACTTTTCACCCAAATCATCCAAATGATTCTATATTAATTTTATACCCTGGGGCAACCATAAAAGGAGAGTCCCATCCTAAAATGATAACTTTAGCACGTTCTTTAGCAATAAATGGTGTGAAAGTTTTTTTACCTAGAATTCCACCATTAATTAATTTAAAACTATCTGAAGATATTTTGCTTTGGACAGTGCACTTTTATAAATGGATATTTGATAACTTTTGTGAGAATGATAATCAAATAAATATAGCAGGAGTAAGCTTTGGAGGAGTTATAGTACTAAAATCTTGCTTAGATCCGTTTTTAGAAAAAAATAAACCAAAATCTGTTCTTGTTTTTGGTACATCATACGATGCGAGGACAACGATGGAATTTATGTTTAATGGAAAAATGATATATAAAGGCAGAGTTATTAAAATAAAACCTGATCCCTGGAGTGTTATTGTGATGCTTCATAATTATTTAAATAAAATTAATCTTGGCTATAATACTAAAAGAATTGAACAAGCATTAACTTATTATATACATGAAAAATCTAAAAAGTTTGATCAAGCACTTAATAGATTAAATGACATTGAGAAAAATTTAATAAATGACACATTAGAATTAAACGTTTCAGATGAATTAAAAAGGGTTATGGATTTAATTTTTAATGATTGTTCAAATGAAATTGATTTCTTTTCAGCAAAAACATGGTGCAATAAGATTACCAATGATGTTTTTATTATTCATGGTAAAAATGATTCATTATCGCCATTTACAGAATCAATTAAATTACATAACAAATTACAGAATAGTGATTTACTCGTATCTGAATTATTTGAACATAGAGAAATATCAAAATCAGCTTCTTATTATTCAAAATTGAAAGAAATGTTAAAAATAGTAATTTTTCTTTCAAGGTATTATAAAAAAGCATTTAGCATATAAGAATTCCTTAATGAATTAATTTAATTGGTATTTGAGCTTATATTTCATAATCTTCCCGTTGCTATAGATTTGAGAATATTATTATGTCAGATAAAAAAACAAAAGAAAGTCGACCATCCTATACTGAATTCACTTTGGATATGTTTTCACGTAGTTCAGGGAAAAATCACTCTGAGATAAAACAATTTAATCAGTGGCGTGATGATATAATTGAAGCAGACAAATATACGTTTGAGACTCCTCATTTAACTGCACAAACTCCAGAAATAAGTGTCCGTAGAATTCATGGTGATGAACATAAGTTAGTTAATTTTTCTAGTTATAATTATTTGGGTTATGCGAACCATCCTGAGGTTATTCAAGCAGCGAAAAATGCCCTAGATACTTATGGATTAGGTGCTACTGGTAGTCCATTATTAAATGGAACATTTGATATACACAAACATTTGGAAGATTCTCTCACTAACTTTTTTGGTCAGCAAGGTTATGGAGTTTCATTATTTTCTTCAGGCTATGGCGCGAATATTGGTGTGGTCTCCAGTTATATTCATAAGGGAGATTATGTTGTTTTAGACCACTCATCTCATGCTTCTTTAATAGATGGTGCAGTTATGTCTCAAGGTACAGTAAAATTATTTAGACACAATGATGCAGAATTTCTTGAAAGAATATTAAAAAGGATTTCTAAAGAAAATAGAAGAGTGTTGGTTTGTGTTGAAGGAGTTTATAGTACGGATGGTGATTATGGAAATTTAAAAGATATTGTTACAGTTTCGAAAAAATATGGTGCATCCATACTCGTTGATGAAGCTCATTCTTTGCTAATTGCTGGGGCAACAGGCAAAGGAGTTGTTGAAGAGTTTGATGTTTTAGCTGATGTAGATCTTCTTATTGGAACATTTAGTAAATCATTTGGAGGTATAGGTGGATGTGTCTATGCAAAAAATGATTTAATTAACTATATGAATTATTATGCTAGGTCAAGAATGTTTTCTTGTGCCTTAGACCCTGCTGTTACAGGAGGAATAATAAAAGCTCTTGAATTAGCTTCAGGTACTGATGGAGATGAAAAACGTAAAAGAATAATTGAAAATGCAGATTATTTAAGATCATTATTGAAAGATAAAGTAGACATTGGAACTTCTCATTCATGGGTGATCCCAATTATTTTTGGTGATGAGAGAAAATCGCTTCCTCTTGGTGATTATTTGATGAGAAGAGGATATGATTTTTCAATTATGATGTTTCCTGCAGTAAAGAAAAATAAGTCAATTATTCGTGCTTTTGTCACATCAGAGCATACAAAAGAACAATTAGAAGGATGTGCAGAAGCTTTAATTGATGCTTCAAAAGAATTTAATTTTGGTATATAAATTAGGACTAATAATATGAATGAACATGTTCAAGGCGATAATTTGATTATTTGGGAATTTGATTATGCAATGACAACCTTCTATGAAGTAGATACTGATCAAATATCTTCATTATTACCAAAAGAACTAAGCCCAATGGAAATTGTGCCTGGAGTTTCATTATTAAATATTACTGCATTCAACTTTCCTAAAGGAGGACTTGGACATCTTCCAAATTTTCAGGAATTAATTGCAGCAATTGTTGTGGCGCCTGATTTATCTAGAGGTGTTCCAAAATTTGCGATGTACGTATTTTCACTTGGCAGCACATCACAAGAGCACCTAGATCATAGTGCTGATTATTATAAATTACCTTCTTATAATAAACTAGAATATGGTCAAATAAATCGTGATAAAAATGAGGTGGAATTTGGAGATAGTGATGGATCTATTCTAACAATGAATAATTGTTGTAATGATATTGGAGATTATCTTGGACATGAGCGATACTTCCAGGCTTTTGTATCGAAAGATGATGATATATATATTGCAGATCTGTATTTACAGGCTGCTCTTTTTGAACATCAAGAGCAGGGTGAAGTTGGAATAATAAATAATCATCCTTTTTTGAAAGGTCTTGAATTATTTGATGAAGAAAGAGTTCCATATCTACAAATGATTCTTCAACCGGGAACAAAAGGAAAACAATTTTATTATAAACCGGATAAATATCGTTAAAATAAAATTTGATATTTTATTTTTAATAAATAGTTTTCATTGAAATGGAAACTGATAATAGCTCTTCCAACCCATCATTTAACAATTCGAAAATAATTTCGTGTATCATAAACCCTGCTGCAAGGGATGGCCAGTCTATAAAAATATGGGAAATGGTAAAGGATAAACTTGAGAAAGAAGGGCTATCAACTGAGTTATATATTACGGAAAAAGTTGGACATGCCTCAGAAATAGCTTATTCATTAAAAGACCGAGAGGATATTCAAGTTATAGTTGCTTGTGGAGGTGATGGGACCGTACATGAAATATCATCGGGATTGCGAGGAAGTAATATACCATTAGCGGTTATTCCCGCAGGGACTGGAAATGATATAGCTAGAGTACATGGCTATATATTGGATGATCTAGATGATACTATTGATATTATTATTAATGGAGTAGATAGAAATATTGGAGCTTTACGTATAGAAGCAGAACCAATGCCTAAAGAGGATAATTATCCTTCTCCTTCTGCAGATTCAAAGTGGAATGGTACTGCTAAAGAAAAGAATAGAATTGTTCGTTGGATTTTTCATGAATCAGATTCAGGAATAACTTCATTGGTATCTAGAGCAAAACTAAAAAGAGGAAAATGGATCAAAGGTAATCTAAAATATACTTACTTAGGAATCACCGAAATTCTAAAATGGAAAAAACGAAATGCTTGGGTTAAAATTGATAATGAAAGTCCTGTTATAATAAACTTTTCACTTTTTGTTTTTACATTATCAGAATATTTCGGAGGCGGTTATTGGGTAGCGCCAGGTGCTTCACCAATAAAGGACCATGCGTATTTATGTAAAGCGTGGAATCTTACTAGATTGCAAATGTTATTGTTAATGGGGCCTTTAAGAAAAGGAAAGCATGTTGGTAAATGGGGAATAACTCTAGATACTTGTAAAACTCTTGAAATAAAATCTGTAAATCAAAACAATGAACCTGTTAATATTGCTCATGATCCTCCTTTACCAATAAATGTTGATGGAGAACCGTGCTTACAGACTCCCGCAATAATTGAATTTCACCCTAAACAGCTTTGGCTAAGAGGGTCAAAGAATGTATCATGGGATGTTTCTTAATCTGCGACTTCTTTAGGTGCTTTTAATTGACCTTCAGATGATGCGATTGTAATAGCTATTGTTGCATCGCCACTAACATTAATGACTGTACGTAACATATCTAAAATACGATCAACACCTAAAATTAATGCAATACCACTACTTGGTACGCCTATTGCTTCAAGAATAATGACCAGCATAATTATACCTGCACCTGGTACAGCTGCTGTTCCTATTGAAGCTAAAACAGTTGTTACAACAATTGTAAGCTGATCTAGCAAACTAAGATCAAGACCAATTGCTTGCGATATAAAGACCGCAGCCACAGCTTGATAAAGAGCTGTTCCATCCATATTGATTGTTGCTCCTAAAGGAAGAACAAAGGATGAAACTTCTTCACTCACACCTAATTCATCTTCACATCGTTCCATTGTAACTGGAAGAGTTGCTCCACTAGAACTTGTTGAAAAAGCCAATAATTGTGCAGGTCCAATACCAGTAAAGAACGTTTTTAAAGGCATCTTAACATATAATTTTAATAGTGCGGTATATGTTATTGACATATGTATAATCAGTCCTATAATTACGGCAAGCATGTAAAAACCTAAAGCACCTAATAGCTCAGCTACTTGTTGAGGGTTATTCCCAGCAACTTTATTAATTGTTTGAGCAATTAGAGAGAATACACCTAATGGTGCGATAAGCATAATGATATCAACCAGCTTGATAATTACATCATTTAATCCTTCAAAAATATCTAATACAGGCTTGGATCTCTTTTTTGGAATTTGAACTAGCCCTATTCCAATAAGCATAGAAATAAAAACAACTTGAAGCATATTTCTATTATTTGATGCAGCCTCAAAAAAATTACTTGGAACCATGTCAACAAATAACTGTAGGGGGCCTCTTTCTTTCACTTCTTGTGCAGTATCTGTTCGAGATGAAGCATCAGTTTCATACGTTTTTTGTAACTTTTCTTGCATTTCATATGGGACTTTATTTCCAGGTTGAAGCAAATTCACTGTAACTAATCCAATTGTTACAGCTATTACAGTTGTAACAACATAAATAGATATAGTTTTGCCACCTATTCTAGATAGTTTTTTTAAATCTGATAATGAAGCTACTCCAGTGATCAATGATGTCAATACCAATGGAACAGCTATAAATTTTAATAATCGGATGAATATTGTACCAAATGGAGCTATCCAATCTGTCGTGAATTGTCCCCATCCAGCAAAAGTACTAATGATGCCAAATACTAATCCTAGTAATAAACCTATAATTATTTGCCAATGTAATTGCATTTTAAACATAGCTAGAGTTCCCTTCTCCATTTATATGATATATTACTATTTTGAATCATTTGATTTGATATCATTATATTTTTTGAAGTAAGCATCTCCTAATGTAGAAATAAAGGAAATGATTTTACCTATTTTATTATTTCTTTTTTTATTTCTCTTAATCCGCTTAAGAGTAACATGTAAAATTGTATCAAATAAATCTTGTATGTGAGCGAATAGCTCACCTATTCTAGTAGAAAATGATTTATTCATTTAGTAAGGATAATGCAGTGTTTAAATCATTAGTTGGTTGATTGCATGCAAAGTTTTTGCATATATATGCAGTTGGCTTATCATCAATACTATATTGCGTACTAGTCCAATTTGCCAATTGATCTAATTGGTTGTTATTTAATGAGGTATCCTTAAACAATAATACCTTATGAGGAGAATATTTAGAACGGAATGCATTTATAAATTCTCTAGTTTTATCATCTTTCCCATTACCGACTATAACAATCTCTTTTGATTTATTAGTATCAAATAAGAACGCGGATAGCATTAAAGTATAACCAGTTGGAGCACGATATATATCCTCGGAGAATGCTCGAATTGTTTTTTCTGCAAGTTCTGCCCATTTAACATCACCAGTAATTCGTGACAGTTTAAGCATATTCATTACAGCTACGGAGTTACCTGATGGAATTGCCCCATCATAAGCTGTTTTTGTTCTTACTATTAATTTTTCAGATTGATCAGATCCAAGAAAAAACCCACCATTCTTCTCATCCCAAAAATCATCTACCATTATATTCATTAAATCAAGACATTTAGATAGATATTCAGATTCAAAGGTTGCTTCATATATTTCTAATAATGCCCATGAAATAAACGCATAGTCATCTAGATGCGAATTAATAGCGGCTTTATTATTTCTAAATCGTTTTAATAATTTTCCATTTTTAGAAATATTATTTAGTACAAAATTACAAGACTTCTTTGCTGCTTCAAGGTATGAGGGTTCCTGAAATATAATGGATGCTCTTGCAAGAGCTGCAATCATCAGGCCATTCCAATCAGTGAGTATTTTATCATCTTTTAATGGATGTACTCTTAATTCTCTTTTATCAAATAGTTCTTTTCTTGCAGACTCTATCAAAGGTTGCTTATAAAAATCAAAATTGTTTAAATGAGGTATATTTCCCCCATTTTTTTCCCCACTTGATTCATCGTTAAAATTTCCAGTAGACTCTATTGAAAACGTAGTATTAAAATCTTGACTTAATGAGTTGCCCAACACTTCTTCAATTTCTTTTTTAGTCCATGTATAAAATTTTCCTTCTTCTCCTTCACTGTCAGCATCCTCGGCTGAATAGAATCCTCCATTTGGAGCGGTTAAATCACGCAAAACATAGTTAAATATTTCTTTTGTAGTATTTTCAAAAACTTTATCACCTGTTATATGAAATGCTTCCATATATACCATAGCAATCATTGCTTGGTCATAAAGCATCTTTTCAAAATGAGGAACAAGCCAATGTTTATCGGTAGAATATCGGTGAAATCCAAACCCAATTTGGTCATAAATACCACCAAGGCGCATTTGTTTCAATGTCTTTATAACCATATCTAATGCAACTTGATTATTATAAGAATAATTATATCTTAATAAAAATATCAAATTATGAGGGGATGGAAATTTTGGTGCTCTAAAAAATCCACCATACTCTTTATCAAAACCATTTTGAAATTGATCATAGGCCGAAGTAATTAATTCTTTTGATAGATTATCTCCTGCTGGTTTAGAATTTATTTTATCAAGATAATTTTTTACTTGATTAACGGAAGTCATAATTTCCTCACGTTTGGAAGTCCAAGCTTCTGTTATCATAGGTAATATTTGAAGCATTCCAGACCTACCGCTTCTACGGTCTTTTGGAAAATAAGTACCTGCAAAAAAAGGTTCTTTTTGTGGAGTCATTACAATATTTAGCGGCCATCCACCTCTACCTGTCATTGCCTGACAGACAGACATATATAAATGATCGATTTCAGGCAATTCTTCACGATCAACTTTAATAGATACAAAATTATCGTTTAGTAGTTTTGCTACACTGTCATCTTCAAAAGATTCATGCTCCATAACGTGACACCAGTGGCATGTGGAGTAGCCTATCGATAAAAAAATTGGACGGTCTAATTCTTTTGCTCTATTAAATGCTTCTTCACCCCATGGATACCAATCCACAGGATTATTTGCATGTTGTAATAAATATGGACTTAGTTCATTTGCAAGATGGTTCATTTTTATATCTTTATATTTTTCAAATTTACTTTCTGTTTGTGATTTAGTAGTACAACTGATGCATAATATAAGTAAAAATGATATCACTATTTGTTGGTACTGACATATAGCCATCTTGGAATTTGATCATCTCCCATGTAATTTCAAAATGTAACAGGTTGTATTATATTAAAAACCATAATCGTAAAGATAGGAATTAATTGATATATTTAATTGTAATCGCATTCTATCTCTTTATACTAATTGGTATAGGGATCATTAAATCTCGTAAAATAAATTCCCAATCAGATTTTGCACTTGCAGGCAGATCTCTAACCCCATGGATTTTAGTTGGTACGATGCTTGCTACGTGGATTGGAACAGGTTCTATTTTAGGGAACGCTGGTAAAACGTACGAAATTGGAATGGCGGCCTTGATGTTGCCGATTGGAAGCATACTAGGTATCATTCTATTAACTAGAATTGCTGGAAAAGTACGGAATGTGAAAAAATTTACAGTCCCTGAAATTATAGGCGATCGATACGGTTCAATTGCTAGAAACTTATGTGTATTTGCATTGGTTTCTGCATATATGGTTATTGTTAGCTATCAATACAATGCAGGGGGTGCAGTATTATATACTGTTTTTTCCAATCAAATACAGTCACCACTATTTACTATTGAAACAGCTACAATTATTGCGGCAATTTTTATCATTATGTATACAATGTTGGCGGGATTATTAAGCGTGGCTTTTACGGATGCTGCTAATGGAATACTAATGACAATTAGTCTTGTTATTGCATTTCCAATCCTATGGATAAAGGCAGGAGGCTTTAATGGTATGGAAATAGCATTTGAAGCAATGGGTAAATCTAGCAACATGCAATTCTTTAGTGTTTTTTCGACTTTTGATATTATCAATTTTTGTTTACCTCCATTTTTGTTAGTACTGGGAGATGCAAATATGTATCAAAGATTTTCTGCAAGTAAAGATCATCAAAGTGCTACCAAAGCAACAATTATTTTGATTTTTGCAGTATTAATTATTGAATTACTGATTATTGCTTCCTCATGGGTTGCATCAAGTATGATAGTAGAAGAGGAAGTGGGTAAATATATTTTGATTTATACTGCTTATGATTTATTGCCAGCCTTTTTAGGAGCAATGATGTTGGCAACTATTGTTGGTATAATTATTTCCACTGCAGACTCTTTTTTATTAATACCTGCAAATACACTTATAAAAGATATTTATTTAACATATATCAATGAAAATGCATCTGAAAAGAAGATTGTTGGTTTAAGTCGAGTTTTAGTTCTTATTCTTGGAATCATTGCATATATCGTTTCCATTGGTTTTTCTAAATCAGCTGGTTTCTTTGAACGAGCGTTATACGCTTATACAATATATGGCGCATCAATAACACCTACATTATTAGCAGCATTATTTTGGAAGAGATCTACAAAAGAAGGCGCAGTAAGTTCAATATTATCAGGAATTATTATAACCTTCTTATGGAAAGATTTTCCAATATTGTGGAAATGGTTACCAGATGAGATTTATCTTTCATTAGATGAAGTATTACCAGCTATTTTAGTTTCTTCCTTGGTTTTATTTATTGTTAGCATTCTTACTCAAGAAAAAGAATCTACAATCAAATAAATCTACTTTTCTCATAATTGCACCATTAGATTTGAAGGCAGAGTATTATTAACATAATTAAAATATTGAGATTTATATGGAAAATTACCTAGATAAAATTAATGAAGTTGTTGAACAGGATATTATGCCTCTAGAAGATGACTTTTTATTACGTGGGTTTTTAAGTGTATTGCCAAAATTAAATGAATGTAGAGAGAAAGTAAAAAAGCTTGGACTTTGGACGCCTTATTTGTCTAGTGAATATGGTGGTATGGGACTTTCATTATTAGAGTTTGCTCGAGTAAGTGAAATATTGGGAAAATCATTGTTAGGACATTATTGTTTTAATTCTCAGGCTCCAGATATTGGTAATATAGAATTGTTAAAAGATCATGCAAGTGATGAGTTAAGAGATAAATTCCTTTCTCCATTAATATTGGGAGAAATACGTAGTTGCTTTGGAATGACTGAACCTCAAAACCCTGGCTCAAATCCAATATGGATGGATACAGTTGCTATTAAAGATGGTAATGATTATGTGATAAATGGAAATAAATGGTTTACAAGTTCAGCCGATGGAGCAAGTATTTGCGTTGTTATGGCTATTACAGATCCTAATGCAGAAAATAAATATTCAAGAGCAAGTATGTTTGTGGTTCCAACAGATAACCCAGGATTTGAACTTGTGAGAAATATACCTGTAATGGGTGATGAGGGAGAAGATTATAATAGTCATGGTGAAACTAAATTCACTGATTGTCGGATACCTGCGACATATATGATTGGAGATATTGGCCAAGGCTTTATGTTAGCCCAAGAGAGATTAGGCCCAGGAAGAATTCATCATTGTATGCGCTGGATTGGAATTTGTGAGCGAGCATTGGATTTAATGTGTAAAAGAGTTTCTAGTAGAGAGTTGAATCCAAATCAATTTTTATCTGAAAAACAAACTGTTCAAAATTGGATAGCTGAATCTGCAGCAGAAATATATGGTGCGAGATTAATGGTTATGGATTGTGCAAAAAAAGTTCAAGAATTTCAAACAAAAGGAGCAAGAAAAGAAATTTCTATGATAAAACTTTGTGTGGCAGATGTATTAATGAAAGTTCTTGATAGAGCGATTCAGGCGCATGGAGCATTGGGAATAACAGATTATACACCTCTTGCATATTGGTATCGACATGAGCGTGGTGCAAGGATATATGATGGGGCAGATGAGGTTCACAAAAACTTAATAGCTAGAACAATACTCAAAAACTATATTGATTAATTCTGATACTATTTCTGTTAGGCCTGATGAGGCGTTTGATGAAAATCATCTAAGAGAATATTTAATTGGAAAACTAGATGGTAGTTCAAATAATCTTTCTGTGAGGCAATTTGGTGGGGGTAAAGCAAATTTAACATATCTTCTCGATTATGGGTCACACCAATATGTGTTGAGAAGACCCCCATTAGGTCCATTGGCTCCAACGGCTCATGATATGTCTAGAGAGTATAAGGTTCTTTCTGTATTGTACAAAAAATTCCCATATGCACCGCAGGCATTACATTTATGTGAGGATGAGGAAATTATCGGTTCGCCTTTCTTTATAATGGAACGAAAAGTCGGAACTGTTATACGAAAAAGATTACCAAAAAATTTTAATGAACAAAACAATGGTCCTACATCAATAAGTGAACAACTAATAAAAACGTTAGCAGAATTTCATATGGTAGATTATTCTGAAATTGGCTTGGATGATTTAGGAAAACCAATCGGGTTTGTTGAACGTCAAGTAAGTGGTTGGAAAAAAAGATGGGATAATGCAAAGCATGAAGATCTTGATTCCGTAGAAAAAATATATTCTTGGCTTATTAAAAATATTCCAAATAATAATCAATTTAGTATTATACATAATGATTATAAGCTAGACAATGTCATGTTTGATAATAATGATCCAGGAAAAATCACAGCAATTTTTGATTGGGATATGTGTACTATAGGTGATCCTCTCTGTGATTTAGGCTCATTGCTTAGTTATTGGTGCACACCTTCAGATCCAGCCTTTTTTCAACAAGCATCTACTATGCCCATAGATGACCGTTTTTATTCTAGGGAAAAATTAGTGAATGAATACGCAGCGATCAGTGGTTATGATGTTTCCAACATACGTTTTTATCATGTATTAGGATTATACAGACTTATAGGTATTGCCGCTCAGATCTATATCCGTTTTCTTAGAGGTCAAACGAAAGATGACAGGTTTGCCATATTTGGCGATATGATTGATTTGGTATCTAGACATGGGATAGATCTTATTGCGGACGCTTAATGCTTGCAATCCCTGGATAGTCCAAACTTCCCAAATATAGTACTCCATTTTCTTCTTCAACACTTGTAATAGGAGAGAAAGAATTAGGAGAAGGATCTTGGAGATTATATATCACATTTCCATTGGAATCAATTCCAAGGATAAATCCATGCCTTACTGGGGCTGGTTGAATAAAAAGGGGAAGTCTATATACAATTTTGCGCATAAATGGTTTTGGTGCGAGTGCATCTGCTGCTGCATTTCTAGGAGTGAACATAGCAACCCAAAAAATATTTTTTGTACCAGTTGAAATCCCATCTGGGAATCCAGGTGTATTTGTGAATATTTTTTCTCTTATACCTGATTTAGGGCCTTTCAGCCAATATTTACTAATAGAAAAGTCATATGTTTCATTAAATAATAAGAATTGACCATCATTACTAACAGCAATCCCATTAGCAAAATATAAACTATCTAAAAGTAATGTCGATTTTTTTGTAGACGGATTATATCTAATTATTTTTCCATAGGGTTGATGTTCCCATAAGTCAGCTCTGGAAGCGCTCATTGAAGTTGGAAAATTAATAACGCTAAAATTCTCTGATGCGTCTGTAAAATAAATCATATTATCAGGTCCAACGTCAACATCATCAGTAAAACCTAAAGGTATTCCATCAATTTCTGTTGCTAAGAGATTAATATTACCGTTTTTATCAATAGATAATAATCCTTTCTTAGCATCTGCAACGATTAAGTTACCTGAATTATCAAAATCAAGTCCCAATGGTCGACCTTTTGTATCTGCAAATATTTCCATATTTTCACCGTTGGAACTAAACCGGATAATTTTTCCATCTTCAAATCCACCATAAATTCTTCCTTGTTCATCCATATCTACATCTTCCGGACCAAATGATTCTTCAGTTTCTGTTATCTTAACTGAGCTTAAATAATCATTTATCGCGTATTTTCCTTTTAATTCTGGAGCGGATAGTGGTGTCCATGCAATAGGATTGATTGGAATTGGCCATGCAACTAGATAAAGAAATAATATGAGAAACAAAACCAGGGCATATTTACCGATTTTCATGATTATGCTCCTATGAATTTGAGAACTTTATCCCTGAAAAACCTGGTAGAGATTCGACAATGTTTGGTCCAAGGAGCAATGATGGTGTGTAATAACCTCCATCAAATGTATTTTCCATTAGATTTTTAGCAAAAAACATTGCACCATACCCTGTAACATCATATCCATTTGCGATCTGAAAATACCCTGATTCTATTTTACCATCTTTATTTTTCACTTCAGCCCACACCCACATTTTAGATTTAGCTCTTTGTTCATCAGTATCGCCACCATTAATAATTTTTTTCTCCATTTTATTTTTTAAATAATTCTGTACGAATTTTAACTTTAAAATAAATAACCATTTACGTTGTTTTCTGATTTTATTTATACCTGCTTCTGATCGTGGTGTGTATACTATTATATTTTGTATTCCAGTAGAGTAGTAAGCAGTTGCTACATCTCCCCAAGGGATACTCATTGCCATTTTTGGACCTTGTCCATAATCAATTTCCTTTACAGAATGAGCAAGTAGAACTTGTTCAATTATTCCATCTTTTCTGATTTTTCCGCCATTACTTAATCCTTCTATAGACGTTTTTGCTGTTCCAATGCTTGGTCTTCCGTTTTCACTAAAAAAGCAAATATTTAATTTGTTTGCATCAGGAAGCTTATCTTTTAATAAATAAGATAGACAGTCCGTTGGAATCACATCAAATCCTACACCTGGACAGATTATTATTCCCGCATCCTTTGCCTCTTTATGTTTACTCTCCGCATAAACAAAAACATCTATTTCTCCAGTAATATCGACATAATGAGTTTTTGTACGAATACAACTATCGATGAGGGGTTTTGCTGTTAGTGAATAAGGCCCCGCAGCATTTATTAAAACATCTATATCTTCTAATTTTTCATCAATATCATCTGACTTTTCTAATGAAAAAACTGAAGAATCAAACCCATGCTTTTCTGCTAAATTATTTATTTTATCTTTATTCCTACCTGCTAAGATTGGTTTAATATTTTGCCCAACTAATTCTTTAATAATTAACCTAGACGTATATCCATTTGCGCCATATAACATTAATTTTTTACTCATTATGTTCCTTAAATGTTTTTATTATTGTTTGATCCAATTTAATATGAGTTGTTATGAGAATGGATAATAAAACAGTTTTATTTTTCTTATTTATAATGCAGTTAACTATGTTGCACAGTCAGAATAATGCTGCAATAGATGGAGAGAACTCTTTATATATGTTACCTGATAATATGCCTCTGCAAACCAAGTTATTATGGTCTCAAAATGGTTTATTGCGTAAAACAAAATTATTTAATGTAGATCGACCAAGAGAATTAATTCTTAGAAAAAAAATGTTGCAGTTACATCAGAAATTAGCTTTAGGTACTTTAGGCTTATTATTTGCTCAAGGTTATTTGGGGTCTAGGTTAGAAAGTGCAGGCCCAGATTATTCTAAAATAAGCGATAATCATGCTTTGCTTGGCAACATTGCGATTGGATCCTATTTCACATCGGCAATGTTAAGCTATACTGCACCACCTGCGATTCGATATAACAAAAAAGTTGATTCTATTAGGATTCACCGTTGGTTATCAATTATTCATTTTAGCGGTATGATTGCATTGCCTTATTTAGGTAAAAGAGTGTCTAATCCTGGTAAATATAATGTAGCATATGATGATGCCCTGACGCTTCATCGCAATACAGCAATTATAACAATTAGTTCAATGACACTTTCAGCGTTAATTACATTTTTGCCATTCTAGCATGATGAATAAAAGTATTTTCCTTTTTATCATACCGTTCACGATTTATGGTCAAATGTATGATATAAATAATAACAGTAAGATTACGTACTATGGATATCATTATACCAAAAATTGGGAGGGTAATTCAAATAATATTAAAGGAATAATACATTATAACGTTGATAATTATTCAGTGAACAGTTGTTCTTTAAGAGTGCATTTGTCAACCTTTGATAGTGGCAATTCAAATCGAGATTCAAATATGTTAACCTATCTTGAGGTTTTTAATTATCCGGATGTTGTATTTGTTTCCAGTAATATATCTATCAAAGGAGAGTATGCATATGTTAATGGAAAGTTGACCCTTCATGGAGTCACTAAAGAAATTGATACGGAAGCAAAATTATCATTAGCAGATGGATTTATTGCTTCAGGGACATTTACTATTTTGCTATCAGATTTCGGAATAGAAAGACCAGCTTTATTGTTCAAGAAGATTAATGACGATATAAAAATTGAGTATAGGATTATTGGAAAAAAATAATTCCAATTAATTATTTTATAATTCAGTCACTATTTTTTCCAATTCAAAGAAAAAGTAATCTAAATCCTTTTGTTTAAGTTTAAAATTTGCTGTTATTAGTCTTATACATGTAGCACTATTAATATTCGCATAATTAACCATTATTTTTCCTTCGGATAATAATTTTTCTCTAACAAGAATATTAAATTGATTCCAATCTGACTTTTCTAAAGAATCTGGTTGTATTTGAAAACAAATATTTAATGATTCTACTGGACTAATAAGGTTTAACAATGCTGAGGATTTAATTTTTTCTTTTGCATACTGCGCCATTTCAAAGATATGATCAATATTCTTTTCAAAGCCTTTATCACCAAGATATTTCCAACTTAACCATAGTTTTACAGCATCTGTTCTGCGCCCACATTGTAACGAATGCTCTCCAAGATTCATATTTTGATTGCTATCATCGTGGAACAAGTAATCTGTATCTTCAACAGTATTAATTTTCTTTAAAATTGACGAATCTTTAAATAGAGCTGCTGTACAAATTAAAGGCATCCCCATCATTTTATGCGCACACCATGCGATAGAGTCAGATCGCGCACTTCCATCCATTAAATATTTATGTTTTGATGATATCATTACTGAACCACCCCATGATGCATCAATATGCAACCAAAGATTAAATTTTTCGCAGATATCAGCTAAATCATTGAATGGATCAAATGTACCGCGAACCGTAGTACCTGCAGTTGCACCAACAAAAAAAGGTTGGTTGCCAGAATGAATAGATTGTTCAATAGATTGTTCCAAGGCTGATGGGTCCATATGCCCATTATGATCACAAGATACTTTTATAATTTGTTTTGTACCTATCCCTAATTGGTTGGCAGCTTTAAGAAATGAATAATGTGATTCTTCTGATACAAAACCAGTTAATACTTTGCTACCAAACATACCATCATCTTTTATGTTAGGATCAAATTGGTAGATTGCTGCAAGCATACCTAACAGATTTCCGTTGCTGCCTCCAGTTACAAATGTACCAAAACCATTTTTATATCCAGTTAATGAACACATCTTATTAATTAATTCTATTTCCATTAAGCTAGCTGCTGAACTCATTTCAAATGTATGCATTGCATTATTAGTTGCTGCAGTAAGCAATTCACCTAAATATCCAGTGACTGAGAAACCTGAAAACAGTTGATTATAGAAGTTTGTACTTCCAGTCTTAACTGATAGAGATAAATATTTTTCGATTATATTTCTAATACCATCAAAATCAGTAGATTTATCTAAACTAATATTGAATTCTTTGTGAAGATGATCTATTGATACATTCGGATTTGTAAGTCCAACATTTTTATTCTGATCCTCAAGGTAATTAATTATTTGATCATGAATATCCTTAATCAATTTTGTTTGATTCATAATAGCTTACAGTTTGGTTCCTATGTAATTAGAATTAATTAAATATCAGTTTAAAAGAATATTTTATAATAAAGAGGTGTTGGTAACCAGCGAGTTAAATAGATAATCATTCTCATTTGCCATGGCAAAACATATGTTTTCTTTCCTTTATCAATTGCTTTAACCATTTTTCTAGCAGCATCATCTGTTTGAAGAAGAAAAGGCATAGGAAATTTATTTACATCAGTCATTTCACTTACTATGAAACCTGGGCATATTGAAGTTAACTGGATATTGTAATTTTTTAAGGCCATTCGCCAGCTATCGGCAATCATTCTTACCGCTGCCTTTGAAGCAGAATATCCTGCATGAAAAGCAATTGGTCTAAAACTTGCTATAGAACTAATAATTACAATCTTACCTGATTGTTGTTCCTTCATTTTTGGGATGAACGGTATGATTGAATTCGTTACACCTATTACATTTGTTGAAATTACTTTGTTAATCTGAGCTGGATCACCAGAACTTATCTTATCTGAATAGGCAACACCTGCATTTGCGATAACGATATCAATACCTTGAGCATCTTTCAAGAATTCATTTAAAATATTTGTTGATTCCTTTTCATCTGTTACATCAAGAGTATATACTAATACTTTCTTGGCACCAAGATCTTCACAATTTTTGGCAACATTATTAAGTTTTTCAGTTCTTCTTGCAGATAAGCCTAGAATAGCCCCTCGTTTTGCATACTCAATTGCTAGAGCTTCTCCAATTCCACTGCTAGCACCTGTAATAAAAATTCTTTCATTCATAATATTTATAAATATCTCCTCGTTGTTGATCTTCTAAATTTATCTAATTCATCATATTCGTTAAAATGCTTCATTGTTAATCGAACTAAAATAATGCCTTTATTTGAAGATGCATAAGCAATAGGCAGATTGTGTTTTAAAGTTTTATCCTTTGAAATAATGAATTGAAAAATATCTCCATCAATTTGTGTATTTGTTATTTTATAAAATGCATCTGTATTACGATTATGAGCATGAATTGACCAATATCTATCATTGGAAGGGACTGGCATACTTACATATAAATCACCTTTTCTTAAATCATATGGTATGATTGTATAAATAAAATCGGGATTTGGTTTTCTTGATGAAGCAGCATCTCCTATGCAAATTGGATCAGAATAGACTACACCATCCACCCAACGATGACCGCATTCTTCCCTAAAATTTACACGTGACTCTTCTAGATCCTTATCTAGTTTATACATAACAAGTCTTGGCCCTACCCAAAGAAAAAATGATTGAGATACAATAAAAGAGACAATGAACTTTATAATCAAATTTTTCATTTTATTTTAATGGTAGAATTGACCCGATTGGAACCGAGTTTTTATTTTTATAATAAGATGGTTTGGGCCCATATATGCGCATAACAATATTAAAGTCCTGCCCTGCATGAATAATGGTTTGTTTATTTGGATATTTTTTTGGATCATCGGTTATAATAATTTCATATTCACCAAGATCATTAAGCGTCGTTCTATGGGAGCTTGCAATGGTTTGTTGATGTGGCTCAATCCGCCCATTTTGAAAATCATATGTAACAAAACTCCAATATCTACAATCGGGCGCTGTTCCTTTTAATATATAATCATTGGTTCCTAATAGAGGAGTATTTGAGTCATCATGCATCGTTTCCAGATAAATAATTTCAGGACGAACACTTCCTAATAATCCTGTAAATGCTACATAATTTCTTAACCATGGGTTTTGACCTTTCATTGATTGGTCAAAGTGGGCAATCCATTGATTACGCTTAACATCTCCAAGAAAAAATTGGGATAATGAGTTGGTATAGGTAAACTGAAAAAAAATTAGAAAACTAAATAATAGACCTGAAAATATTGGTAAAATAGTTTGAATTAATATTCCCTGTTTGCTTGTGTCCATTATTTATTCAATTTAAGTTCGAAAAAATTTTCTATCTTAATTATAAAGAAAATAACGCAACAGAACATTTGATCCAATGAAAGGTGAAAACAGAGTACAAAACCGCCTTGATGGTGTAGAATTATGGCTAACATGGGTTTTGCCTATAGTTGGTATATTATTAGGACTTTATAAATGGGTAATCCAATCCCATGCGCCTTATTTCTTTTTGTTTACTCTAATACCGCCCGTTCTGTTTGGTTATACATTTGAATATTGGTCTAATAAATATTGGAGGCTATCCGTCTGGCGTACTAATTATAGCCAGGATGGTTTTCAATCTACTATTGGTCTGATTTATGGAGGATTCACTCAGCTTCTATTATTTTGTTTAGGTAGCTCTTTACCATTTACTAATAGTGTCAGCGGAAAACTTGAATGGATGTTGATGCTTATTATTGTGGGTACAATTTTTGGATTATTATATATGATACTTTCAATAGAAGATGGTTTTTATACTGTTTTTAATGCATCGTATTATAAAAAAGAAGGATCGGTGCGCTCTGCTTTACGGAATGGAATCACATTTTATAGTATCTTTTCTTTTTTGTTTTCATTTATATGTATGATTGGTCATTCTTTTTTAATGGGGTCAGTGCCAATTTCGTTTTTTCTTTGGCTTATCGTTGTCGCTTCATTTATTCTAATCACTCCTTTTTTAATCATAGGCTATAATAGTTTTCAACGATTAGAAGAATATAGATTAAGTAATGAGGGGATGGAGACGCAGACTGATACTTTTACATTATTATTAAAACATCGCAAAAGGATCTTCCAAGCTATTATCGTTATATTAATATCATCATTGGTTGTTTTTATTTCTTGGACAGTGAAAATGTCTAAGCGGGATATTCCGAATTATGTATCACCTGATATAAAATTATCAGGTGATATGATTACGGCACCTGGTGACACTAGTTTATTAGTAAGCCTTGTCCCAGGAAAGAAAGGTCCATTTACTTTATGCCCTGAATTTGATAATCGAATACGCCGATATTCATGGGTACCTCAATCAGAAAAAGATGTGTTAACTCTTGTTCCAAAATATGATGATGCAGTAATCGCTGTTTCATTAAATGACCGTACAATCCCTATGTCAGGCCCCATTAAAATTCCTGGGAATAAAGCTGGTAAGGAATACAAGATTTCTTTGCGTAGTGGGGATGAAAATAAAGCTTCAGATTATGTGGTGGTTGTGCTTCCTACAAGTTTTCTTCCCTTACAAGTAAAGATTCATGATATAGATATGGTAGGTGATGGATTTATTTTTTCAGGAAATTTTACTGTTCCTAAATTTAGAGACTGGTCCATGATCTTTCGTGATACGTATGAAGAATGGGGAAGCGAGGGCATGTGGGATGCTTTTTTTAATACATTATATTCACGCTTTACAGTTCCTGAACAGGCTTCGAAGCAGACGGACACATCAATTCCTGAACCTTCACGCCCATATCTCCCTTATATGTATGTTCTTGATAAATATGGAACACCATTATTTTATCAGATGGCTGGTTTTGGCTTCTCTGCCTTCCGACCATATAAATATGGCTTCCATTTTGGCATCGTTCATGAATATATCCAATATGCAATAGGCTTAGGTAAAACAAACCTATTGGATGACAACTTTAAACCAGCAGGCTCACAGATTATACCATTACAAGATGTACGAACCGAATTACACGAATTTCGATGGGTTGATGATGGCCGAATTATTCAAATTGGATCAAAAAATCACCCGTGGCCTGATGGAAGGTTAGAATCCATTGAAAGTGGTTATATCTATATTACTGATGAAGAAGGTAATAAGCTTTTTGAATGGGATTCATATGACCATGTTCCAATTGAATTAAGTTCTGTACCTGTAGAGGATTGGTCGATGCGTACCTATGATTATTTTCATATGAATAATGTGACTCCATTAAGTGATGGGAATTATTTGGTTTCTGCTAGACATACCCAAACAATCATGAAAATTGATGCAACTAATGGAGATGTGCTATGGCAAATGGGCAAAGGTAGAGCAAATGAGTTCACTTTTATTGATGATCCGTATAATGGCTTTTCTCATCAGCATGCGGCATACGAACTCAAGAATGGAAATATATTATTATTTGATAATGGATTAGATCATACAAAAAAACTTTCACGTGTTTTGGAATACCAATTGAATGAAAAAGCGAAAACTGCTACATTAGTTTTTAGTAAAGAATTTCCAATGTATCAAGCCTACGTTGCTGGAAATGCTTATCGACAGGAAAATGGAAATACGATTGCAGCATTTGGTTCGCAAGGGTATGTTGAGGAATTTGATGAATTTGGTTGGCCTGTACTTTCATACAGGCAAGGAGGGTTAATTTATCAAGCTATCAAAACTAATTTTCCATGGAGTAGAAAATAAAATATTAGAATTATACGTTTTCTACCAAAGGGGGATTATTTTTGTACTTATTTTCTGGCTTTGGACCAAGATCTCGCTGATAATATTCAAAGGTTTTTCCAGTTCCTTGCCAGTTATCAACACGGCTAATAATTTTAATATCCCCAGTAAATTTCGCAGATATTGATTCTTTTACATGGCCAGTAATGTAACGAACATCATCTCGTTTTTTTGCCCAGCTTAAATACACTCTTTTTAATATTTTGGCATAGCCATTACCTTTATACTTACTCATAGTAACAAAGGCATAGGTATAAAGAGTATTATTTTTACTAAAATTTTCATCCATTCGGGCCCATGGTTCGGTACTTAATTCTTCTAAAGGAACACCGATAATATATCCAATTATATCCCCACGATATCGAGCGATAAAAGGTAGAGATCCTTGTTTATTAAAATATTTGTTGATGGTTTCCTTAGTTAAAACAGCAGCTTCCCCATATTCACTAGCTAAATGATGCGAGATTTCAATTAATTGCGGATGATCTTCAAGACCAACCTGGTTCATTAATTCAATTTGAAAGGAACCTGAAGAGGCAATTACTCTAGATTTTGAGGATAGTTCAACAGTTAAGTTTAGTTGTTCCATGAAGTAATGAATTTACTTATCAATTTTGATTATGATGATGAAAACATCAATAATACCTTCTTTCTGCTTGGATGGAAAGAGAGTAAATTGGGTACCCGTGAAATCATTTAATACAAGACTAAAAGAGCATATCCAATCTACCGGATCACATCTTTGTGTAGGGCTAGATATAAATCCAGAAGCGTTAAAAATGAACTATTCAACTCTTGACGATTTAAAGACACATACTAGAAAAGTAATAGATGCTACTGCAGATTTAGCAGCAGTATATAAACCAAATATGGCTTTTTTTGAACGTTGGGGAAGTCAAGGTATTGAATGGTTGGAAGAAACGATGGAATGGATTGGTGATTCTGCATTAACTATTGGTGATGCAAAGCGAGGAGATATCGGTAATACGGCAAGACAGTATGCAGCAAGCTTATTTAACTATTTTGGATTTGACGCAGTCACAGTGAACCCCTATATGGGTCGAGATGCAATAGAGCCATTCACTCAGAACAGTGAGAAAGGTGTATTTGTTCTTTGCAGAACATCAAATGCATCAGCAGGTGATTTTCAAGATAGAAAAAGTAATGGAGAAACACTGTTTGAATCTGTTGGAAAATTAGTAAAGAAGCTCAATAGCAATGATAATCTTGGGCTTGTGGTTGGTGGAACATCCGCTACTGAGATTTCACAAATAAGAAAAGTTGTAAAGAATTTGCCATTTCTTATCCCTGGTATAGGCGCTCAAGGTGGAGATTTGGAAAGTAGTTTTAAATCAGGTAATACAGATGGAATTGCATTGATTAATGTCTCCAGAGGAATCATATTCGCGGGCGATTTAAGTGCAAAAGCAATACGAAAAGAAGCAAAACGATATGTTGATATAATGAAAAATTTGAAATGAACAATCAAGATCAATTAATAGAAATATTCCAAAAAACAGGTGCTCTTTTAGAAGGACATTTTATCCTAACATCAGGTCGACATAGCCCAACGTATTTCCAATGTGCAAAAGTATTACAGTATCCAGAATATTTGCAAAAATTTTCAAATGAAATTGTTAACTATTTTCAAGATATAAATGTAGACATTGTCATTACTCCAGCTATTGGAGGAATAGTTCTGGGTACGGAAATTGGTAGACAACTGAACAAGCAGACGATATTTGCAGAACGTGAGCAAGGTATAATGACCTTGCGGAGAGGATTTGAAATTAATCCTGAAACTAATGTGCTTGTTATTGAAGATGTCATTACTACAGGCGGATCAGTAAGCGAGGTGATTGAATTGGTTAACAATTCAGGAGCAAACGTAGTTGGTGTAGGAGTGTTGGTTGATAGATCAGGAGGGAAAGTGAAGTTACATGAAAAACAGTTTTGTGTTACTGAGTTAGAAGCTGTAAGCTATGGGGATGACCAAATCCCGGAAGATTTAGCTAATATTCCTCTTTTAAAGCCGGGAAGTAGGAGTTTAAAATGAAAAAAATAATAACTTTAATAATGATTGGATCAATAATAATGACTAGTTGCGAAAAACAACCGGATGTAGCCGTTGTATCTACACGATATGGAGATATGGTATTAGAATTTTATCCTGAAGTAGCGGAAAAACACGTTGATAGTTTTTTGACACATGCGAGAAATGGATATTTCAATGGAACAACGTTTCATAGAGTAATCCCAGGTTTTGTAATTCAAGGAGGAGACCCAAATTCAAAAAGCGATGACCGATCTACTCATGGAATGGGTGGTCATGCAGCAAATTTTTATGAAATTGGACAAGAAGATGATTCAAATAGCTGGATGTTGCCAGCAGAGTTTAATTCTCGACCACATTTAACTGGTAGTCTTTCAATGGCTCGTTCCCAATCACCAAATAGTGCAGGAAGTCAATTTTTTATTTGTGCTGGACCAACACCACAACTTGATAATCAATATACAGTTTTTGGTCAGGTTGTTGAAGGACTTGATGTTATTCAGAAAATTGTAAATTCACCTCGTGATAGGCGTGATAATCCTAAGGATAAAGTTCAAATGAATGTTAGCGTCATGCCAAGAGATGAAGCATTAGATGATTAATTAGATTTCTAAACAATAATTTGATCTAGAATACTAATTACAGTATTTTCACTGCTTGATAGAAAAACCGGAACAATTTAGATTAGAATGTAGTCTATTAATAATAGGTAATTATATAACAATATAGAAAAGATGGTAAAAATAATTAGTAAACCTATACTGTTCATCACATTGTTGATGGGAATGGTATATGGCCAATTTCAAAATCCAGTTACTGTTTTTGCGGAAGCAGAGAATTCTGTTCGTCCTGGAGAAGTTGCTTATATCCAAGTAGAAGCAAAAATGGATGATGAATGGCATATCTATGCATTAGAAAATGTCGGTGAAGGACCAGTTGCATCTAGAATTAAGGTGAATGGAGATATTGTTGAAAATCAAGGATTAATTGAGCATCGAGATCCAACAGAAAAATATGATGAAGGATTTGGAGTTAATACAAGATTTTTTAATGGAACAACTGAATTTCGTGTTCCGGTAAAAATAAAAGAAGATGCTCCTATTGGTAAAACAAATGTATCTGTCTATATGCTTTACCAAGTTTGTAATAAATCTTTATGTTATCCGCCGGCAGAGGTAAACATCGATGTTTCTTTACTAGTTGATGATGGACCGGTGCGAAAAGAGTATAGTGAATTTGTTTCTGCTCGTACAGTAAGTAGTTCCAGTGAGATTAATCTTGATGATGCTATAGCTGCTGGTTTTTGGTCTTTTGTATTATTATCCATCTCAATGGGTTTTCTAGCATTGCTTACCCCTTGTGTCTTCCCAATGATTCCAATCACCGTTTCTTTTTTTACTCATCAAGGTGAATTAGAAAATCAAAAACCATTAAATCAAGCCTTAGTGTACACACTTGGTATTGTTGCAACATTTAGTATCTTAGGCATGATCCTTGCTATTACATTAGGTGCTGCAGGAGCAAATCAACTTGCTGCAAATCCTTGGATTAATTTATTTATTGGTGCTTTATTTGTTTATTTTGCGCTCTCATTATTTGGTGCGTACGAAATTCAATTACCACAATCGCTTCGTCAGTTATCATTAGCGCAAGAAAAACGTGGTGGGTATATAGGAACATTGTTCATGGCTGTTACATTTACGTTAACATCATTTACATGTACGGTACAGTTTGTTGGGTTATTACTTGTAGCGGCATCCCAAGGTCAATGGTTTTGGCCTTTATTAGGGATGATTGTTTTTAGTACTGCATTTGCTACACCGTTCTTTTTCCTAGCTTTATTTCCACAATATCTAGCAAAGATGCCAAAATCTGGAGGTTGGTTAAATTCTGTAAAAGTAGTAATGGGGTTTTTAGAGCTAGCTGCTGCATTTAAGTTTTTTAGCAATACGGATCTGGTATGGGGATGGGGTCTGTTTACGTTTAACTCTGTTCTCGCAATTTGGACTATGATTATGTTTTTTACTGGCCTATATCTACTTGGTAAGATTCAATTGCCTCATGATTCAAAGCTTGAGAGTCTGGGTGTCACACGAATGATACTTAGTTTATTTTTCTTGACATTTTCATTGTATATGGGAACAGGCCTTTTTGGACGCCCAATTCATGGAATGATCTATTCATATTTACCACCAAGCCTTGAAAAGGAATACAGTGCATTAGATAAAGATAATAATACTAAAAAATTAATTTGGTATTCTGACCTCGAGCAGGCATTTACGGAAGCAAAACTTATTGAAAAACCTATTTTTATTGATTTTACAGGTTATACATGTACGAATTGTCGTTGGATGGAAACGAACATATTTACTTTACAAGATGTCGAAGATCGATTTAATGAATTAATACTGGTTCATTTATATACAGATGGTGGTGAGAATCACAAAGAATATTTACGGTATGAAATTGAAAGGTTTGGTACTGCTGCGTTACCATATTATGTTATATTGAGTCCCCAAGATGAAGTTCTTGCTACTTTTCCAGGCCTAACAAGAGATGTGAATGAATTCTTAGATTTTTTAGATAAAGGTTTAGCAGGATAATATTAATAGAGATGAAGTCCTTATCCGCTTTGATGATATTGTCTATTATAACCCTATCAGTGGGTTGTAGTCAGAAAAAAAATAGTGAAGAAGTTTCTTCTAAAGAAGAACCAAGGTCAGAGAATAAAGAAGAAGTAAGTAACGCCGCTTCTACAAAGACTAATAGCGCCAACAATCAACCACAAAGATCTCCAGTATCTATCCCCGCTCCAGAGTTTACTCTTGCAACAACTGATGGTGATTTGGTCTCATTAAGTGATTTAAAAGGAAAGGTCGTATTGTTGAATTTTTGGGGAACATGGTGTGGTCCCTGTAGAATAGAATTGCCTGATTTCGTCAAACTATATGATAAATATAATAAAGATGGATTAGAAATAGTTGGTATTACAATAAGACGAGGTGAATCAATCCAAGATGTTGCCAAATTTCAAGAACAATGGGGATTGAATTATTTGTTGTTGAATGATGTAAATGGTAATGAGGTTCAAGAAGTAACGATGGATTATAGTCGAGCTATTGGACAAATGATAAGCGGTATACCAACAACGCTCATTATTAATCGTGAAGGTTTTATTGTAAGTGGATTTGTTGGTCCCCGTAGAGAGCAAGTATTTTATAACGCAATCAAACCATATTTATAATTATCATTAGAAAATTATTACAATCAACACTGGCTCTAACTTGCGCTGGTATCCTGAATTTTCTCTCTCCTAGTTTATATGCTTCCGAATACTGGCAGCAGTATGCGCATTATAATATGCATATTAAGTTGGATGTGGATGCAAAAACAGTGGGTGGAACTACCATTATTGAGTACACAAATAATTCACCTGATATTCTAAATAATATTTACATGCATTTATATCCAAATGCTTTTCAATTAGGATCTGTAAAGTATCGTGAATTCAAACAAAAATATGGTCGTTTACCTCGTGCTGCACAATTCTTGAAAGGATATGAAGACTCATTTAGTAAAATAGATATTCATCAATTTGAAATAGTATCTAATGGTACGGTTTTATCAGATACGTTTCAAATTGATGATACTATTTTATCTGCAGAATTACGAAATGGACTTAAACCAGGGAATTCACTAACTATCGAATTGGATTGGACACATTATGTTGGAGAACAAGTGGAAAGAGCGGGTAGAGTTGATAGTCAATACAATATGGCACAATGGTATCCAAAATTGGTTGTTTATGATGAACAGGGATGGCACAATGCACCTTTCCATGCTTCTGGCGAATTTTATGGTGAGTTTGGAACATTTGATGTAACTATTGATATTCCTGAATATTACGTTTTGGGTGCAACTGGTACTGTAACTAGTGGTGATCCAGGTTGGGAATCTGTACGAGTAGATACTTCCAAAGATTTTGTAGAATGGCTAGATGAATATCAAAAGGATAAAACAGAAGTAGACTCTACAGCAAGGCGAAAAGTTTCTTTTCATGCAGAAGAGGTTCATGATTTTGCTTGGATTGCATCTCCAACCTTTTTGTATGAATCAGGATCGTGGAATGGAATTGATGTCCATGTATTATTCAATGAAGAAAATGGAGAGAGTTGGACGAAAGAAGTTGTTGCACGATCCGAAAGAGCGCTTGAATGGTTAACGAATAAATTTGGTGAGTATCCATATCCGCAAGTTTCAACCACCGATCGAATAAGAGGCGGAGGGATGGAATATCCAATGCTAGTGATGAACGGAAGTGCAAGTGAAAGCTTAATTCTACATGAAATAGGTCACATTTGGTTTTATGGAATTTTGGGTAATAATGAAGTAACGGAAGCTTGGTTGGACGAAGGGTTTACTGACTTTC
>Ga0206684_1000006_pt1 | contig 84655 bp, 88 predicted proteins | sample M210012015metaG_FD_155467 | JGI IMG/M metagenome (GOLD analysis project Ga0206684, IMG submission 155467) | Ammonia-oxidizing marine archaeal communities from Monterey Bay, California, United States - M2 100m 12015 | ecosystem: Environmental > Aquatic > Marine > Intertidal zone | place: USA...
GTGGCTTAGTATAACCTGATGTTGGAGCAGGAATTGCAGATTTATTAGGCATTTCAAGTTTTTTTTGTGGAAAATAGAACAAAGAATATTTATCTAATATTAAACATTCTTCTAAAATTCCAATAGTATTTGTACTTGATCCTAAATTAAAGGAATGTAGTTTATAGGATGCTTTTCCAATATTTACTTTTACTGTTTGATCAATTTTAATAGCACTAGGGGTGGAGTTAATATCTTTTTTTATCTCAAATTTTTGCTCTGATAGATTTAGTCTAATAAGAGCCTTATATATTTTTCCATTATCAAAAACCAATTTTCCTTTAATAAAATCTTTACTTATATAAGGATTGCCTTTTGCATTTCCTTCATATTTCTTTAATCTTTGAATTAGGACATTTCCAGAGTTAAGAAGTTGATCAGGACTTATATCATAGTTTTGAGAAAATCCAATACTACAAAAACAACAGATAAGCAAAAGAATTATTTTTTTCATATTATTTTTTATTAAGAATTTACAAATATCATACCAATTTTATTTAACCAAATATATAAATAAAAAAAGCACCCAAAAGGGTGCTTTTTTTTATTATTATGAAGATGTAATACTAATTACTTAGTATCCCACCATACTTTAACATCTTGAAGAAAATCACCTGGGCTTTTCCCCATTGCTGCAACTGCAGCATCGTGATTAGCTTTGTTTGCACTAGCAGTACGTGCACCGTATCCATGTCTTACAGGAATTGCAGTACCGTTTAGGATGTCTGTAGCTACAACTAACGATGGAGCATCAAGTCTTCTCCATTCAGCCCATGCTTCATATCCTTGTAAGTATAATGCAACCCACTTTTCATAGGCAATATCCCCAATTGCAGGAGCAGCAGCAGCAGCAGCAACATATGTTGCAGAATCTGCAGCACTTACACCCCATTGTGACATAGAAGCAGCTATACCAGCGTCATACCATGCCTTTGCAGTACCTGAAACTCCCCATCCTTTTGAAGCAGCTTCTGCCATTGAGAAACATACTTGAGCATAGGAAAATATCATACCACTTTGCGTAGCATCACTTTTATAGATTACTTGGTGAGGTAAATAAGAAACCCATGCTTGTAATATTCCTGGTGTTAATACGCCATAAGGCATTCCTCCATAGATTTTTCCATCTACAGTAGTGTATTTAACAGGAACCTTAGCAGATCCACCTGCACCTCCACCTGCTGTAACAACAGGAGCAGCGTACGCGTGTAACCTTGGGTCACTTTTAGCAATTAATGCTTCAACCATAGTATCACTAGATGCATAGTCATCTCTAGTTTGGAATCTATCTTGCCATGGATTGTCATTGTTATCAGCAGTAGTGTATGGATAATGAATATTATCAGCATTACTACCAAGAACTCCTCCAGAAACTGCTTCTAAAAATTTAGACTGCGCAGTAGCTGGATCAACATCAGACAATCTCAATGCCATTACCATTTTCATAGTATTACCAAACTTTTTCCATTTAGCAGCATCACCATTAAACATGAAGTCTCCTTCTAATCCACCTCCATCTAACATTGCTAAAGCAGCGTCTATTTGAGCAAACATACCCGTATAAATAGCTTGTTGGCTGTCAAATTTTGGTTTCAAGTTATCAACTCCCTTTAATGCTTCAGAGTAAGGAACTGCTCCCCACCTGTCTGTCAAATGATGGTAAAACCAAACCTGTAAAAGGTGAGCAACACCCTTTTGCATACCGGCTGAACCTGAAGGACTATAAGTATCAGGATCATCAGTATTCAAATTAATTACAGTTTGAAGATTCATTAATGGTCCTGTATAGTGACCATCAAAATTCCATTGAATTGTTTCATAGCAAGAATCATCATTGTATGTAATTTCTGAAATGTGTTGAACATACAATATACCTGCACTTGAATTAGCTAAAATTCCAGGCATACTTCTCAGAGATGCTGTTATAAGCGCACCAGTGTTAGCTTTAGAAACTGCATTAGGGTTTAGATTTTCATCTCCGAAATCTACAGTTTCGCAGGACATAAACAATAAGCTACTTACTGTTAATAATCCGATTATTTTTTGAATTTGTTTTTTCATCTTTTATAAAATTAAAATTTAAAGCTTACGTTAAGTCCAAATGTTCTTGCAGAAGGTAATTGACCACCTTCAGAAGCATAATAATTACCAGACCAGTTGCTACCCATCTCAGAAGGATCTAGTCCAGGAGTTCTTTTTCCTCTATAGTCTCCCCAATCTGTCATTTCAGAAAGGATAGCTAGGTTTGTTCCAATTAAAGCAATATTAATTGCATCAAATGGAGTATTATTTAATTGGTCATTGTCAAATGTGTAGCCGATTCTTACTTGTCTTAATTTGACAAATGAAGCATCAACTAACCATAAATCATCTCTTGTCCAGTTACCCCAAGCCCATGAATCTGGTGCTCTATATAAATCATGAACACTACCATCAAGTTTAACACCTACCTGGTGAATACCACCACCGGCAGAAACAGCATCTCTTTTAGGGTTTCCTTTATCATTTAGACCAGCTGTATACTCATGAAGTCCAGCAGCCATAGAGAACATGTCTGTAACTGAGTGGTATAAACCACCTTCTTGGAAATCAATACCAACAGCAAAGTCCCAATTTTTATATTGAAGAGTTGAAGTTATACCTCCAGTGAAGTCAGGCATAATATTACCAAGTAATGTATTATTTGTATATCTGTGGTTTCCACTATTATATAGAACCCAATTTCCAGCATCATCTTTCAATCTTTTTCTTCCATATAACATACCCCATTCTTGACCAACGATTTCTTGAAGGTCCATACTAGACCAAGATAACCATGAGTCTAGGATATTCCTTTCAATACCTTCATAGATAAAGTCAACTGTTTTTTTGAATCTTCCGAAGTTAAACGAAACATCCCATCTTATATCATCCGTTAGAATTGGAGTACCAGAGATCATTGCCTCAACACCTGCAGTAGATGTAATTTTTGAGTTTACACTTAATCCAGTATATCCTGTACCTCCTGCAGCAGTAATTGATACTGGTAGGTTAGAATCTTCTCTATCAAAGTAAGTAAAATCAAGTCCTAATCTATTCTTCATAAACTTCATCTCAACACCATACTCTAATTCAGTTCTCATACCTCCAGTTAAATTTGGATTAGCAAGAGTGTTAGGAACATTAAGTGCAGCTAACGATCCGTAAGCTGTACTAGAACCATATGTTGGACTTGTTGCATAAGTTCCAGGGAAAATAGGCGCTTCTGCATAATTTACTCTTAATTTACCAAAGCTTAACCAATCTTGATCAACTAAAGTGTTAAAAACGAAACTACCAGAAAGTCCATAAGTTTCAATTCTGTTGTTATCGGCAGCTGCAGTTGAACCCCAGTCTAATCGATAAGAACCGTCTAGATATAGCATGCTATTCCATCCAATTGATAAAAGACCATAAGCAGAGATCCTACTGTTGTTGTATTTACTTGAACCGTAATTTGGCTTATCCTTAGAATTTGCAACAGTATAGAAATCTGGAATCGCTAAACCACCAGAAGTAGAAGCACTTGTCGAAATAGTTTTATTTTGACCAGCACCATAACCTAAAATTGCGCTTATATCTAAGTCATCAGTAACTCGCTTATCATAAGCAAGTTTAGCAACAACTTCATTTTTTTCAGTTACATAAGAACCTTCGCTGTAACCAGCTTGAGTATTTAATGTATTTACACCAACATAAGTTCTTCCCCAATTTGTTCTGTTGTATTGTCTTCTTTTAACTTCAACATTAGCAGAAAGTCCTTCCATAATGTCATAGTTTAATCCGAAGTTACCAGAGTAAGTTGAGTTTTTGTTTTTGTTAGTATTCTGGTATTGCTCATAGTGAGGAGCATCCCAGTATTGTGGTTTGTGATTTCTTGCTGACTTTCTGTTCCAAGTGTAAAAAGCACCATTATAATGGTAACTATTTTTTAACCTGTCCATGTCTAGCTGTCTTTGCCACCACTGGCTAAAGTTAGACTGCAAGCTTCCATAACCACTACTAACGTAGTTATCTGTATCCATAACTCTTGCATTTAAAGCAGCATATATAGTTAATTTATCTGTTGCGTTTAAAGAAGCGTTAATATTTACATCATAAGTGTCTCTAGTAGCATTAGGTACAGGAATTGTCGCTTGACTTACTCTAGCTGTAGCTCTAACACTAAAATCTTCTCCACCTTTAGCAAAAGATAAACTTGTAGTATTTGCTATACCAGTTTCAAAGAAATTTTTAACGTTGTTAGGATTTGGAGACCATGGTCTAGTTACTCCAAATTCAGGGTGACCAGGAATCCATGAATCCCAATGTCTAGCTAAAGTTCCATCTAACTTAGGTCCCCAAGATTCATCAGCTGCATAATAAGGAATATATTGTCCATTAAATGCTGCCCATGAAGCTGGATCTGTAGCTGCGTTGAATGCAAATGTATCCCAAGCTTGTGAATATCCACCACCATACTCATTTTGGTATGGGTGAAGTCTACTAATGTTACTTACAGTAGTATTGTGGTCTACAGAAATATAAGATTCTCCTGCTTTAGCTTTTTTAGATGTAATTATAATTACACCACTTTTAGCTTCTGATCCATAAAGAGCAGTTGCAGCAGCACCTTTAAGTATTGTAATGTTATCAATGTTATCAGTATTAATATCTGTACTGCTAACTTTGATACCATCCACTACGTATAAGATATCCATTTCACCTCTTAGACGAATTGCACTTGATTCAAATGTTGAACTAGTACCAGAAATAACCTGAACACCAGCAACTTTACCTGCAAGCGCAGTTTTAAAGTCTCTTTCTCTAGTTCTTGTCAATGCTTCACCGCTAACTTTTTGTTGAGCATAACCCAGAGACTTAGCCTCACGAGTAATACCAAGCGCAGTTACTACAACTTCTTCTAATGAATCAGAAGAAAGAGTGACATTTAAAGTAGCAGATGCCCCAACTGTTACATTTTGAGTATTATATCCTACATAACTTACTGAAAGAACATCTCCTTCTGAAGCCATAATAGTATAAACACCGTCAAAATCAGTTGTTACCCCGTTATTAGTATCAACTACTAATACAGTAGCACCTGGAATAGGCACGCCAGCATCATCGGAAACAGTTCCGCTAACACTTTTCTGTGCAAAACTCCATTGAAACATTATCAAAAATGATAACGTTAAAAACTTAAATAGTTTTGTTTTCATATGTGTATATTATTTATTTAATCTGCAAAAATGTTAATAATAAGTTAATAAAACAACAAATTATTCACTTTTTATGGATTATTGTGAAATTCTTATCTGTAACCATCTTATTTTAATTATATAATAAAGTAATTGCTATTGTATTGTTTATTTTTCAAATTATTCCTCTGGGTTACTTCTATATATATTAATTGTATAAATATGTTATTTTATTACCTTCTCTGTAGAATGTATTTAATTAACATTTTAGTTGTGGGTTTTAGATAATTAGCAATTTTAATTTGAAGTATTTTTTTGTATTTTATATTGCTCTCTAAAAAATTAAAAATCAACAATTTAAGTGTCCTTAATATATATAGGCATTTTCATTAAGATAATAATATCTTCACTTTTTCCCATAATTTTTCACTATTCCATTTGATTAATTATAAAAATAAATTACATTTGCACGCCCAAATAGGGGAAAAAATAATAGAATATGCCTACAATATCACAGTTGGTTCGAAAAGGAAGAAAAAAGATTACTAAAAAAAGTAAGTCTGCTGCTTTAGTTTCTTGTCCTCAAAAGAGGGGTGTTTGTACCAGAGTTTATACTACTACACCTAAAAAACCTAATTCTGCTATGCGAAAAGTAGCAAGAGTTAGATTGACAAATGGGACAGAAATCAATGCATATATCCCTGGTGAAGGTCACAACCTGCAAGAACACTCAATTGTACTTGTAAGAGGAGGAAGAGTAAAGGATCTTCCTGGAGTAAGATATCATATTGTTCGTGGAGCATTAGACACAGCTGGTGTTGAAGGAAGATTACAAAGAAGATCAAAATATGGCGGTAAGCGTCCAAAAAAATAAATGAAACTAATTTGACGTTCAAATTAATTTGAACCTCTCTAAAACTAAATAAATGAGAAAAAGTAAGGCAAAGAAAAGACCATTACTTCCTGATTCCAGGTTTAATGATCAATTAGTAACCAGATTTGTCAACAACCTCATGTGGAATGGAAAAAAATCCACAGCTTTTAAACTTTTTTATGATGCAATTGATATCATAGAAGAGAAAAAGCAAGATTCTGAAAAAACAGCCCTTCAAATATGGAAAGATGGATTATCAAACGTAATGCCTCATGTTGAAGTTAGAAGTAGAAGAGTAGGAGGAGCAACTTTCCAAATCCCAATGCCAATCAGATCAGATAGAAAAATTTCAATGGCTATGAAGTGGTTAATTTCATATGCTAGAAAACGTAATGAAAAGTCAATGGCATTAAAATTAGCTTCTGAAATATTAGCTGCTGAAAAGGAAGAGGGAGCCGCTGTAAAGAAAAAAACAGATGTTCATAAAATGGCTGAAGCCAATAAAGCATTTTCACACTTTAGATTTTAATTTAATTTTAAGATGGCAAGAGATTTAAAATTCACTCGAAATATTGGTATTGCTGCTCACATTGATGCAGGAAAAACTACTACAACGGAACGTATTTTATATTATACAGGTGTTAGTCATAAAATAGGTGAGGTCCATGATGGAGCTGCAACAATGGATTGGATGGAACAGGAACAAGAAAGGGGAATAACCATTACATCAGCAGCAACTACGTGCACTTGGAATTTTCCAACAAATCAAGGAGAAACAAAGGAAGATACTAAACCTTACCACTTTAATATTATTGATACACCTGGTCACGTTGATTTTACAGTTGAAGTTAATAGATCATTAAGAGTTTTAGATGGTCTTGTATTTTTATTTAGTGCAGTTGATGGTGTAGAACCTCAATCTGAAACTAACTGGAGACTTGCAGATAACTACAAAGTTCCAAGAATGGGATTTGTAAATAAAATGGACAGACAAGGTTCTAACTTTTTAAATGTTTGTACTCAGATTAAAAAGATGTTAAAGTCAAATGCTGTTCCTATTGTTCTTCCTATTGGAGAAGAAGAGAATTTTAAAGGAATTGTTGACTTAGTTAAAAATCAAGCAATTGTTTGGCATGAAGATAAAATGGGATCTACCTATGATGTTGTAGATATTCCTGAGGAAATGAAGCAAGAAGTTGAAGAGTATAGAGCTAACTTAATTGAGGCAGTTGCAGAATATGATGATGCTTTGCTAGAAAAGTTTTTTGATAACCCTGACTCTATTTCAGAGGATGAGGTACACGATGCACTTAGAAAAGCTACTCAAGATATGAGTATAATTCCTATGATTTGTGGTTCTGCCTTCAAAAATAAGGGTGTGCAATTTTTACTAGATGCTGTTTGTAGATATTTGCCATCTCCTTTAGATAAGGAAGCTATAGTTGGTACTGACCCTAAAACAGATTTAGATATTGAGAGAAAACCTAGTGTTTCTGAACCTTTTTCAGCTTTAGCTTTTAAAATTGCTACAGATCCTTATGTTGGAAGGTTAGCTTTCTTCAGAGTTTATTCTGGTAAACTAGAAGCAGGTTCTTATGTATTAAATAATAGATCTGAAAATAAAGAAAGAATTTCAAGAATTTTTCAAATGCATGCTGAAAAACAAAATTCTATTCCACTTATTGAAGCGGGAGACATTGGTGCTGCAGTAGGATTTAAGGATATTAAAACTGGAGATACTCTATCAGCAGAAAAAAATCCAATTGTATTGGAAAGCATGGTTTTTCCTGATCCTGTAATTGGTATTGCTGTTGAGCCTAAAACAAAAGCTGATGTAGATAAATTAGGTATGGCACTTGGTAAACTAGCTGAGGAAGATCCTACTTTCCAAGTGAAAACTGATGAAGCTTCAGGTCAAACAATTATATCTGGTATGGGTGAACTTCACTTAGATATTCTCGTTGATAGGTTAAAAAGAGAATTTAAAGTAGAAGTTAATCAAGGAAAACCTCAAGTTGAATATAAGGAAGCAATTACTGCATCTGCTGATCATCGTGAGGTTTATAAGAAACAGTCTGGTGGACGTGGTAAATTTGCAGATATTGTATTTACTATGGAGCCTGCAGAAGAAGGAACACCAGGTTTAGAATTTATAAACTTAATTAAAGGAGGAAATATTCCAAGAGAATTTATCCCATCTGTTGAAAAAGGGTTTAAACAAGCAATGAAGAATGGGCCTTTAGCAGGTTTTGAGATGGATGCTATGAAAGTAACATTAAAAGATGGTTCTTTTCATGCAGTTGATTCTGATTCACTTTCTTTTGAACTTGCTGCTAAGATTGGATTTAAAAGTGCTGCAAAATTGGCTAAATCAGTTATAATGGAACCTATTATGAAGTTAGAAGTATTAACTCCTGAAGAAAATATGGGTGATATTGTTGGAGATTTAAATAGAAGACGTGGACAGGTTAATAATATGGATGATAGAGCAGGGGCTAAAGTTATTAAAGCTGAAGTTCCATTATCTGAAATGTTTGGATATGTAACGGCATTGAGAACTTTAAGTTCTGGAAGAGCTACTTCAACCATGGAATTCGATCATTATGCTGCTACACCTCAAAATGTTTCAGCTGAAGTGATAGCATCAATAAACGGAGGAAAAGAATAAAACCAATAATATGAGTCAAAAAATTAGAATAAAATTAAAATCATACGACTTCAATTTGGTTGATAAGTCTGCAGAAAAAATTGTTAAGACTGTCAAAACAACTGGGGCGATTGTAACTGGACCAATTCCTTTACCAACACATAAAAAAATATTTACAGTGTTAAGGTCTCCTCATGTTAATAAAAAATCGAGAGAACAATTTCAATTATCTTCTTATAAAAGATTATTGGATATTTATAGTTCTTCATCTAAAACAATTGACGCTTTAATGAAACTTGAACTTCCTAGTGGAGTTGAAGTAGAAATTAAGGTATAATTAATACTAAAAAAAGAAACAATGTCTGGGTTGATTGGAAAAAAAATAGGAATGACAAGCATATATGATGAAAATGGTAAGAATTTACCTTGTACAGTCATTGAAGCTGGTCCTTGTGTCGTTACTCAGGTAAAAACTAATGAAGTAGATGGTTATAATGCTGTCCAATTAGGATTTACTGATAAAAATGAAAAACACAGTAATAATGCTGAAGCTGGACACTTTAAGAAATCTAAATCTTCTCCAAAACAAAAATTAATTGAATTTCAAAATTTTGAAGAGGAATTAAAACTTGGAGATAAATTAACTGTTGAACATTTCATTGAAGGTGAATATGTTGATGTTTCAGGTACATCAAAAGGAAAAGGGTTTCAAGGAGTTGTTAAAAGACATGGTTTTGCTGGAGTTGGTCAAGCAACTCATGGTCAACATAATAGATTAAGAGCACCTGGTTCGATCGGAGCAGCCTCATACCCTGCAAGGGTATTTAAGGGAATGAAGATGGCAGGAAGAATGGGAAATGAAAAAATTACCATTCAAAACCTTAGAGTATTAAAAGTTGTTGCTGAAAAGAATTTGCTTGTATTAAAAGGATGTGTCCCAGGACATAAGAACTCATTTGTAATAATTAGAAAATAATGAAAGTATCTGTTTTAAATATTAAAGGTAAAGATACGGGGAGATCTGTAGAACTTTCTAAATCTATTTTTGAAATTAAGCCTAATGATCATGCTGTTTATTTAGATGTTAAAAGATATTTAGCTAGTCAAAGACAAGGGACTAATAAAACGAAAGAACGTGCTGAAATTACTGGTAGTACCAGAAAGATTAAAAAACAAAAAGGAACAGGAACAGCCAGAGCTGGAAGTATAAAAAACCCTTTATTTAGAGGCGGTGGAAATATTTTTGGTCCTAGAGTTAGATCTTATTCTCAAAAACTTAACAAGAATGTTAAGAAATTAGCTAGAAGATCTGCCCTGTCATTAAAATTAAAATCTAAGGCAGTTTCTGTCATTGAAGATTTTGATTTTAAAACGCCTAAAACTAAATCATTTTCTGATGTTATCAATGCTCTAGGAATAAAAGACAAAAAGTCTTTGTTTATCTTGGGAGGGGTTAATAAAAATGTATATTTGTCGGCGCGTAATTTGGAGCGCACTAATGTTGTAACTAACTCAGAAATAAGTACTTACAGTATTATGAATGCTCAACATATCGTGTTTTTAGAAAGCTCATTGGAGCAAATAGAATCAAATTTAAGTTAATATGAATATTTTACTTAAACCAGTTATTACTGAAAAGGCCACTGCTGATAGTGAATTAAAAAACAGATTTACTTTCTTAGTGGATACTGATGCTAATAAAGTTCAAATTAAAAAAGCAGTAGAAACTAATTATGGTGTTTCAGTTGATAAGGTTAGAACAATGAGATATGGGGCAGAGAGAAAAATTAGATATACTAAGACTGGTATTCAAAGAGGTAAATCTGCTAGAATAAAGAAAGCAATAGTTCAATTAGCTGAAGGAGATACAATTGATTTTTATAATAAACTTTAAAATATAATATAATGGCAGTAAAAATATTAAAACCTATCACACCTGGACAACGCGGAAGAGTTGTAAATGGTTTTGATGCCATTACAACAGATAAGCCTGAAAAAACCTTACTGTCAACTAAGAAACGTACGGGTGGAAGAAATAGTCAGGGTAAAATGACTATGAAATTTATTGGAGGAGGTCATAAGAAAAGATATAGAATAATTGATTTTAAAAGGGATAGGCATGATGATATTGCTGAAGTTATTTCTATTGAATATGATCCAAATAGATCAGCATTTATTGCTTTAACAAAATTTAAGGATAATGAAAAAAGATATATTATTTCTTTAAAAGGTTTAAAAGTTGGTGATAAAGTAGTTTCTGGATCAAAAAAATCTCCAAATATTGGAAATAGTATGCCTTTATCAGATATTCCTTTGGGTACAATTATTTCTTGCATCGAAATGAATCCTGGGAAAGGTGCTGCAATTGCAAGAAGTGCTGGATCATTTGCTCAGTTAATGGCAAAAGAAGGGAAGTTTGTTACGGTTAAATTACCATCGGGTGAAACTAGAATGATTTTATCTGTTTGTTGTGCAACAATTGGTTCAGTATCAAACTCTGATCATCAATTAACTGTTCATGGTAAGGCTGGTTCAAAACGTTGGTTAGGAAGAAGACCTAGAACACGTCCAGTAGCTATGAACCCTGTAGATCACCCAATGGGTGGTGGAGAAGGCCGTGCATCTGGAGGACATCCTAGATCTAAAAATGGTATTCCTGCTAAAGGATTTAGAACAAGAGATAAGAAAAAAGCGAGTAATAAATATATAATTGAAAGAAAAAAGAATTAATTAAATGGCACGTTCACTCAAAAAAGGACCTTACGTTCATTACAGTTTAATAAAAAAAGTTCAAAAGAATTTGGACTCTAATAAAAAACCTGTTATTAAAACTTGGTCAAGAGCATCAATGATTATACCTGATTTTGTTGGTCAGACTATAGCCGTTCATAATGGCCGTCAGTTTGTACCTATATACATTACAGAGAATATGGTTGGTCATAAACTAGGAGAGTTTTCTCCAACACGCTCTTTTCGTGGTCATGCTGGTGCTAAAAATAAAGGCAAAAAATAATATAATTTGCAATGGGATTAAGAAAAAGACAAACTGCTGAAAAAATTAAAGAAGCAAAAAAAGAAATTGCTTTTGCTAAACTTAATAATTGCCCTACATCTCCTAGAAAGATGAGAATTGTTGCCGATTCAATTAGGGGAAAGAAGGTAGATAAAGCTTTGACTATGTTAAAGTTTAGTCAAAAAGAAGCTTCTAATAAGTTAGAAAAACTTCTTCTTTCAGCGATCTCTAATTGGCAAGCTAAAAATGAAGATAGTGACGTTGAAGAAGCAAATTTATTTGTAAAAGAAATAAAAGTAGATAGTGCTGGTATGTTAAAAAGATTAAGACCTGCTCCTCAAGGAAGAGCACATAGAATTAGAAAACGTTCAAATCACGTTACGCTAGTTTTAGGTTCACAAAATTTAATTGAGAGTTAATAATATGGGACAAAAAACAAATCCAATAGGAAATAGATTAGGCATCATTAGAGGGTGGGAATCTAACTGGTACGGTGGAAATGATTATGGAGATAAACTAGCTGAGGATCATAAATTAAGAAAATATATTTTTGCTCGTTTAGCAAAGGCAAGTGTTTCTAGAGTAATTATAGAAAGAACCCTTAAGTTAGTAACACTTACAATTACTACAGCTAGACCTGGTATTATTATTGGAAAAGCTGGTCAAGAAGTAGATAAATTAAAAGAAGAATTAAAGAAAATTTCGGGTAAAGATGTTCAGTTGAATATTATTGAAATTAAAAGACCTGAATTAGAAGCTCAGTTAGTAGGAGCAAGCATTGCTAGACAGATTGAAAGTAGGATTTCTTATAGAAGGGCTATTAAAATGGCAATTGCTGCATCAATGAGAATGAATGCAGAAGGAATTAAAGTGCAAATTTCTGGAAGATTAAACGGAGCAGAAATGGCAAGATCAGAATCTTATAAAGAAGGAAGAATTCCATTGTCAACATTTAGAGCTGACATAGATTATGCCTTAGTTGAAGCACAAACTACTTATGGTAAATTAGGTGTAAAAGTGTGGATTATGAAAGGTGAAGTTTATGGTAAAAGAGAATTATCTCCTTTAGTTGGACTAAGTTTAAGTTCTAATAAATCAAAAGGAGGTCCTTTAAAAGGAAGAAAACAAAGAAGAAGAAGATAATTAATAATATATTTTAGACATGTTATCACCGAAAAGAACAAAATTTAGGAAAATGCAGAAAGGCCGAATGAAAGGTTTTTCACAAAGAGGACATGTCCTTTCGAATGGTATGTTTGGTATAAAATCCCTGGACTCTAATTTTTTGACATCTAGACAAATAGAAGCTGCTCGTATTGCAGCAACAAGATTTATGAAAAGACAGGGACAATTATGGATTAAGATATTTCCTGATAAACCTATTACCAAGAAGCCGTTAGAGGTTAGAATGGGTAAAGGAAAAGGTGCACCTGAATATTTTGTTGCTGTTGTTAAGCCTGGAAGAATTATGTTTGAAGTTGCTGGGGTTTCAATAGACGTTGCTAAAGAAGCTTTGAGACTTGCAGCTCAAAAACTTCCTGTTAAAACGAAGTTTATTATTGCTAGAGATTATGAAGCTTAAATTAATAAAATGAGACAAAAAGAAGTAAAAGAATTATCGATTGATGAATTAAATGAAAAATTAATTTCATTTAATAATGAACTTTCAGAAATGAAAATGACACATGCTATTTCTCCAATTGAAAATCCTATGCAAATTAAGAATTTAAGAAGAACTATTGCTAGAATTAATACTGAATTAACTAATAGATCTATTCAAGAATAATAAAAATGGAAATACGAAACTTAAGAAAAGAAAGAATTGGAATAGTAACTAGTAACAAAATGGAAAAATCTATTGTTGTTTCTGAAGTTAATAAAGTTAAACATCCGATGTATGGAAAATTTGTTTTGAGGACAAAAAAGTATGTTGCTCATGATAAGGATAATGAGTGTAATATTGGAGATACTGTAAAAATAATGGAAACAAGACCACTAAGTAAATCAAAGTGTTGGAGGCTTGTTCAAATTTTAGAAAGAGCTAAATAATGGTACAACAAGAATCAAGATTATCGGTTGCTGATAACACTGGGGCAAAAGAAGTTCTAACAATTAGAGTATTAGGAGGAACTAAAAGAAGATATGCATCTGTTGGAGATAAAATAGTTATTACTGTGAAACATGCTACTCCTAATGGAACAATAAAAAAAGGTCAGGTATCAACTGCAGTTGTTGTTAGAACTAAAAAAGAAGTTAGAAGAAAGGATGGATCCTATATAAGATTCGATGATAATGCGTGTGTATTATTAGATGCTGCAGATGAAATGAGAGGAACTAGGGTTTTTGGTCCAGTTGCTAGAGAATTAAGAGATAAAAAATTTATGAAAATAGTTTCATTAGCACCTGAAGTTTTATAATTTATTATTATGATTAAAATTAAAATTAAAACGGGAGATCAAGTAAAAGTTTTAGCTGGGGACCATAAAGGTTCTGAAGGTAAAATTGTTAAGATTTTTAGATCTAAAAATTTAGCTATTGTTGAAGGTATTAATATGGTAAAAAAACACAATAAACCTAGTTCACAAAACCCTAAAGGAGGTATAGTTGAACAGGAAGCTCCAATTCATATTTCAAACCTTTCGTTGTTAACTTCTAATGGTGGAACTACTAGAATTGGATATAAAATTGTTGATGGTAAAAAAAATAGAGTTGCATTAAAATCTGATGAAATAATTTAATTATGAGCTATCAACCTAGATTAAAAAAAGAATTTAATGAGAGAATAGTACCTTCTTTAAAAGAAGAATATTCTTACAAGAATGTAATGATGGTTCCTAGACTTAAAAAAATTGTTATTAGCAAGGGGGTTGGAGGAGCTGTTGCTGATAAAAAATTAATTGACCATGCTATTGATGAATTAACTATGATTTCAGGACAAAAGGCTATTCCAACAATTTCTAAAAAAGATGTTGCTTCTTTCAAGTTAAGAAAAGGAATGCCAATTGGAGCGAAAGTTACTTTAAGATCTGAAAGAATGTATGAATTTTTAGATAGATTGATAACTTCAGCTCTTCCAAGAGTTCGTGATTTTCAGGGCATAAAACCTTCTGGTTTTGATGGAAGGGGTAATTATAACTTAGGAGTTACAGAACAAATTATTTTTCCTGAAATTGATATTGATAAAGTAAATAAAATTTCTGGTATGGATATTTCATTTGTAACAAGTGCTAATACTGATAAGGAAGCGCAGTCTTTATTAATTGAATTGGGATTGCCGTTTAAAAAGAGTGATTTTAAAACAAAATTATCAGAATTAAAAAATATAAAAACAGAAAACACTGTTATTAAGGATGAGGCTCCTGTAGTTGAAGATACTGTTGAGGATGAGGCTCCTGTAGTTGAAACTGTTGAGGATGAGGCTCCTGTAGTTGAAGATACTGTTGAGGATGAGGCTGTAGTTGAAGATACTGTTGAGGATGAGGCTCCTGTAGTTGAAGATACTGTTGAGGATGATGAGGCTCCTGTAGTTGAAGAATCATCATCTGAAAAAGAAAATAAAACGGAATAAATAGTAAAAAAATAAGACAATGGCTAAAGAATCAATGAAAGCACGTGAGGTTAAAAGAGCAAAATTATGCGCTAAATATGCTGCAAAAAGAAAAGCTTTAAAAAAAGCTGGTGATTATGAAGCATTGCAAAAGTTGCCTAAAAACTCTTCACCTGTAAGAGCACATAATAGATGCAAGTTGACTGGTAGACCTAAAGGTTATATGAGGCAATTTGGTATTTCTAGAGTTTTATTTAGAGAAATGGCTAATAAAGGTTTAATTCCAGGTGTTAGAAAAGCTAGCTGGTAAAAAAATAATTTTTAAAATGAATACAGATCCAATTGCAGATTATTTAACAAGAATTAGAAACGCTAATAGCGCTGGTCACAAAGTAGTCTCCATTCCTTCTTCTAATTTGAAAAAGGAAATGACAAAAATTTTATTTGATCAAGGTTATATATTAAGTTATAAGTTTGATAATAGCTCAGTACAAGGCTCAATTAAAATTGCTCTTAAGTATGATTCGTATACAAAGGATCCGGTTATTAGAAAACTTGAAAGGATTAGTAAGCCTGGTTTAAGAAAATATTCTGATTCAAAAGAATTGCCAAGAGTTTTAAATGGGTTAGGAGTTGCGATAGTTTCTACATCAAAAGGTTTAATGACGGGAAAAAATGCAAAACAATCAAATTTAGGAGGTGAAGTTATTTGTTATGTATATTAAAAAGAAATAAAAATGTCTAGAATAGGAAATAGTCCAATATTGATTCCAGAAGGTGTTTCAGTTGAAATTCAGCCTAAACTTTTAATTGTTAAAGGTAAATTAGGAGAATTATCTCAGTCTTATGATGATATTACTATTGAACAGGTTGATAATACATTATTAGTTAAAAGATCTTCTGAGTCTAAATCTTCTAAAGCTAAGCATGGTTTGTACCGTTCTTTATTTTTTAATATGGTTAATGGAGTTAGTTCTGGATGGAAAAAAGAACTAGAATTAGTTGGGGTTGGATATAGAGCATCTACTCAAGGACAAAAACTTGATCTTGCTTTAGGGTTTTCTCATAATATAGTTTTTATGATTCCTGATGAAGTTAAAGTTGAAGCTATATCTGAGAAAGGAAAAAATCCCATTGTAAAACTTAGCTCACATGATAAGCAGTTAGTTGGTTCAATTGCTGCAAAAATTAGAGGGTTTAGAAAACCTGAGCCATATAAAGGTAAAGGTGTGAAGTACGTTGGAGAGCAAATTCGTAGAAAAGCAGGTAAGTCTGCATAAATTATTTATAATGAGTTTATCAAAAATTAATAAAAGAAATCGAATTAAAAAAAGAATCAGACAACATGTAATTGGCAGTAAAAGTCGTCCTAGATTATCTGTTTTTAGAAGTAATAAAGAGATTTATGCACAACTTGTTGATGATGTTAATGGTAATACCTTAGTATCTGCATCTTCAAGAGATAAGGATATAAAAAGTGATTCGATTACTAGAATTGAAGTTTCAAATCTTGTTGGATTGTCAATAGGAAAAAAAGCAATTAAAGCAGGTATTGAAAAGATAGGTTTTGATAGAGGTGGCTATTTGTATCATGGAAGAGTAAAATCATTAGCAGAAGGAGCTAGGGAAGCTGGACTAAAATTTTAATTTATGAAGAATAATAAAAATGAATTTGTTAAGCCTGGAGGTCTAGATCTAAAAGATAGATTAGTTAGTATTCAAAGGGTAACCAAAGTCACAAAAGGAGGAAGAACCTTTGGATTTTCTTCAATCGTTGTAGTAGGGAATGAAAATGGTATAGTTGGCCATGGTTTAGGAAAAGCTAAGGAAGTTGCAACAGCAATTGCTAAAGCAGTGGAAGATGCTAAGAAGAATTTAGTTAGAATTCCTTTACATAAAGCTACCCTTCCTCACGAACAAAAAGGAAAACATGGAGGAGCAAGAGTTTATATTCAACCTGCATCTGAGGGTACTGGAGTTATTGCTGGTGGAGCAGTTAGAGCTGTATTAGAATCACTTGGAGTCCAGGATGTACTTTCTAAATCTCAGGGGTCTTCTAATCCACATAACGTTGTTAAAGCTACATTTGATGCTTTGTTAAGATTAAGGAATGCAAATACTGTAGCTAATCAAAGAGGAATTTCAGTAGAAAAAGTTTTTAACGGATAATTAAAATGGGAGTAATAAAAATTAAAAAAATTAGAAGTGCAATCAAAAAACCTGGTGATCAAAAGAGAACACTTTTGGCATTGGGTTTAAAGAAAATTGGTCAGGTTGTTGAGCACCAAGACACTCCTAATATTGTAGGAATGATAAATAAAGTAAAACATTTAGTTTCTGTTGTTAAATAAATTATAAATATGAATTTAAGTAATTTAAAACCCGGAGAAGGATCAACACAGAGCCCTAAAAAAAGATTAGGTAGAGGACAGGGTTCTGGTAAAGGAGGAACTTCTACAAGAGGACATAAAGGTGCTAAATCTAGGTCAGGTTATTCTAAAAAACTTGGTTTTGAAGGTGGTCAAATGCCATTACAAAGAAGAGTTCCTAAATTTGGTTTTAAAAATATTAATAGAATTGAATATCAGGGAATAAATTTAGATAAAATTCAATCTTTGATAGATAATAAAAAAATTAAACGTTCTATTGATTTACAATCATTTATTGACAATGGTTTAGCAAAAAAGAATGATTTAATAAAAATTTTAGCTAATGGAACAATCAATGCTCCATTAAAAATAACTGCCCATAAATTTTCTGCAGCTGCAAAATCAGCCATTGAAAAAAGTGGTGGTGAAGCAATTGTATTATAGTGTATGTATAAGTTTATTGAAACATTACGAAATATTTGGAATATAGAAGAGCTTAGAAAGAGAATTTTTATAACTCTTTTCTTTATAGCGATCTATAGGCTTGGTGCTCAAGTAGTACTTCCAGGTATTGATTCTGTTCAATTAGGTGAATTGTCAAGTAGAACTCAAGGAGGAGGACTTCTCGGAATTTTAAATGCATTTACTGGAGGAGCTTTTGCTAATGCTTCTGTTTTTGCATTAGGTATAATGCCTTATATTTCTGCATCAATTGTAGTTCAATTGATGGGGGTAGCAATTCCATATCTTCAGAAACTACAAAAAGAAGGAGAAAGTGGCAGAAAAACTATTAATCAGATTACAAGGTGGCTTACTATTCTAATTTGTGTTGTTCAAGCACCTGCATACCTTTACAGCCTAGGTGCACTTGGAGTACCTGAAAGTGCATTTATAATGGGGAAAGGAGCGGGATTCATAATTCCATCTGTAATAATTTTAGTTACAGGTTGTGTTTTTGCTATGTGGCTTGGAGAAAAAATTACAGATAGAGGAATTGGAAATGGGATTTCATTATTAATTACCGTAGGAATTATTGCATCTCTTCCTTTATCTTTTGCTCAAGAATTTACATCAAGAGTATACGAAAGTAATGGAGGTCTAATATTGATTCTAATAGAATTGGTTGTTTGGGTTGCTGTCATTGGATTATCTGTTTTACTAGTTTTAGCTGTAAGGCAAATACCAGTACAATATGCTAGAAGAACAGCTTCAGGTAGTTTAGATAGGAATCAAACAAGCACACGACAGTATATTCCATTGAGATTGAATGCTTCTGGAGTAATGCCTATTATATTTGCTCAGGCAATTATGTTTGCCCCAGCATATATGGGTCAACTTTTAGGTAATTCTAATGTTGGTCAGTGGATGCAAGCTTCATTTTCAGACATGTTTGGATTATGGTATAACATTTTGTTTGGTTTATTAATAGTTGGATTTACATTTTTCTATACTGCTATTACTGTTCCAACAAATAAAATGTCTGATGATTTAAAAAGAAGTGGAGGTTTTGTTCCAGGAATTAGACCTGGTACTGAAACTTCAGAATTTTTAGATAAAATAATGTCATTGATAACATTTCCTGGTTCCTTGTTTTTAGCTGCACTTTCAGTTTTACCTGCAATTGTAGTTCAAATAATGGGAATGCAGCAAGGTTGGGCATTATTTTATGGTGGAACTTCTTTACTAATTATGGTAGGAGTTGCAATTGATACTATTCAACAAATTAATGCATATTTATTGAATAGACATTATGATGGATTAATGAAATCTGGAAAAAACAGAAAATTAGCATAATATGGCAAAACAACCAGCTATAGAACAAGATGGTACTATTATAGAAGCTCTTTCTAATGCAATGTTTAGAGTTGAGCTAGATAATGGACATGTAGTTACTGCCCATATTTCTGGTAAAATGAGAATGCATTATATTAAATTATTACCTGGTGATAAGGTTAAATTAGAGATGAGTCCATATGATTTAACTAAAGCAAGGATAACTTATAGACATTAAAATTATGAAAGTTAGAGCATCAGTAAAAAAAAGAAGTCCCGAATGTAAAATTGTTAGAAGAAAGGGAAGACTTTATGTAATTAACAAAAAGAATCCTAGATTCAAACAAAGACAAGGATAAATTATGGCAAGAATTTCAGGGGTAGATATCCCAAAACAAAAAAGAGGAGCAATAGCATTAACCTATATTTTTGGAATAGGAAGAAGTCGTGCTAAGAAAATTTTAGAGTTAGCTAATGTTAATGAAGACAAAAAAGTTTCTGAATGGAACGATGATGATACTGCTAAAATAAGGGAAGCTGTAGGTAGTTTTAAAATTGAAGGAGAGCTTAGATCTGAAAATCAAATAAATATTAAGAGATTAATGGATATAGGTTGTTTTAGAGGTATTAGACACAGATCAGGTCTTCCATTAAGAGGTCAAAGAACAAAGAATAATTCAAGAACTAGAAAAGGTAAAAGGAAAACAGTTGCTAATAAGAAAAAAGTAACTAAATAATATATTATGGCTAAAGTAGTATCTAAAAAAAGAAAAGTTATTGTTGATGTATATGGAGAAGTTCATATCAATGCTTCATTTAATAACATTATTATTTCAATTACAAATAAAAAAGGTGAAGTTATTTCATGGTCTTCTGCTGGTAAAATGGGTTTTAGAGGTTCAAAGAAAAACACACCTTATGCAGCCCAATTAGCTTCAGAAGATGCAGTCAAAGTTGCTAATGAGGCTGGGATGAAAAAAGCAAAAGTATATGTAAAAGGTCCTGGTAATGGAAGAGAGTCAGCAATTAGAACAATTCATAATAATGGTATTGAAGTTACTGAAATTTTTGATGTAACTCCTCAACCACATAATGGGTGTAGGCCTCCTAAAAGAAGAAGAGTATAATAATTAAAAAAAACATAATTTTTGTCGAAGGACAGACCTTAATTCACAAAAATTAAAAAAAGATAAAATATGGCAAGATATACCGGTCCTAAAACTAAAATTGCTCGAAAATTTGGAGAAGCAATATTTGGAGAAGATAAATCTTTTGAAAAAAAGAATTATCCTCCTGGACAACATGGAAATAATCGAAGAAGAGGTAAAAAATCTGAATATGCAATTCAGCTTATGGAAAAACAAAAAGCTAAGTATACTTATGGAATTTTAGAAAAACAGTTTAGAAATCTTTTCAAGAAGGCAAATAGTAGTAAAGGAGTAACAGGAGAAGTTTTATTACAATTATGTGAATCTAGACTAGATAATATAGTTTTCAGGTTAGGTATTGCACCTTCTAGAAGTGCAGCAAGACAATTAGTAAGTCACAGACACATAACTGTTGATGATAAAATTTGTAATATTTCATCTAGGATTGTAAAGGCTGGAGAAACAATAGGTGTTCGTGAAAAATCAAAATCTATTGCAGCTATTGAAGAATCTTTATTCAATAATTCCTCAGTTTATGAGTGGATTTCTTGGAATAGTGATAGAATGGAAGGAATATTTGTTTCACTTCCAGAAAGAGAGCAAATACCAGAAAATATAAAAGAACAATTAATCGTCGAATTATATTCGAAATAAATAATAAAAAAATTATGGCAGTATTCAATTTTCAAAAACCAGACAAAGTAATAATGATAGATTCATCAGAATTTGAAGGCAAATTCGAGTTTCGTCCATTAGAGCCAGGCTATGGTTTAACTATAGGTAATGCCCTTAGAAGAGTTTTACTATCTTCTTTAGAAGGGTTTGCGTTTACATCTGTTAGAATAGAAAACATAGATCACGAGTTCTCTTCGTTACCAGGTATTGTTGAGGATGTAACTGAGATTGTTTTAAATTTAAAACAAGTATGTCTTAAAAGGCAAATTGATTCAGTAGATAATGAAACTGTTTCTGTTTCAATTCTTGGTCAAGAACAAATAACTGCAGGTGATTTACAAAAATTTATTTCAGGTTTTCAAGTTTTAAATCCTGACTTAGTCATTTGTAATTTAGAAAAAAATGTAAATTTTAATTTAGAATTAACCATTGAAAAAGGTAGAGGATATGTTCCCGCAGAAGAAAATAAAAAATCAGGTGCTCCAATAGGTACTATTTTTATGGATTCAATTTTTACTCCTATTAAAAATGTGAAGTATTCAATTGAAAATTTTAGAGTTGAACAAAAAACTGACTATGAAAAGTTAATTTTTGAAATTGTTTCAGATGGATCAATTCATCCTAAAGATGCTCTCACTGAAGGAGCTAAGACTTTAATTCACCATTTCATGTTATTTTCTGATGAAAGGATAACCTTAGAAGCTGATGAAATAGCCCAAACTGAAACGTATGATGAAGAGTCGTTACATATGAGACAACTATTAAAGACTAGATTAATTGATATGGATTTATCTGTTAGAGCTTTAAATTGTTTGAAAGCAGCTGAGGTTGATACTTTAGGAGATTTAGTTTCATTTAATAAAAGTGACTTAATGAAATTTAGAAACTTTGGTAAAAAATCATTAACAGAGTTAGAAGAATTAGTCATTATTAAAGGATTAAATTTTGGCATGGATTTATCTAAATATAAATTAGATAAAGATTAATTATTACTTATGAAACACGGTAAAAAAATATCACATTTAGGACGCAAAACTGCACATAGAAAATATATGTTAGCTAATATGGCTTGTTCGCTTATTGAACATAAATTTATAAATACAACTTTAGCTAAAGCAAAAGCTTTAAAAAGATATATAGAACCATTAATAACTAAATCTAAAAATGATTCTACTCATAATAGAAGAATAGTATTTAGATATTTAAAGAATAAATATGCTGTAACTGAATTGTTTAGAAATATTTCTCAAAAAGTAGGAGATAGACCTGGAGGATATACAAGAATTATTAAGCTTGGAAATAGATTAGGTGATAATGCTAGTATGGCAATGATAGAATTGGTTGATTATAATTCTGTTTATAGTGTAGGTAGTGATTCTAGTAAGAAAAAAAGGAGAAGAAGAAAATCTAAAAGTTCTTCTCAATTAGAAGATGCTCCTGCAGTTGAGGAAGTTGCTAAAGAAGATGCTCCTGCAGTTGAGGAAGTTGCTAAAGAAGATGCTCCTGCAGTTGAGGAAGTTGCTAAAGAAGATGCTCCTGCAGTTGAGGAAGTTGCTAAAGAAGATGCTCCTGCAGTTGAGGAAGTTGCTAAAGAAGATGCTCCTGCAGTTGAGGAAGTTGCTAAAGAAGATGCTCCTGCAGTTGAGGAAGATAATAAAGAAAATTCTAATGAAAATATTGAATCTGAATCTAAGGATTCATAAAATAATGATTCAAAATTAAATAAATAATAATTTTCTAATAAAATTAATTAAATCAAGGGAAAACTTAATGTTTATCCCTTTTTTTGTATTAATTTTGAATAAAAATGCACGATAAATCTAATCGAAATAAAGCTTTAATTCTATTACAAGACGGAACTATTTTTTTTGGTAAAGCATTGGGTGTCAATGGTACAGCCTGTGGCGAATTATGTTTTAATACTGGAATGACTGGATATCAAGAAATTTTTACTGATCCTTCTTATTATGGTCAGCTAATGGTCACCACAAATTCTCATATAGGAAATTATGGTGTTAATGATAAAGAAGTTGAATCAGAAAGTCCTAAAATTGCAGGTTTAATTTGCAAAAATTTTAATTCAAAATTTTCTAGACCCCTAGCAGACGATTCTTTACAGAATTTTTTTATAAAACATAATATAGTAGCTATATCTGATGTAGATACAAGAGCACTTGTTTCTTATATAAGAGATAATGGAGCCATGAATGCAATTATATCTACCAATACTAATGGAATAGATAAGTTAAAAAAAAATCTTAAGAATTTGCCATCTATGAAGGGTTTAGAACTAGCTTCAAAAGTTTCTACAAAAGAACCATATTACTTTGGGGATTCGGATTCTAAATTTAGAATTGCAGCATTAGACCTTGGAATCAAAAAAAATATTCTAAGGAATTTATCTAAAAGAGATGCTTATATTAAAGTTTTTCCTTTCAATACAACATTTAATGAAATGTCAGAATGGAAACCTGATGGATATTTTATTTCAAATGGTCCTGGGGACCCAGAACCTCTTAAACATTCAATTCAAACAGCTAAAGATATTTTAAAAACAAAAATTCCCTTATTTGGAATATGTTTAGGACATCAAATAATTGCTTTGGCTAATGGAATTTCTACATATAAAATGCATAATGGTCATAGAGGAATAAATCATCCAGTTATAAATTTAATAACAGGCAAAGGTGAAATATCTTCTCAAAATCATGGTTTTGCAATAAGTAGAGAAGAAACTGAATCAAATCCTAATGTTGAAATAACCCATGTTCATTTAAATGATAATACTATTGCAGGAATTAAAATAAAAAATAATAATTGTTTTTCAGTTCAGTATCATCCTGAGGCAAGTCCTGGTCCTCATGATTCAAGTTATCTTTTTGATCAATTTATTGAAATGATTAATACCAATAAATAAATATGAGTAAAATAGTTAAAATTTTTGCTAGACAAATTTTTGATTCTAGAGGTAATCCAACAGTTGAAGTAGATGTTTTAACTGAAAATGGTTTTTTAGGTAGAGCAGCTGTCCCATCTGGCGCCTCTACTGGTGAACATGAAGCTGTAGAATTAAGAGATGGTGGAAAAAAATATATGGGAAAAGGTGTTTCAAATGCTGTAAATAATGTAAACTCGATAATTTCTAAAGAAATAGTTGGAAAATCTGTTTTTGATCAAAAAGAAATAGATAAACTAATGATTAATATTGATGGAACTCCTAATAAATCAAAATTAGGTGCTAATGCTATTTTAGGAGTTTCCCTGGCTATAGCAAAAGCTGCAAGTAATGAAAAAAATATTCCCCTTTATTCTTACATTTCAAATGGTAAAGGAAATACTCTGCCTGTTCCAATGATGAATATAATTAATGGAGGATCACATTCAGATGCCCCAATAGCTTTTCAGGAATTCATGATTATGCCAGTTAAAGCAAATTCATTTACTCATGCAATGCAAATTGGAACAGAAATTTTTCATAATCTAAAAAAAATTCTGTCTAATAGAGGGTTAACAACATCGGTCGGTGATGAGGGTGGTTTTGCTCCAAAATTAGAAGGTACAGAAGATGCTTTAAACACTGTAATTTTAGCAATTGAAAAATCAGGATATTCTGCTGGAGATCAAGTAATGATTGCTTTAGATTGTGCATCATCTGAATTTTATATTGATGGAATGTATGATTATTCCAAATTTGAAGGAAAAAATGGTAAAATTTTAAATTCAAAACAACAAGCAGATTATTTATCAAAACTTGCTAAAAAATATCCTATAATTTCTATTGAAGATGGAATGGATGAAAATGATTGGAATGGATGGGAGTATTTAACAAAAATATGTGGAGATAATGTTCAACTTGTCGGGGATGATTTATTTGTTACCAATGTGGAAAGACTATCAAATGGAATAAAAAATAAAATTGGAAATTCAATTTTAATTAAGGTAAATCAGATTGGGACGCTTTCTGAAACTATTGATGCTGTAAAAATGGCCCATGCTGCAGGTTTTACTAGTGTTATGTCACATAGATCAGGAGAAACTGAAGACAATACTATTGCAGATCTATCAGTTGGATTATCTACTGGTCAAATTAAGACTGGTTCTGCTTCTAGAAGTGATAGAGTTGCTAAATACAACCAATTATTAAGAATAGAGGAAGAATTAGGAGAAAGAGCTTACTATCCAAAAGAAAAGGCTTTTAAAATACAATTTTAAAGTAAGTTTTTTTCTGTAATTTTATCGATAATATTTATAAAATGAAGAATAAGGCACATTTAAATATAAATGATAGCAAAATAGAATTAGATTTAATACAAGGATCTGAAAATGAAGTTGCAGTAGATATTAGTGGTTTAAGGATAAAATCTAATTTGATAACTCTTGATCCTGGTTATAAAAATACAGGATCGTGTAAAAGTGAAATTACTTTTTTAGATGGTGAAAAAGGAATTTTAAGATATAGAGGATATTCTATAGAAGAATTAGCTGAAAAAGCTGATTTTTTAGAGGTTGCTTTCTTATTAATTTTTGGTGATCTTCCAAATCAAACTCAATTAGATAAGTTTTTAGTTGATATCAAAGAAAATTCAATAATTGATGAAGATATTAAGAGAATTCTTGAAAGTTTCCCTAAATCTGCTCATCCAATGGGAATTCTTTCTTCATTAACAAGTGCATTAATTGCATTTAATCCAGAAAAAAAAATAAGTCTCAATAATAAAGAAAATGGAGATCAAGATTATATGTATAATTCTATTGTTAAAGTTCTGGCTAAAATTCCAATTTTAGTCGCATGGGTTCATCGTAGAAGAAAAGGTTTGCCATTAGATTATGGAGATAATAATTTAGGTTATGTTGAAAATATTACAAAAATGATGTTTCAGCTACCAAATCAAGATTATGTAAAAAATCAAGTTATCATAGATGCTATGAATAAGCTTTTGATTTTACATGCAGATCATGAACAAAACTGCTCAACTTCCACTGTTAGAATTGTTGGTTCATCTGAGGCAAGTTTGTTTGCTTCAATTGCAGCTGGAATATCTGCATTATGGGGAAGATTACATGGAGGTGCAAATCAAGCTGTCTTAGAAATGTTAGAAGCAATTAAAAAAGATGGAGGAGATACAAAAAAGTTTATGTTAAAAGCAAAGGATAAGTCAGATCCATTTAGACTTATGGGCTTTGGACATAGAGTTTATAAGAATTTTGATCCTAGAGCAAAAATCATTAAGGTTACTGCTGATCAAATTTTAAATGAGCTTGGAATTAGTGATCCAATTTTAGATATAGCTAAATGTTTAGAAAAAGAGGCTTTAAAAGACAGTTATTTTGTAGAAAGAAAACTTTATCCGAATGTTGATTTTTATTCTGGAATTATTTATAAAGCTCTTGAAATTCCAAATGAAATGTTTACCGTTATGTTTGCTTTAGGAAGACTTCCTGGTTGGGTTGCTCATTGGCGTGAAATGAGATTAAATAATGAACCAATAGGAAGACCTAGACAAATTTATACAGGTCAAACTTTAAGGAATTTTTCGGATATAGAATTGCGTTAATTTTCAATTAACAACCAGTAAAATGATTTTTTCTGTAAATGACGAAACTTCAAAACTTGATTCTGTTATTATCGGAATAGCAAATAGTTCAGGTGGAGTTCCTTATATTGAAAATCTTTACGACCCTAAATCCATTGAGAATTTAAAAAAAGGAGAATATCCTTTAGAAATAGATATGATTAATGAATTAGAGAATTTAGCTAATACTTTAAAAAGAAATGGAGTAGAGGTTTTCCGACCAAATAATATTATTAATTGTAATCAAATTTTTACTAGAGATATTGGATTCGTTATTGAGAACTATTTTTTTAAATCTAATATTCTTCCAAAAAGATCTAAAGAATTTCAAGGAATTGAATATATTCTTAATAATTTCAATGGAAAAATAATAAATATTCCAGAAAATGTACATGTGGAGGGGGGAGATGTATTAACAAATTTTGATGATATTTTTATTGGATATTACGATAATGATGATTATTCAGATTTATTTACTGCTAGAACAAATCGTGATGCAGTTAATTATTTTAAAGAATTTTTTCCAAAAAAAAATATTAAAGGTTTTCATTTGAAAAAATCAAATACAGATGCTTTAAATAATGTTCTTCATTTAGATTGTTGTCTTCAATTAATAGGAAAAGATAAAGCAATTATATATCCTGAAGCTTTCACTTATAGAGAAGATTATCAATGGTTAGAATCCTTTTTTGGAATTGAAAATATTTTCTTGATTAATAATAAAGAAATGTACCAAATGAATAGTAATATATTATCAATAAATCATGATTTGGTTATTTCTGACCCATCTTTTAAAAGATTAAATGCCTGGTTAGAGTTAAGGGGTTTCACTGTTGAAAAAGTTGCTTTTAATGAGATTTCAAAACAAGAAGGCTTGTTTAGATGTTCCTCTCTACCATTAATAAGAAATTAAATTATGCCTAATAATTTACACTCAGTTTTAATGATAAGACCTTCAAGTTTCAGACATAACCATGAAACTGCTAAAAATAATTATTTCCAAAATCAAAACTTTAATTTAAATAATAATATTGTTTTAAAAAATGCTCTTTTAGAGTTTGATAATTTGGTTTCTAAAATTAAAGATTGCGGAATTAATGTTAATGTTTTTCATGATGATAATAAAGAGGATACTCCAGACTCTATTTTTCCAAATAACTGGATCACTTTTCATGAAAATAAGAGAATAGCTATTTATCCAATGTATGCAAAAAATAGACGGTTAGAAAGAAATGAAGATTTGTTTAAATTTTTAGAAAAAAATAAAATTTTTATAAATGAAATAATGGACTATACAAGTGCAGAAAATAAAGGACTTTTTTTAGAAGGAACAGGAAGTATGGTATTTGATCGATTAAATAAAAAGGCATATTGCTCTATTTCAGAAAGAACTAATGAGCATCTTATTTATGAATTTTGTAATGATTTTGAATATATGCCAATAGTTTTTAATTCTTTTCATACTCATAAAAATGAAAGAAAACCAATTTATCATACTAATGTAATGATGTGTAATGGAACTCATTATAGTGTAATATGTTTAGATGCTATTGATGACCAAGCTGAAATGAAAAAAGTTGTAGAAAGCTTAGAAGATGATAATAAAGAAATAATTACTATTTCAGAAGAACAACTAAAATTGTTTGCTGGTAACATGATTGAGTTAAGAAAAAACAAGAATAGTTTTCTGTTTATGAGTGAAACAGCTTATTTATCTCTAGAAGGAAATCAATTAAAAAGGTTGAAAGCACATTCTGAATTGATATATTCTTCAGTTGATACTATAGAAAAATGTGGAGGAGGAAGTGTGAGATGTATGATAGCTGAGATATTCAATTAAAATATAATTATTCTTTTTATAAGTATATTTACCCGCAAATTATTTAAATGAATCTTTATAATATTTTAAAGGATCAAATTTCAAAATTTCTTTTGTCAAAATTTGATTTAGACTTTAATGATATTGAAATTCAAACTACCAAAAAAGATTTTAATGGTGATATTACAGTAGTTATTTTTCCATTATTAAAACTTCTTAGAAAATCTCCTATAGAAATTGGAAATGAAATGGGTTTATTTCTTGTAAAAAAATCAAAATATGTAGATAATTATAATTTGATTCAAGGTTTTTTAAACTTATCAATTAATAATAAATTTTATATAGAATTTTTAAATGGAATAATTGAAGATAAAAATTACGGGATTCTTAGACCTAATACAGACGACCCTCTATTTTTAATTGAGTATTCTTCACCTAATACAAATAAACCTCTTCATTTAGGTCATATTAGAAATATTCTATTGGGTTATTCTATTTCTGAAATTTTAAAAGCAAATGGAAAAAATGTACATAAAACTCAAATAATTAATGATAGGGGAATCCATATATGTAAATCTATTGTAGCATGGTTAAAATTTGGAGAAAATTCTAGTCCAAAAGATACTAGTGAAAAAGGAGATGTTTTTGTAGGTAAATACTATGTTCTTTTTGATGAAATTTATAAAAAGGAAATTTCTAAATTAATAAATGAAGGAAATGAAAAAGATTATGCTGAAAAAAATGCTCCTATTTTTCTTGAAGCTCAAGATTTATTAATTAGATGGGAAAAAGGTGATAAAGAAGTTATTGATTTTTGGAAAAAAATGAATTCTTGGGTATATCAAGGTTTTGATAAAACATATAATGATTTAGGAGTAGATTTTGATTCGTATTATTATGAAAGCGATACATATTTACTTGGTAAAGAAATTATTAGTAAAGGCTTAAAAAACAATATTTTTTATAAAAAGAAAGACGGTTCTGTTTGGATAGATCTATCTGATGAAGGTTTAGATGAGAAAATTTTATTAAGATCAGATGGAACCTCAGTATATATGACACAAGATTTAGGAACAGCGTATTTAAGACATAAAGATCATCCAAACATGAATGGAGTAATCTATACTGTAGGAAATGAACAAGATTATCATTTTAAGGTTTTATTTAAAATATTAAATAGATTAGGCTATACTTGGTCTAAAAATCTTCATCATTTAAGTTATGGAATGGTTGATTTACCATCAGGAAAAATGAAAAGCAGGGAGGGAACAGTTGTAGACGCAGATGAAATAGTTTCAGAAATGAAATTAAGCGCTAGTAATTTGTCAGAAGATTTAGGAAAAATTGAAAACTATTCTAAAAGTGAAAAAGATAAACTTAATAGTATTATAGGGCTTGGAGCTTTGAAATATTTTATACTAAAAGTAGATCCAAAAAAAAGAATATTATTTGATCCAAATGAATCGATTGACTTTAACGGAAATACGGGGCCTTTTATTCAATATGCATATGCCAGAATTCAGTCATTGATTAGGAAAGAGAAATTTTCAAACACCAAAATTAATCTAGATACTAATATTAATGAAAAAGAAAAAGATATTTTGAAACAGTTAACGCAATTTCCTATAGCCGTTAAAAGTGCTGCAGATAATTATAGCCCAGCTTTAATCGCAAACTATGCATTTGAATTAGTAAAAACATTTAATTCATACTATCAGTCTACTACTATTCTTAAAATAAATGACTTGGAAATTAAAAATTTCAGGTTAACGCTTTCAAATAAAGTAGGAGAGGTTATTAAAAGCTCTATGAAATTATTGGGTGTTGAAGTTCCTGAAAAAATGTAAAAAATTATCAAAAATTACTTTTAAGTATTTTCTTTTCTAGCTGATATTACATTTCCTCATATGATTGTCATTTTTAAAAAAAAGGAAATTAATAGTATTAAATTTTAGCACTAAATATTCTTAAATTATTAGATTTGTAATAAATCACTTTAGTATGTTTAATAACCTTACAGACAAACTTAATTCTGCCTTTCAAGTTCTTAAAGGACATGGAAAAATAACAGAGATTAACGTTGCAGAAACTTTAAAGGAGGTCAGAAGGGCTTTACTTGAAGCTGATGTAAATTACAAAACTGCTAAAGAATTTACAGCAAATGTAAAACAAAAGGCTTTAGGTCAAGATGTTCTTAATAATCTTAACCCTGGTCAATTAATGGTTAAGATTGTTAAAGATGAACTTACATCCCTTATGGGAGGAGATACAGCAGGTATTAATTTATCTAATACATTAACTGTAGTTCTAATGTCGGGCCTTCAAGGTTCTGGTAAAACAACTTTTTGTGGTAAACTATCTAAATATTTAATAAAAAAGAAGTCTAAAAAACCTCTTTTAGTAGCTTGTGATGTATATAGACCTGCAGCAATAGAGCAATTAAAAGTAATTGGAGATCAAATTGGTGTTGAGGTTTATAGTGACGAAGAAGAAAAAAACCCTGTAAAAATTGCGAAGGATTCTATAAAATTTGCAAAGAAAAACGGAAAAAATCTTGTAATTATCGATACTGCAGGTAGATTAGCAATAGATGAAAAGATGATGAATGAAATTAAACAAATTCATGAGGCAATTAATCCAAATGAAACTTTGTTTGTTGTAGATTCTATGACGGGTCAAGATGCAGTAAATACTGCAAAAACCTTTAATGATATATTAAATTTTGACGGTGTTATTTTAACCAAATTAGATGGAGATACTAGAGGAGGAGCTGCTCTGTCAATTAAATCCGTAGTTGATAAGCCTATAAAATTTATTGGAACAGGAGAAAAAATGGATGCAATCGATGTTTTTCATCCAGAAAGAATGGCGGATAGAATACTAGGAATGGGGGATATTGTATCTCTTGTTGAAAAGGCTCAAGATTTATATGATGAAAAACAAGCACGCATTTTAAATAAAAAAATTGCTAAAAGTCAATTCGGATTAGATGATTTTTTAGATCAAATAAAGAAAATTAAGCAAATGGGTAACCTTAAAGATATGGTTAATATGATCCCCGGAGCTTCTAAAGCAATGGGTGATAATGAGGTAGACGAAGATTCTTTTAAACATATTGAAGCTCTTATATATTCAATGACTCCCAAAGAAAGATCAAATCCTAAAATTATTGATGTTAGTAGAAAAAAAAGAATCTCAAAAGGAAGTGGATTAGATGTTCAAGAGTTGAATAGACTATTGAAACAATTTGAACAAATGTCTAAAATGATGAAGATGATGCAGGGAGGTGGATCAGGAAAAATAATGCAGATGATGCAAGGAATGAAATAATTAAAATATGAGAATTATAGACGGTAAAAAAATATCATATCAAATAAAAGAAGAAATAAAACATGAAGTTGAAAATATTATTTCTAAAGGAGGAAAACCTCCTCATTTAGCTGCTGTTTTAGTTGGGGAAGATGGTGCAAGTTTAACTTATGTTGGAAGTAAAGTAAGATCATGTAAACAAGTTGGTTTTAAATCAACACTTGTTAAATTACCTGAAGATATTTTAGAGAAAGATTTACTCTTGAAGATAGATGAGCTAAATAATAATAATGAAATCGATGGATATATAGTTCAATTACCTTTACCAAAACATATTGATGAAGAAAAAATTTTATTAGCTGTAAACCCAAATAAGGATGTTGATGGTTTCCATCCAACTAATTTTGGAAAAATGGCCTTAAATATGAAAACATTTATTCCTGCTACGCCTTTTGGGATAATGGAATTGCTAAAAAGATATAAGATAAAAACCTCTGGAAAAAATACAGTAGTTATTGGAAGAAGTAATATAGTTGGTCGTCCAATTAGTATCTTAATGAATAGTAAGGGTAACCCAGGAGATTCAACTGTAACTGTTGTTCATAGTAGAACAATAAATTTAGAAAGTTATACTAAAAATGCGGATATAATTATATCAGCTTTGGGGATACCTGGTTTTGTAAAAAAAGAAATGGTAAAAGACGGAGTTGTTATTATAGATGTAGGAATAACTAGGGTAAAAGACAATAATTCCCCAAAAGGCTATGTAATTAGAGGAGATGTAGATTTTGATTCCGTTAAAGAAAAGGCTAGTTATATAACACCAGTTCCTGGTGGTGTAGGTCCAATGACAATAGCTATGCTCTTAAAAAACACTCTATTATCTAAGAGTTTATTAAAAAAGAATTATTAATTGCTCTTTATTTTTCATTATCAATTATAGTCAATACAATTCCAATAATTGAAACTACAAGTGCCAATCCAAATAATGGTAATTTGACTTCAATATCAGGAGATTTTAAAGCATTAGGTTCTAAACTTATAAAAAGAGCCATATAGGTTACTCCTGCTGAAAAAGACCACCCTAATAATAACATTAAACTTTGAATATTTCTTTTAAATACAAATACAGCTGATAATAAAATTAGAACAATCAAATAGTCAACAATCCATAAGGGAGCATATTGCCAATCAGCCCAATAAGTGTTCATTATTGTTTCAACAGTAGCAAGAATTATTGCATATAAAGTTGCTAAAATTATATTTACTTTTTTAATCATATAAGTATTTTACTAGTTAATATCTTTAGCAAATAATCGTTCAGGATCTTTAAAAGATTTAAATTCTAGTGCATTTCCAGATGGATCTTTAAAAAACATGGTTGATTGCTCTCCAACTAATCCTTCAAATCTTGTATAAGGTTCAATTATAAAAGTAATTTCTTTTTTAATTAAAAGTTCAGCAAAATTATGAAAGTCTTTCCAATCTAAAATAATTCCAAAATGTGGAACTGGAACGTCTTTACCGTCCACAGGATTAGTAACAAATTCTCTTTTATTTTCAACGTAGTGAATAACCAATTGATGACCAAAAAAATTAAAATCTACCCAGAGATTACTACTACTTCTTCCTTCTTTAAGCTCTAAAATATCTTTATAAAATTCTCTAGATTTTTCTAGATTATTTACTGGAATAGCTAAATGAAAAGGTGGTAATTTTTTCAATGTCTTTAGATTAATTCTAGCCAATCATAAATCTTTTGATTTTTGATTTAGGAGGAATATTAATTTCTTCTGTTTTTTTGTCTGTAGTCATTCATTGTAAAAACTTTTTTAAAAGTACTAATTCCTTTTAAATCTTAATTAATTATATGATATATATTTGTATAATGAATAAAAATAGAGAAGGTTTAAAGCTAGATCTAGGAATAAACCTACCAGTGATGGAATCTTTTTATACCATTCAGGGTGAAGGATTTTATAAAGGATCAGCTGCATATTTTATAAGAATTGCAGGATGTGATGTAGGATGTCATTGGTGTGATATTAAAGAAAGTTGGGATTCAGATATTCATCCTATAAAACCTATAGTTGAAATAGTCCATAATGTTAAAAAAAAATGTGAGATTGTAGTAATAACAGGCGGTGAGCCGTTAATGTGGAATATGAATCCACTAACAAAATTATTAAAAGAAAATAATTTTAAAACTCACATAGAAACTTCAGGTTCAAATAAATTAACTGGTGAATGGGATTGGATTTGTTTATCACCAAAAAAAAACAAAAATTCTTTAAAAGATATTTATCAAAAAGCAGATGAACTAAAAATAATTGTTTACAATAAATATGATTTAAAATTTGCTGAACAAGAATCAAAAAAAGTTAAGAAAAACTGCATACTTTATTTACAACCTGAATGGAGTAAAAGAGATTTAATAATGCCAATTATTGTGAATTATATTATGAATAATGCAAAATGGAAAGTATCTCTACAAACCCATAAATACCTAAATATTCCTTAATGATTTACTTATATAAAAGATATTTTGATCTAATAGATTTAAAATTTTCAATTCCTTTTTTCCAGCTCAATTTAATTTCTTTTTCACTTAGACCATTAATAATTTGTTCTTTTAGCTTGTCATTTCCCGCTAGCCTATTGAAACCGCTTCTAAAGAAAGAAGTTTTATTTTTAGATTTATTATATGCATAAATTATCCATTCTAAATTTATTTCATTTAAAAGAGGAGAATTCCTTAAGTCAATTCCATTACATATTTCATTTAAATGTTTTGGCGATTTTGCTCCTGACATGGATTTTGGTTTAAACTTAAAATCTGTTTTTTTCCAATCAGGATTTCCTATTATTTGGAATTGCATTTCTGTTCCTCTCCCAATACTTATAGGGGTTTGTTCAAACAAGCATAAGCTTGGATATAAATTAATAGATTTTTTATTTGGAAGGTTAGGAGAAGGTTTTTCTGGTAAATCGTAAATTATATTTCTATCATAATTCTCAATTGGAATTACCTTAAGATCACAATTAATTTTGTTTTTTAGCCAACCTTCTTTATTAATCATTATTCCAAGTTCTCCGATAGTCATTCCATGGACAATTGGTATTGGATGCATTCCAACAAAACTTTTAAAGTTATTTTCTAAAATTGGACCATCAATGTAATGTCCATTTGGATTTGGTCTATCTAAAATTATTAATTTTTTATTGTTCTCAGCAACTGCTTCCATTACTAAATGGAGAGTTGAAATATATGTGTAAAATCTAACTCCAACATCTTGAATATCGAATATAACTACATCAATATCTTTCATTTGATTAATAGTAGGCTTTTTATTAGATCCATGAAGAGATATTATAGGTAAGCCTGTTTTTAAATCTATTCCATCTTCAACTTTTTCTCCAGCATCTGCTATTCCTCTAAATCCATGTTCAGGCGAAAAAACTTTTTTAACATTAATATTTAAGCTTAATAATGAATCTATAATATGTACATGTTTCTTATTGGATTTTATTTTTGAAGTTTGATTGGCTACAATCGCAACATTTTTTCCTTTTAAATCATCTATGAAAAATTCTATTTGGTCGGCTCCTAAAGTTAATTTATCGTTGTTTTGAGAAAAAGATAAATAGCTAAAGCTTATTAAAATCAAAAAAAAGGTACTTTTGAATTTAATTATATTAAGTTTCATTAGTTGTGAGATTTGAATCATTTATAGCATCTCGAATTATAAGGTCTAAACCTTATAAAAATACTATTTCCGCTCCAATAATAAAAATATCTATATTGTCTATAACAATTGGTTTTTTGATGATGATTATATCAATTTCATCTGGAGTTGGACTTCAAAAGACAATACAAAATAAAATTTCATCATTTTTCGGACATATTTCAGTTTCAAATTTTCAAAATAATTCTTCACAGTCATCTTTAACTCCTATTTTAATTAATCAAGAATTTTATACAAATAATAAGATTGAAGAGATTAATCATATTCAAAGTGTAGCTTATAAATCTGGTGTTATTACAACAAAATCAACATTTGAAGGTGTTGTTTTTAAAGGCATAAATGAAGATTTTAATTGGACAGTTTTTTCAGAATATATCATAGAAGGACAAATGCCTTCAATAAATAATAAAATTACTAATGAGGTAATTATTTCAGACTATTTATCTATAAGATTAAATTTAAAATTAGGAGAAAAATTTAAAACTTCTTTTTTGAAAATGGATTCTTCTATCCCTAATGAAAGAAATTTTAAAGTCGTTGGAATATTTAATTCTGGTTTAATTGAATTTGATCAAATTTATTTTTTAGGAGACATAAAACATATTCAAAAAATGAATAAATGGAATTCAAATCAAATTGGAAACTTTGAAATTTTTATTAAAAATTTTAATGATATTTCTAAGACTTCAGATAAATTGTATGCCATTACTCCATCTAATTTAGATGTGATAAATATTTCAGATAAATTTTCAGATATTTTTAATTGGATTGCTTTATTTGATATGAACATATTGCTAATAATTGTAATTATGATTTTAGTTGGGGGTATAAACATGATTACTGCTTTACTTGTTACAATTTTAGAAAAGACACAACTCATAGGAATTCTAAGAGTTCTGGGTTCAAATATTAATAGTATTAGATATATATTTCTTTCTAATGGCCTTTATTTAATCTCAATTGGACTATTATTTGGTAACATCATTGGCCTTGGTTTAATTTTCTTTCAAAAATTTACAGGTTTCATAAAATTAAATCCTGAAACATATTATGTTACTGAAGTACCAGTTGATATTAATTTGGTTACTATAATTATTTTAAATTTTGGAATTTTGTTTTTTTGTTTACTAATGTTGATTATTCCCTCATACATAATAGGAAGAATTTCTCCAACTCAATCTTTAAAAATTAATTAATAAAATCTTAATTTCAATTCGATATTAATAATCTTAAAGTTTAACTTTATATTTTAAAATGGAATATTCAAAGAATATATTAGAAACTATAGGAAATACTCCTTTAGTTAAATTAAATAATATTACAAAACAGATTGATGCTTTAGTTCTCGCTAAGATTGAATATTTTAATCCCGGAAGTTCAGTTAAAGATAGAATGGCTTTAAAGATGGTTGAAGAGGCTGAAAATGATGGTAGGTTAATACCAGGTGGAACAATAGTTGAGGGCACATCAGGAAATACTGGAATGGGTTTGGCATTGGCAGCAATTGTAAAGGGTTATAATCTTATTTGTGTTTCTTCAGACAAGCAGTCTAAAGAAAAATTAGATATTTTAAAAGCTGTTGGAGCAAAAGTAGTAGTTTGTCCAACAAATGTAAAGCCTGAAGATTCAAGATCTTACTATTCTACATCTAAAAGAATTGCAGAAGAAACTCCTAATTCTTGGTTTGTAAATCAGTATGATAACCTGTCTAATACTAAAGCTCATTATGAATCTACTGGACCTGAAATATGGTCTCAAACAAAAGGAAAGATCACTCATTTTGTTGTTGGGGTTGGTACTGGGGGAACTATTTCTGGAGTTGCCAAATTTTTAAAAGAAAAAAATTCAAATATTAAGGTTTGGGGAATAGATACTTACGGTTCTGTTTTTAAAAAATATCATGAGACTGGAATTTTTGATGAAAAAGAAATATACCCTTATATAACGGAGGGAATTGGTGAGGATATTTTGCCAAAAAATGTAGATTTTAGTTTAATTGATGCATTTGAAAAAGTTCATGATAAGGATGCTGCTATTTATACTAGAAAGTTAGCTAAGGAGGAAGGTATTTTTGGTGGCAATTCATGTGGAGCAGCTATAAAAGGTCTAATTCAATTAAAAAAACATTTTAATAAAGATGATGTAGTGGTAGTTTTACTTCACGATTCAGGGAGTCGTTACATAGGAAAAATTTATAATGACAAATGGATGAAAAAACAAGGCTTTTTTATTGATTAAAATTTGATGAAAGATTTTATTATTAATTATCCATCTAATATTTTGCCAAATGATATTACTAATCAAATTTTAAAAAATAGTAAGTCTATTTCTTATCATAGAACTATAGAAAATTATAAACAATCTCCTTTACATAGATTATCTGCTCTTTCAAATTTTTTTAAAATTTCAAATCTATATATTAAAGATGAGTCAAATAGATTTGGATTAGATTCTTTTAAAGTTTTAGGAGGATCTTATGCAGTTAGTCAAATATTAAAAAAAAATCCAAATATTTCTGTATTTTGTACTGCAACTGATGGTAATCATGGAAAAGGCTTAGCCTGGTCGGCAGAGAAATATAATAAAAAATGTATTGTATTTGTACCAAAGGACACATCTAAATTAAGAATAAAAGCTATTACAGACCTAGGAGCTAAAGTGGAACAATTAGAGATGAATTATGAAGATACATGTAAATATGCTGCTGAAATTTCTTTAAAGATGAATTGGAAATTAGTTCAAGATACTTCTTGGGTCAATTATGAATTAATTCCTGCATATATTATGTCAGGTTATTTAACTCATTTTATTGAAATGGAAGATACCATTAATAAATTGAATCAACCAGATTTAGATATTGTTATTATACAATGTGGTGTTGGATCCTGGCCAGCATCATGTATTTGGTATTATCTAAATAGATATGGAAAAAATAAACCTAAAATTATTTTAGTTGAACCAACTGAATCTTGTGGAGTTTATCAATCTTTTCATGAAGGTAAAAGAATTTCACCTAAAGGGAATTTATCTACTATTATGGCAGGTCTAAATTGTGGAATTCCGTCTAAGTCAGCATGGGAAATAATCAAAAGAGGTTGTGATGGAGTCATTAAAATTAATGATAGTGAAGTTAAATTAGCCATGAAGATGTTTTATAAACCTTTATTAGAGGATATAAAAATAATTTCTGGAGAATCTGGTGCTGCTGGATTAGCAGGATTGATTAAATGTTTAAATGATAATAAATTAAAAAAGTTAAAAGATCATATAGGTTTAAACAAAGACTCTAGAGTTCTAGTTTTTAATAGTGAAGGAAAAACTGATAAAAATAGTTTTTCAAAAATAGTTGAAAACTAAAATTTAAAAAACATCATTGGGGAATACTACAACACTTTCATAGCCTTTTTCACTTATACTTGAAACCCCAAATAAATAATTATCAATGACAATTCCATTGAGTTTATAATTATTTACTTTTCCAACTAGCCTACTGTTTTCCCAAAATGGGGAAGTAGTCTTTCTCCAATAAATTTTATAACCTATAATATTTTTATCCTTAGAAATATCCCATTTTAGTTTAGTAGAGGGTTCTACTATTCCACCAATTTTAACATTTTTAGGTTCTTTTGGACTCCAACCTAAACTAGCTAAATTTATAGCATTCACCGCTGTTAATTTTTTTGCATATTTAAAATTAACTCCTGATATAACATCACCATATTCAATACCATCTTCAATTCTAATGTCTTGATGTTGTCTATTGTAATTTTCATGAGCTTCCATTATTCTTACTCCAGCATATCCTAAATCATTAAATGGTCTGTGATGACCTCCTCTTCCAAATCTATCCAATCTGTATATCATCATTGGATTCATTTCTGGCATATATTTAGTGACTGTTTTATGTATGTATCTTGCTAGTTGTCTTGAATTACCATCAACTTCTCCTCCGTAAAATCTTCTTTTTTTTCTAGAAATTTCAGATTCATTGGCTGGGGTGGGTTCAGAGAATATTCTAAAACTAACATTGTCAATTATTCCGTCAACTCCCTCAATATTTCCGATCATATCATTATTTAAAACACCAATAATTTCCCAGTTCTGTTCTTTTGCATATTTAGCTAGTCCTGCTCCGCCGTATAATCCTTGCTCCTCACCAGATAAACCAACATATATTATACTATTATCAAATTTATACTTACTTAAAACTCTTGCTGCCTCAATTACTCCTGCCATCCCTGATGCATTATCATTTGCGCCTGGAGATAGAGATTTGAAGTCATTCGAGTCGCTAACACGACTGTCAATATCTCCGCTCATTATTATAAATCTGTTTGGATTAGTTTTACCTCTTTGAATAGCAATCACGTTATTTATCCAGACATCTTTTACAAGTCTTCTTTTATTTTTTTTAAAGTAATTTTTTTGATAGGATACTTCTAAACAATTATCGCAATTTTTAGAAATTTCTGTAAAACTTTTTTTTATCCATCTTCTGGCTGCACCAATCCCATTACTATTAGATAAAGTGTCACTTAGTGTATGCCTTGTTCCAAATGAAACTAGCTTTTTGATGTCATTTTCAATTCTAAGTTCGGAAACCGAATCTATAATATTGTAGTAATTAACTTCGCTTTGCGAATAACATAATGAAGTAAAAATAAAAATAGGTATGATTTTGAAATAATTCATAATTACGTTTTGTAATGTTTACTTTACTTTTATTAAAAACAATATTTGTTTTCTTTCTTTAATTTTTCAGCAATTATATTTCTTAAATCCATAACATTAGGGAAATCATAGTATTTAGTGAATCTTTTAAGCCCCATTAGTAAACCCTTTTGTTCATCACCTTCACTAAATGAAATAATTACTTCTTTACCTTTAGACTGGACTATATCTACTGCTTGATACAAATATAATTGAGACATTGCTATCTGTCCTTTTTGACTCTCTTTGCCATATCTATTGCAGTTTTTTTGGGTTCTTAAAAGTGCAGATTCAGCCATATAGATTTCAATCATTATATCTGATACAGCTAACAGTATCTGTTGATGTTTTTCAAGTTTTTCTCCAAATTTCTTAATACCTGCTCCAGCTAACATTAAAAATACTTTTTTAAGATTATTAATTATTATTTTTTCCTGAGCAAACAACTCTGAAATATCCGGAATTTCAAAAGAAGGAATTCCAGTTAATTCTTCTCCTACTTGTGTTGCTGGTGTGATGAAATCAATATGTCCTTTCATTGCTTTTTTTATTAGCATCCCAACACATAGCATTCTATTTATTTCATTTGTCCCTTCATAAATTCTAGCTATTCTAGCATCTCGCCAAGCTGATTCCATTGGGGTTTCAGCTGAAAATCCCATACCTCCAAATATTTGAATTCCCTCATCTGTTGCGTTTTGACAATCTTCAGAAAGTGCTACTTTTAATATTGAACATTCAATAACATATTCTTCTACACCTTTTAATTCAGCTTCTTGAAAAGAATTACCACTATCATGACGAATTTTAATTCTGTTTTCTATATCTTTCGCTGCTCTATAACATGCAGACTCTCCAACATAACTATCTGTTGCCATTTGAGCAACTTTTTCTCTAATTGCTTCAAAATCTATTATTTTAGTATTAAACTGTTCCCTTTCAGTCGCATATTGAACTCCAAGACTTGTAACTCTTTTTAGTGCATCAAGACAAGCTGCAGCAAGTTTAATTCTACCAACATTCAAAGAATTCAAGGCAATTTTAAATCCATTTCCTCTTTCTGATAACATATTTTCAATAGGTACTTTTGTGTTATCAAAAAACACTTGTCTAGTTGAAGATGAATGAATGCCTAACTTATTTTCTTCTTCACCCAAAGAAATTCCATTGTTAGGTTCATTAGGAACAATAAATCCTGTAATGTTTTTATCATCTTCAATTCTAGCAAAAACTATGAAAATATTAGCAAAACCAGCATTTGAAATCCATATTTTTTGTCCCGAAATTTTATAATGAGTTCCATCTTCTGAAAGTACTGCTTTTGTCTTACCACTATTTGCATCTGAACCTGCTGTAGGCTCTGTTAAGCAGTATGAACCAAAATGTTCTCCTGAAGCTAGTTTTGGGACATATTTTTGCTTTTGTTCTTCAGTCCCATAAAAAACAATTGGCATTGTACCAATTCCGGTATGTGCTCCAAATGCAGTAGATAATGATCCTGTGCAGCCAGAGATATATTCACAAACTAGCATTGTTGAAACAAATCCCATTCCTAATCCCCCATACTCTTCAGGAACAGCAATACCCAAAAATCCTAACTCACCAGCCTTTCGCATTACTTCTTCTGTTAGTTTAAAATCTTTCTTTTCAAATCTACCTTTATGCGGCCATACTTCTTTATCGATAAAGTCAATGACTGCTTGCTTCATCATTTTTTGTTCTTCTGAAAAATCTTCAGGTGTAAAAATGTTTCCAGGACTTGTTTCCTTAATAATAAATTCTCCGCCTCTTGTTATATTTGATTCTTCCATTTTTTTAATTTAAAAATTCATAAATGCCTGCAGCTCCTTGTCCAGTTCCTACACACATGGTTACCATACCATATTTTGATTTTTTTAATCTCATTTCATCAAAAAGTTGCACTGATAATTTTGCTCCGGAGCAACCAAGTGGATGACCAAGTGCAATTGCTCCTCCGTTAACATTAATTATTTCACTATTTAAATTTAATTCTCTAATAACTGCTAATGATTGAGATGCAAAAGCTTCATTTAATTCTATAAGATCAATATCCTCTATTTTCATTTCAGCTTGTTTAAGAACTTTAGGTATAGCTTTAACAGGTCCAATCCCCATTATTTTGGGAGGAACACCGGCCACTGCATAATTGACTAACCTTGCAATTGGTTCAACATTCAATTCTTTAACCATTTTTCCACTCATTATAATCACAAATGCTGCACCATCACTCATTTGAGATGAATTACCCGCTGTAACACTACCATTCATTCTAAAAACAGGTCTTAACTTATTTAGAACTTTTAAATTGGTATCTTTTCTTGGCCCTTCATCTGTATCAACTGTATACTCTCTTGAAGATTTTTTACCATTACTGTCCAAATATGTTTCCTCAACTTTTATTGGAACAATTTGTGATTTAAATTTTCCTTTTGAAATAGCATCAACAGCCTTTAAGTGGGAGTTTAAAGCAAATTCATCTTGATCATCTCTATTAATATTAAACTGTTGGGCTACCTGTTCAGCAGTAAGCCCCATTCCCCAGTAATAATCTTCTTTTCCTTGTTTGGCAATTCCATAGTCTGGAACTGGTTTATATCCTCCCATAGGTATAAAACTCATACTTTCAACTCCTCCTGCAATAATACAATCTGCCATTCCTGATTTAATTTTGGCAGAAGCCATCGCTATAGTTTCTAGTCCTGAAGCGCAATACCTATTAACTGTTACTCCAGGGACATCTTCTACTTTTAATCCCATTAACGAAATAACTCTACCAATATTTAATCCTTGTTCTGCTTCTGGTGTTGCATTACCAACAATGACGTCATCAATTCTTGTTTTATCTAACTCTGGAATTTGATTTGCCATATAATTTATTGTCTCTGAGGCAAGCTCATCAGGTCTTTTAAATTTAAACAATCCTTTTGGAGCTTTTCCAACAGCAGTTCGATATGCTTTAACTATATATGCTTCTTTCATAATTTAATTTCTTAATGGTTTCCCTGTTTTTAAGATATACTGAATTCTTTCTAGTGTTTTTCGTTCTGAACATAATGAAAGAAATGCCTCCCTTTCTAAGTCGAGTAAGTATTGTTCATTAACTAAAGTAGACTGTGATAAATCTCCACCACTTATTACATACGCAATTTTATTAGCAATTTTTTGGTCATGTTCCGAAATATATCCGCCTGCTTTCATTGTATCACTTCCAACCATAAACATTCCTAAGGCTTGTTTACCTAAAACTTTAATATTTTTTTCTTTACATGGAGGTAAATATCCATAGTCAGACATTAAAATTGCATGTTTTTTTGCAATGGAAATTTGATGATTCTTATTCATTATAATGGTATCATTATTTGGTTGTAAGTAACCTAAATCTATTGCTTCATATGCAGACGTTGAAGTTTTAGCCATACCTATATTTAAAAAATATTCTTGAAGAACATTGAGTTCAACATCATTTTTGCTAAACTTTTTAGATGCTCTTAAAGCCATTTCTTTACATCCGCCACCACCAGGAATTAAACCAGCCCCAACCTCAACTAAACCTATATAGCTTTCGCTATAAACAACAGCTTTATCAGAATGCATTGTAACCTCACAACCTCCACCTAAAGTTAGACCATGCGGAGCTGCAATAACAGGTATACTGGAATATCTTAATTTCATCATACTATCTTGAAAAAATTTAATAGCAAAATTTATTTCATCATATTCCTGTTCAGCTGATGCCATGAAAATTGCACCCAAATTAGCTCCTGCAGAAAAATGAGAACCTTCATTTCCAATTACAATTCCTTTGTAATTCTTTTCCGCTAAGTCTACAGCTTTATTGATGCCCATAAGAACTCCTTGGCCAAGAGTATTCATTTTGGTTCTAAATTCTAAGTTGATAATTTCATCACCAAGATCTTTTATTATCGAATCGGAGTTTTCCCATATAATAGAACTTTTATTTAGGTTGTTAAGTATTATTAATGAATCTTGACCTGGTTTTATAATAAAAGATTTGGTGTTTAAATCGTAATAATGAATTTTTCTATTTTCTACTTTATAGAAATTATCAACATTATTTTTTGTCATTTCAGAAATCCATTCAGCTGGTTTATAACCTAAAGACTTCATTATTTCAACACCTTTTTTTATGCCAATTGAATCCCAAATTTGAAAAGGACCATTTTTCCATCCAAAGCCTGCTTTTAATGCATCATCAATTTTGTATAATTCATTTGAAATTTCAGGAATTCTATTTTGTATGTAAGAAAACATGGTTCCAAAATTAAATCTATAAAACTCTCCTGCTTTGTCTTTTCCTTCAAGTAATACTGAAAACCTGTCAATAACGTTATTTATTTTTCTAGCATTACTAATTGTTTCAAATGATACTTTTTTAACTGGTGAATATTCAAGTGATTCAAGATCAAGGGAAAGAATAGTAGATTTTCCATTCTCATCTTTAATTCTCTTGTAAAAACCACCATTTGTTTTGGATCCTAACCAATTATTTTCTAACATTTTGTAGATATATTTAGGTAATTTAAAAGTATCCCTAAACTCATCATTTAGGCAATTTTTATATATACCCGTAGCTACATTAACAGTTGTATCTAATCCAACAATATCACTTGTTCTGAAAGTTGCAGATTTTGGACTGCCAATAATAGGTCCCGTTAATTTATCAATTTCTTCAATTGATAGATCTAATTTTTTTATGTTATTTAAAATATTTACCATTCCAAATGTTCCAATTCTATTTCCAATAAAGCCTGGTGTATCTTTAGCTAAAACGGAATCTTTACCTAGGTATCTTTCACCAAAATCATTTAGGAAATCAATTATTTCAGAATTGCAATCAGGGCCAGGGATAATTTCAAATAATTTTAAATAACGTGGTGGATTAAAAAAATGAGTTACTGCAAAATTACTTTTAAAATCTTCAGATCTTCCCTCATTCATTTGTTTAATTGGAATACCAGAAGTATTTGAAGTTACAAGAGTTCCTTTGGTTCTATATTTTTCGATTTGTTCAAATACAATTTGTTTAATACTTAGCTTCTCTGTAACCACTTCAATTATCCAATCAACTTTACTTATTTTGTTAATATCATCTGAAAGATTTCCTAAAGTTATTCTTTTTGCAAAATTCTTGTGATAGAGCGGAGCAGGTTTAGATTTTATACATCTTTGAAACATTTCGTTTACAATTCTGTTTTTTACTACTTTATCTTCTAAAGACAGGTTAAGTTTTTCTTCAGATTCATTTAATTTATTTGGTGCAATATCTAGCAAAAGAACTTTTATTCCAATATTTGCAAAATGACATGCAATCCCTGATCCCATTACACCAGATCCAATTACTGCAACACTATTAATTTTTCTTTTCATTTTTTTCTTTTATATATAAATTAAAAACTGAATATTTTTTTTTTATTCTTAATTAGTTCATTTATTTTTTTAATTGTATTGTGAAAATTTTCTAATGATTTATCTCCTATTTCATTTTTAATTGCTTGATTAAATTTTAAAACAGCAACTCTAGATAAGTCCCTATGTATTTTACCTTTTTCTGTTAAATAAATAAGAACACTTCTTCCATCATTTGGATTAGGTTTTCTTTTAATTAATTTTTTTGCTTCCAAAGATTTCAGGGTTCTTGATAGACTAGTTGCTTCCATACCCATTTTAGGCCCTAGAGAGGTGGAGGGTGTTCCTTTTTTGGGATCTATACTTAATAAAGCAAATCCAGCTGCCATCGAAGAATTATATTTAGATGCTTCCTCATTATACATTTTAGCAATTGCCTGCCAGGTAGATCTTAGCACTTGATCAATAGTTTTTTTTTTCATCTAATTATTTAAATCAAATTTAAAAAAAAATACTATGCGCGCATAATATATTTACAAAAATTTTATATATTTTTTTCTAACCAAATTTTAGCATTTTGGAATGCTAAAACCCAAGGAGAAATTTCTTCATTTCTATTTTTTGGGTAATAAGGCCAATTCCAAGGGAAGGTAGATCTTTCTAAATGTGGCATCATTGCAATATGTCTGCCATCTTCATTACTTATAATAGCAGTATTGTAATTTGATCCATTAGGATTTGCAGGGTATTCTTTATAACCATATTTACCTATAATTTTATATCTACTTTCATTATAAGGCAAGATAAATTTACCTTCTCCATGTGCTGACCAAATACCTAATTTAGAACCTGATAAACTTCCAAACATTACAGAATTATTTTTTTGAACTTTAATTGAAGTAAAGATACATTCAAATTTATTGGAATCATTATAGACCATCTTTGGTTTTTTCTTATGTTCAGGATGTAAAAGTCCTAATTCTATAAAGAGTTGACAACCATTACATACCCCTAAAGAAAGAGTATCTTTTCTGTCATAAAAATTCATTAAACTATTTTTAGCTTTATTATTATAAAGAAATGAACCTGCCCAACCTTTAGCAGACCCTAAAACATCGGAGTTAGAAAAACCACCAACAGCAACAATAAATTGAATATTTTCCAAATTTTCTCTTCCTGAAATCAAATCTGTCATATGAATATCTTTTACCTCAAAACCTACTAAACTCATAGCATAAGCCATTTCTCTTTCTGAATTACTGCCTTTTTCCCTTATAACTGCTGCTTTAATTTTATTATTATTTAGTTTATTTAGTTTACCATTGAAATTAATTGGAAATTTGAATTTTAGGGGTTGTTTTTTAAAATTATTAAACCTTTCTTTTGCTTTTATTTTTCCACTTTGGTTAATATCTAATAAATAGGAAGTTTTATACCAAATATCTCTGTATTTATCAATATTAAAATTATATGATGCTTTTTCTTTAATTATATTCAATACACCACTATTATTTACTTTACCTAATTTCTGAAAAGTAATTTCTTGTGAATCGAGTTCTTTTTCAATAATTGTATTTGCTTGAAAGACAACACCAATATTTTCGCTAAATAATAATTTTATAATGTCATTTTCATTAGAAAAGGACAAATCTATTTCTGCACCAATTTTATTTTCTGGAAAACACATCTCAAGCAATGTAGTTATTAAACCTCCTGAACTAATGTCATGTCCTGATATTATTATTCCTTTTTTAATTAAATTTTGTAAGCCATTAAAGACTTTTTTGAAGTATATTCCATCTAAAACATCTGATGCTTCAGATCCAATTTTTCCTAATGTTTGAGCAAATGCTGAACCACCAAGTTTAGAACTCATTTTTGAAAAGTCAACATAATAAATAAAATCTTCATTATTAATAAATACTGGCTCAACCACTTTATTAATATCATTACAATTAGCTGCTGCGGAAATGATAACTGTTCCAGGAGATACAACTTCTTTATCTTTATATTTTTGTTTCATTGACAAAGAATCTTTTCCAGTGGGGATATTAATTCCCAAATCAATTGCAAATTTTGAACATGCCTCTACAGCTTTGTAAAGTCTCGCATCTTCACCAGAATTATTACATGGCCACATCCAATTAGCTGAAAGAGTAACTGATTTTATACTTTTTTCTAGTGGAGCCCAAATAATATTTGTTAATGCCTTTCCAATAGCATTTCTAGAACCAGCACCAGGGTCAATTAATGCTACTAATGGAGAATGGCCAATTGATGTTGCCACCCCATTCATTCCTAAGTAATCTAAAGCCATAACTCCACAATTATTAAGTGGAAGTTGCAAAGAACCAGTACATTGTTGTTTAGCAACTTTTCCAGTTACACATCTATCTACTTTATTAGTTAACCAATCTTTGCATGCAACTGATTCTAAACTTAAAACATTAGTCAAGTATTCTTTTAAATTATGTGCCTGGTAGTTAAGTTCTGAAAAATTAGTTTTGATCGTAGAATCCTTCATTATAGTTTGAGGAGAATTTCCAAAAAAATCAGATAAAGAAAGGTTTATAGGAGATTTTTTTAAAGAACTAGAATGTATAACAAATTTTTTGTCATTTTTTACTTTTCCAACTTTATAGCATGGAGCTTTTTCTCTATCGGCAATTTTTTTTAAATTTTTATAATTTTTTTCTGATATAATAAGTCCCATCCTTTCTTGGGATTCATTTCCAATAATTTCTTTAAATGAAAGGGTATTGTCACCTATTGGAAGACAGTCTAAATCTATAACTCCTCCAGTTTTTTCAACTAGTTCAGAAAGACAATTTAGATGCCCTCCAGCTCCATGATCATGAATAGAAATGATAGAATTTTTCTTAGATTCTACAAAAGCCCTAATAGTATTTGCAACTCTTTTTTGCATCTCAGGATTTGACCTCTGAACTGCATTTAGTTCTATTCCAGAGCTGTATTTACCAGTTTCTGTTGAAGAAACTGCTGCTCCACCCATACCAATCCTATAATTGTCTCCTCCTAAAACTACAATAGTATCATTTTCATTAGGAATATCTTTTAAACTTTGATCCTTTTTTCCAAAACCAATTCCACCTGCTAACATAATAACTTTATCATATCCTAAATTTAAATTATCAGAGTTGTGCTCAAATGTAAAAACTGATCCTGAAATTAATGGTTGTCCAAATTTATTTCCAAAATCAGAAGCTCCATTAGAAGCTTTAATTAATATATCTAAAGGAGTTTGATAAAGCCAATTTCTAGCATCATTTACCCAAGATCTTTTCTTATCTATTCTTGGGTAAGATGTCATGTAGACTGCTGTACCTGCTAGTGGAAGAGATCCTTTTCCACCGGCTAATCTATCTCTAATTTCTCCCCCTGATCCTGTTGCCGCACCATTAAAAGGTTCTACAGTAGTTGGAAAGTTATGAGTTTCTGCTTTTAATGAAATAACTGATTTAAAATTTGTTTTTTCAAAATAGGAGGGTATCTCAGGATTCTTAGGAGCAAACTGTTCTACGTTTGGACCTTCAACAAATGCAACATTATCTTTATAAGCAGAAACAATCTCATTTGGATTTAATTTTGAGGTTTTCTTTATTAATTTAAAAAGGGATAAATCTTTTTCTTTACCATCAATGATAAATTTTCCATTGAAAATTTTATGTCTACAATGTTCAGAATTTACTTGAGAAAAACCAAAAACTTCAGAATCTGTTAATTTTCTTTTTATTTTTTTTGATAAAGTTTTTAAATAAATTATTTCTTCTTTGCTTAATGCCAATCCTTCTTTTTCGTTATAACTTGCTATATCTTCAATTTCTATAAGAGGATCTGGAATTATGGAGTTTTTAAAAATTTCTTGATCTAATTGATTGTAAGTCTCAAAAAGCATTGAATCAAACTTTTTAGAATTACTTTTTAATAATTTAAATACTTCAATTCTTTTTAAACCATTTACAGCCATATTCTGAGTAATTTCAACGGCATTAGTACTCCATGGAGAAATCATTGTCTTTTTTGGACCTAAATATTTTTTAGGAACAACTTTACACTCCTTTAAATAAGTTGCAACAAATAACCATTCTAATTTGGAGATGTTTTTTGAGTCTAAGCCTTCAACTGAATCTACTGCGTATATTAATTCGTTTTTGTCTTTAAAGAAAAGAACCATTAAGGACTAAGAAATTTTAAAATTTATTCAAATTTATAAGAAAAAAACCAAACAAGATATCGTAAAAATTAAATTTAAATAACGATTTTAAAATACTTATCAACATGTTTCTTTTAAACATAGTCTTGCCATGTAAAACCCGTCAAAACCAGAAATTAATGGACTTATTTTTTTTTCTTCTTCTAATTTAAATTTTTTCCCTTCTTGTGATTCTAAAAATTTTTTTATTTGAAGCTCATTTTCCGAAGGTAAAATAGAGCATGTAGCATAAACCATTTTTCCATTTGACTTTATCAATGAAGAATATTTTATTAAAAGATCCAGTTGTAGTTTTTTTATATTTTCTAAAAATTCAGGTTCTAATTTCCATTTTGAATCGGGATTCCTCCTTAAAACACCTAATCCAGAACAAGGTGCGTCGATGAGTAACCTATCAATTTTACCTTTAAGTCTCTTTATAGATTTATTATTTTCTATTAGTTTAGTTTCTATATTAAAGGCCCCATTTCTTTTGGCTCTTTTTTTTAACTGAACAAGTTTATGCTTATAAATATCCATTGCAATTATTTGACCTTTATTATTAGTTAAAGACGATAGATGAAGTGTTTTACCGCCTGCTCCCGCACAAACGTCACAAATTTTCATTCCTGGTTTAATCTCTAGAAATGGAGCAACAAGTTGTGAGGAAGCATCTTGTATTTCATATAATCCATTTTGAAAAGAATCTTTATTAAACAAATTGGTTCTTTCTATTAACTTCAAAGCATCTGGATATCCTTTTATTTTATTTGTAATTATTTCTTCAGAAGCTAAAGTTTTTTGTAATTGATCAACGTTATTTTTTAAAGTATTAGCTCTTAATATTACAGGGGCCATTTTGTTTAAAACAGAAATTTCTTTTTCCCATGTTTTTTCTCCAATTTCTTTACATGCTAAATCATCAATCCAATCAGGAATCGATTCTCTATACTTTCTGATTTTAGAAAACTTATCAAATTTTCCTTTTATTCTTCTTTTTGGCGTTTCTTTAAACTCTTTCCAATCAGGTAAATCTATTCCTTTTAATATAGACCAAACAGAAAATACTCTCCATAAATTTTGATGATCAAATGGTTTTTTTACTTCAGCAATTTTTAAATAAAGCCTTTTCCATCTAACAATTTCATAGCTTGTTTCAGCTATAAAGCCTCTATCTCTACTTCCCCATCTTTTATCTTGTTTTAATATTTTTTCTATGGTTTTATCAGCATATAAATCTTGGTTAAAAACACCATCAAGTACCCTGATTACTGCTAAAACTAAATTTCTGTGAAGACGCATATTATAATTTGCGTAAATATAGTATAATAGTGAAGTCTCTAAATAATATAATTTTCTTTATAAGATTTAGTCTTATTTTTCTTTTCTCTGCTTTCTTAATTTTTCCATCATTTCTCTTCTAAAATCATCTTCATATCTAAATAGCATAAAAGTTTTTCTAAATGACATAACTTCTTTTAGTTCAGAAATTAGTTTTCCCCTAAGCTCTACTTTTCTTTTTTCATGATTCATATAATTATCAATCAGTTTAGGAAATTCCTCATCAGAAATAGAGAGATTATCTGTTCTCATTTTTTTTAAGTCCTGTCTTCTTTCTCTATGAAGTTTATATAAACTGTCTTCATATGTTTTATAAGCTGTCCAGAAAGCAGTTTCTGTACTTGGATCTAATTTTAACTTATCTGTTAAGTATAGTTTTTTATATGCATCTATTTTTTCCCTGCTTAATTTTTCAGATTGGGAGAAAATAGTATTTACCATTAAAAAGGCTGATAAAAAAAATATTATATTTTTCATATTATTCAATAATTAAATTTTCTAAATCTATATTAGATGTTTCTAAAAAGTAGTTTTCAATATCACCATAAGTTATCAAATTCGTGTAATTCAAATCATCTGAATCTAATAATTCGGAGTATTCAGAGTTAGTTAGTATAAAAAAATCTTCATTTACATAGTTAATTACATCATTAGAATTAATATCGTAACTATCTAATTCAGAATAATTTAAAATATAAAATAGACAAATAAAAATCGCAGCTAAAGATGCCACTTTATAAAAATTAGTTTTAATATATTTTATTTTATTTATATAAATTCTATTAAATATTTGTTGCTTATCTAATGATATAAAATAATTTTTTGGAACTATAAATCCTTTAAATTTTATTTTATTTTCTGAAATATTTTCATAGCGAATGCTTTCAAAGTATCCTTTAGGAGTTATGAATCTTTTTTTATTAATTGGTATATTATTATTGTAATCCATTTATATATAGACAATTATATTATAAAAAGGTTTGAATTTCATTAATTTCTTTCTTTATTTTATTTACAGCTATATGATAGGAAGCCTTTAATGCACCGATAGAAGTTCCTAAAATTTCAGATATGTCTTTAAATTTCATGTTTTGTTCATACTTCATTTGAAAAACTAATTTTTGTTTTTGAGGAAGCATAGATATTATAATTTGTAATTTGTGCTGAAGCTCGTCTCCATCAAAGAATGGGTCTTCTTTAAGGTTTTTAACTATATAAGTCATCATTTCTTCAGAACTGTTAAAGTATTTTTTAGCTTTAAGTTTTAAAAAATTTAATGATTCATTAGTAGCTATTCTATACATCCAAGTATATAGCTTGCTTTCTCCTTTAAAATTTTTAATTCCTTTAAAAATTTTAATAAAAGTATTTTGTAATACATCATCAGCATCATCATGGTTTAAAACTATTTTTCTTATATGCCAATATAATGGTTCTTTATATTGGTTTAACAAAGATTCAAATGCATTATTTTGAGTTTCTTTATTTTTTAAATCTTCAATAAATCTAGACTCATTTTTCAATTGCATGTTTTAGTAATTAAGACAATTCTATTAACAAGAAGTTTAATTGAAGGACTGTAGCTTTATTAATTTGGAATAAATACCATTAACTTTAATTAATTCTTCATGTTTACCTAATTCTATGATTTCCCCATGGTCCATAACTAAAATTAAATCAGCATTTTGAATAGTTGATAACCTATGAGCTATGATTATTGAGGTTCTGTTTTTCATTAAATTATCCAGAGCATCCTGAACTAGTTTTTCTGATTCTGAGTCAAGTGAAGAAGTAGCTTCATCTAATATCATAATTGGCGGATTATTTAAAACAGCTCTTGCTATAGAGATTCGTTGTTTTTGTCCACCAGATAATTTACCTCCACTATCACCAACATTAGAATCAAGTTTGTTTTCTGTTTTTTCTATAAATTCATAGGCATTAGCAATTTTAGTAGCTTCAATAATTTGATTGGTGTTTACCGAAGAATCTGATAAAGTAATATTATTTGCTATAGAATCATTAAATAGAATAGAATCTTGTGTCACTATTCCTATTAGATTTCTAAGATCTTTTTTTGATAAATTTTTGATGTTAATTCCGTCAATTTCAATTTCACCCTCTGAGACATCATAAAATCTTGGTATTAAATTAGCGATTGTAGACTTTCCACTACCAGATTGTCCTACAATTGCAATATTTTGCCCCTTTTTAATTTTAAAGGACAGGTTTTTTAGTACAATCTCTTTTTCATATTTAAAAGAAACATTTTTAAAATTCAATTCATTTTTAAATTTATCTTTTTTAATAGGATTTTTTATTTCTTTAATTGTGGATTCAGATTCTAAAACTTCAATAACTCTTTCTGCTGCTGCATTACCCTTTTTAATTGAATAGGATGCTTTACTAATTGCTTTGGCTGGAGTTAAAACACCATATGCCAGTCCCATATAAGTCAAAAAAGCTGCTGGCTTTAATTGAAGATCAACCAATACTAATTGGCCACCATACCATAGAAGAACACCTATAACTGAAATTCCTAGAAACTCACTTAATGGACTTGCTAAATTTTGACGATTAATTAATTTGTTTGAATAATTATAAAATTTATCATTAGTTTTTTGAAATCTATTAATAAAAAACAATTCAGCCATAAATGCTTTTATAATCTTTAAACCCTGTAATGTTTCTTCAGTAATAGATAATATTTCTGCTTGTTCAGCTTGAACTAAATTTGATGTTGGTTTTAATGATTTTCCAATTAGAGAAATTATAAACCCTGATAATGGTATAAAGAATAGTACAAAAAGAGTTAGTTCAAAACTAATAAGAAACATTGCCAAAATTGTAAAGAAAATAGTTAGAGGTTCTCTAACTATTAATTCTAATACAGAAAGAAATGAATGTTGAATTTCAAGTACATCGGCTGTGATTCTTGAAATCACATCACCTTTTTTCTTTTCAGAGAAATATGGAAGAGGTAAATCAATAATCTTTTCATATACACTCTGTCGGAGATCTTTTAACACTCCATTTCTTAAAAATGTAATGAAAAACATTGCGATATAGTTGAAAAAGTTTTTGAAAAAAAATAGTACTATTATTGTTAAAATAACAAACATTAATGCTTTTTTGGGATCATCACCAGCAAAGGTGCTAACTTGGAAATTAAGCCATTCTTCTAGGTTATTACCAAAATTAGATAAACCATCAAACTCTGGCTTCTTATATGTTCTATTTGAGTCTCCAAACAAGACTTCTAACATTGGCATCAATGAAAGAAATGACAAGGCACTAAAAATGGCATAAAGAGTATTAAAAAAAATATTAAGAAATATATATTTTTTATAGGGGATAGCGAATTTAAAAATTTTACTAAAATAGGTCATCTTTAAAAATTAAATTCTGATACTAGTTTATCCATTTTCTCTTCAAGGATACTATTCGATTTTTTAAACATTTCACTAGATTCCAATTTCATATTGACACTAAAGTAAAACTTTATTTTTGGTTCTGTTCCACTTGGTCTAGCTGCAACTCTCGTGCCATCTTTAGATTCAAAAATTAAAACATTGGATTTAGGAAATTTTAAAATAGATTTTTCACCAGTTAATAAATTGGTTTCTTCTAAATTCTCAAAATCTTGAATTAGTTTCAATTTACTTCCTGCCAATTCATTAATTGATTTAATTCTCAAGTTATCCATAATGGATTTTATCTCATTTACACCTTTAATCCCTTTTTTTTCTATTGAAATTAATCTTTCTTTAAAAAACCCATATTTAACATAACAATCTATGAGATAATCATATAAACTTTTCCCATTACTCTTACATTCTGACCCTAACTCACAGGCTAATAAAGAGGAAGTAACAGCATCTTTATCTCTAACAAAATCTCCAACTAGGTATCCATAACTTTCTTCACCTCCTCCAATAAATTTTTGATTTGGAAAGTCCTTAATCATTTTTGCTATCCATTTAAAACCTGTAAGTCCTATTTTAATATCCACATCGTGATATTTTGCCAACTTTTTTATCATTGGAGTAGAAACAATCGTTGATCCAATAAAACATGATTTATTTACATTTTTTTTACTCAATAAATATTCTGTTAAAACAATCATGATTTGATTTCCGTTCAAATTGATATAATTACCAGAATTATCTTTTACTCCTATGCCAAGCCTATCTGCATCTGGATCTGTTCCAATAAATATGTCAGAATTATTAACCTTAGCTAAATTTAATGCCATTTCTAAAGCTTCTTTGTCTTCTGGATTTGGGGATTTTAAAGTAGGAAAATTTCCGTCTGGAATAGATTGTTCTTTTACAATTTTTAAATTACTATATCCAGCTTCTTTTAAAACTCTAGGTCCAATTAAGTATGAGGTTCCATGTAAAGGAGTAAAAACAATTTTATAATCTTCTCTTTTTGAATTTCCTATTTTACCATTTTTAATAGAGTCTGCAACAAATAAATCATCAATTTTTTTATCAATTAACTCAATGAATTGATCATTTCTTTGAAATTTTACTTCCGAATATTTAGTGTTATTTATTTCTGAAATTAAATTTGCATCGATTGGAGGAACAATTTGGCCTCCATCTTCCCAGTATACTTTGTAACCGTTATATTCTGGAGGATTGTGTGAAGCTGTTAATACTATACCACAAATACAGTTTAATTTAATTAATGCATATGAAAGTTCTGGTGTTGGTTTAATAGAGCTAAATAAAAAAACCTTAATTTCATTAGCACTAAAAATTTCAGCTACCTTATTGGCCAAATATTGACTTTGATTTCTACAATCATACGCTATTACTACGGATGGAATTCCATTATTATAATTATTTTTTATATATGTTGAAATTCCTTGTGTATTTCTTCCAAAGGTATATTTATTCACTCGGTTTGGTCCCAAACCAATAATTCCTCTCATACCACCAGTACCAAAGCTTAAATCTCTGTAGAAGGAATCTTTGAAATCTTCAAGATTGTTTTTTTTAAGCTCTATTATTTTAGATATTGTTTTTTTATCAAAAGGTGATTTAGTCCAAGATTTATAATTTTCTTCAATTATATTTGATTCACTCATTCATTAACTTTTTCTGAAATGATATATTGGTTTTTAATTTTTTTATTTCTTAAAATGATTTCACCCAAAAAACCAGCAAGGAAAAACTGAGATCCCATTATCATAGTAGCTAAAGAAATATAAAATTCGGGTCTTTCAGTTATCAATCTTCCACTAGTTTTAATAAATACTTTATCAATTCCTAAATACATAGAGAAAAAGAAGCCAATTAATAACATAATTGTTCCAATGAGTCCAAAAAAATGCATTGGACGTTTTCCAAATTTATGAATAAACCATAATGTTGTAAGATCAAGAAAACCTTTAATGAATCTATCAGGACCATACTTTGTTTTTCCGTGTTTTCTAGGGTGATGTTTTACTATTTTTTGAGAAATGTTTTTAAATCCTGCATTTTTAGCAAGTACTGGAATATATCTATGCATTCCCCCTGTTAACTTTATTTCTTTTATAACAGCTTTTTTATAAGATTTAATTCCGCAATTAAAATCATTAAGCTTTATTCCTGAAGTTTTTCTTGCCGCCCAGTTAAATATTTTTGAAGGAAAATTTTTAAAAATAAAGGAATCATACCTTTTCTTTTTCCAACCTGAGATTAAATCAAAATTTTCTTCATTTATTGCTTTAAAAAGATCAGGAATTTCATTTGGATCATCTTGAAGGTCTGCATCCATTGTAATAATAACATCTCCCTTTGCTGATTTGAAACCTGCTGATAATGCTTGTGATTTTCCAAAGTTTCTAAGGAATTTTATTCCCTTTATTTGATCATATTCTTTTGCAAGATCTTTTATAACATTCCAAGAATTGTCATTACTTCCATCATCGATGTATATTATTTCATATTTAATACCCATAGCTGAAACCACCTTTTCAATAGTTTCGTTTAATTCTTTTATAGAATTTTGTTCATTATAGAGAGGAATTACAATTGATAGTTGCATTGTTATGCATTATTAGTTTTTATAAAAAACCCTAAAATTAAACTATAAATAAAACCAAATAATATTGTCATAAATAAAATAGCTGGATAGGTAAACCAAGTGTAAGGTTTAGCAGTTTCGATATATTGATTTAAATCCATATTAGCCAATGCCTCAGGATATTTTTCAAGTGTTTCATAATAACTTATTTCTAAAACTTTGTCCATGTAACCTGGTTCAATCACATTTATTAGAAGATAAGTATAAATAACAGCTATTATAGCTATAATAAGGGAAACACCACTTCCAATTTTTCTAGTTTCTCCCCAAGAAATTTTAGAAGAATTAGCTTTTTTATATGCTAAACATGCAATTGTAATTCCTGAAAACTGAATAAGTGCATTAATTATTTGTGTTGATGTACTATTTTCATAATGAGCTTCTAAAAAAAATAGCATAATAGAAAAGCAAACAAGAATAATTCCTGTCCAAGTTCCGTACTCTAACATATATTTTTTAGTTGTAATTTCTTCCATTTGATTAAATTTTAGGTTATTAATTATAGGTGTAAAAGTAGTTAGAATTTATTAATCTTCATTTTTAAACAAGTTCACTTTTTTAAATAAGTTAAGTTTAGTTGCAAATTTGTAAAAAAGAATTAAATTTGCATCCAATTATTAATGATATGAAAGAAGGGATTCATCCTGAAAATTACAGATTAGTTGCTTTTAAAGATATGTCTAATGAGGATATTTTTTTAACTAAATCTACTGTTGAGGCTAAGGAGACAATTGAGCATGAAGGTGTAACATATCCATTAGTTAAACTTGAAATTTCAAGAACTTCTCATCCTTACTATACTGGTAAAACAAAACTTGTAGATACTGCAGGTAGAATAGACAAGTTTAAAACCAGGTATGCTAAGCTAAAAAAGTAACTTACTTTTTATATACTCTCTTAAGATTTAATTGGTTAATGGGGTTTGTTTTTAAACCAAAGACATTTTTTTTCGAAAATCGCATTATTTTATCATAGTATAGAGGAATTATAGGAGCTTCTTCAATTATCATCTTATCTAATTCTGAATAAATAATTCTTCTTCTATTATCAGATTGTTCTAAATATGACTTAAAAAATAAATTATCATACTTGGAATTTTCAAAATGAGTATAATTAGGTCCATTTGGAGCTTTATTTTTTGAGTTGAAAAGAGACAGGTAATTTTCAGCATCAGGATAATCTGCAATCCAACTAGCTCTAAAAAGTTCTAACTTTCCATTTGATTTTGCTTGTCTTAGACTCGAGGGAGGCATAATATTTATTTTAATTAAAATCCCAATTTCTAATAGTTCTCTTTGAATATATTCAACAATATCTATATAATTTGCATCTGTTGAAAGAACCAATTCAATTTTATTGTTTCCGCTTTCTTTTTTGTATTCTTCAACAAGCTTTTTTGCTTTATTTGGATTATAGCTAAAACCTACTGTATTTATGCCTTTATTTAGTCCATATGGTACAAAACCATTATTTGCAGGGTAACCAATGTTATTTCTCAAAAATTTCATCATTTTAACTCTATTAAATCCATAATTAATTGCCAATCTTAATTTTTTGGAATTAATTAATGAATTTTTATTACCAAGAAAGAACCCAATATATTCTGTATTTAAGTATGGACCGCTAATTAAATTTATTGATTCGGAGTATTCTTTTTTTAAATTTCCATTGGTTTCTAATAGCTGATCTTTAAAAGAAGAATCAATTGAATTTATAAAATCAATTTTTCCTTGAGCGAATTCCATAAATTCACTTTTTTTATCAGGTAATAAAGTAATCGAAATTGCTTCTAAATAAGGAAGTTGAGCTCCATTTTCATCTTTTTCATGATATTTGCTATTCTTTCTAAGTACTAATTTTATATTTTCTTCCCATCTCTTGAATTTAAATGGACCTGTTCCAATAGGATTTTTGCCAAACTTAGATCCATGAAAATCTATAGCCTCTTTTGGAACAACAGAACAATATTTCATAGATAAAATACCTAAAAATGCAGCAAAGGGATTTTTTAATTTAATTGTAAAAATACTATCGTTAACGGCTTTAAACTCGTCAACATTGTTTAAAACCCATGATCCTGGAGATCCAATTTTAGGATCTATTAATCTTTTAAAACTATATTCAAAATCATAAGCATTTACATTTCTTGTAGAATCTTTACCAAAAACATTAGACTGATGAAAAGTGATTTTTTTTTTAATTGTAAAAATATAGTTAAGCCCATCTTGTGAAATTGTCCATTTTTTAGCTAAATCTGGCTTAATATTGAGTGAATCATCTAATTGAACCAAACCATTAAATAATTGATTAATTGGCCAAATATTTCTTAATGTGCTAGCAAATACTGGATCTAATGAACTTATATTTGAATGTTCGTTATATCTAAAAATTTGTTTTTCATCTAATTTTAAATTATTAGAACAGCCTATACTGAAAATTAAAATAAAAATTAAAATAAATGATATAATGTGTTCAGACTTTTTGATCATAAGATTTCAACTTATATTTGCTTGCTAAATTAAGTTTTTCAATATAAATGAATAATAGTTTAAAAGTTGCATTAACAACCTTAGGATGTAAATTGAATTTTTCAGAAAGTTCTACAATTTCAAGACAATTTCTTGATGCTGGGTATAATATTGTGAAATTTGATGAAATTTCAGACATATACATAATTAATACTTGTTCTGTTACTCAAAATGCAGATAAACAATTTAAAAATTTAGTTTTAAAAGCTTTAAAAACAAATTCAAAAGCATTTATCATTGCGATAGGATGTTATGCTCAATTAAAACCAGAAGAATTAGCTAAGTTGAAGGGTGTAGATTTAGTTTTAGGAAGTAAAGAAAAATTCAAAATTTTAGATTACTTAAATGATTTAAATAAAAATGATTTTGGAGAAATTCATTCATGTGAAATTAGTGAGACTGATTTCTATAGTTCAAGTTATTCTATTGGTGATAGAACTAGGTCATTTTTAAAAGTACAGGATGGATGTGATTATAAATGTAGTTATTGTACTATTCCTTTAGCGAGAGGAATTTCAAGAAGTGATAAATTAACTAATATTATTTCAGATGCTAAGTCTATATCTGAATCTGGGGTTAAAGAAATTGTATTAACAGGTGTTAATATTGGAGATTATGGCAAGGGAGAGTTTGGTAAAAAAAAACATGATAATACTTTTTTAGAATTAATTAATGAATTGGATAAAGTTGACAGAATTGCTAGAATTAGAATTTCTTCAATAGAACCAAATTTATTGTCAAACGATATAATTCGTTTTGTTGCAAACAGTAAAAAGTTTGTTCCTCATTTTCATATTCCTTTACAAAGTGGAAGTAATACTATTCTTAAATTAATGAGAAGGAGATATAAAAGAGAATTATATAAGGAAAGAGTTAATTATATAAAATCTTTAATACCAAATGCATGTATTGGTGCCGATGTAATAGTTGGTTTCCCTGGAGAAACTGATGAATTATTTATGGAAACTTATAGGTTCATTAAAAGCTTAGACATTTCTTATTTACATGTTTTTTCTTACTCTGAAAGAGATAAAACTTTAGCAAATAACTTTCCTAATGTGGTTCCTAAGCAAGTTAGATCTAAAAGAAGTAAATTATTGAGATCATTATCAGTAAAAATGAGAAGAAATTTTTATTCTAAACAAGTAGGAACTAATAAAAACATATTATTTGAATCAGAGAACAAAAAAGGATTTATTTATGGTTTTTCAGAAAATTATGTAAGAGTTAAAACTCCATGGAGAAAAAACCTAGTTGATAATATTGTAAAATATAATTTAAAGGAAATTTCTAATGATGGTTATGTTCTCGCTGAAAACTCTAAAAAACTTGTTAGAGCCTAACTCCAATAGGAAGCAGATTCTTAAATTGCTTATGTTTTTTTATAAACTTTCTGATTTCAGGTGAAGTTGGCATAATTCTAATGTTCTTTTCTTTTATTATTTCAAAAACTTCTCTTATAAAAGTTTCTTCAAAATCTGGGTTAGAATTAGAATATGGGATAATTAATTTGGTAAGAAAAATTTTTCTGTCCTGAAGGGCGTATTCTATTTTAGCTAAATCTTCATCAATCTCAACTTCAAACTGACGTAGAAAAGTATTATCGTTAATAATTAGATTTCCCATTTAATTTTAATCTCTAATTTTGTAGTATACAAATATACTAAAAATAGAACTTAAAGAAGATTTTAATCACAAATATGCCTGTAAAAACAATAGATGTTTATTTAATGCCAGGAATGTCTGCAAATTCTTTAATTTTTGAAAAAATAGAATTTCCTTCAAATTTTACCTTGCATTATTTAGAGTGGATAGATCCTAGAAAAGATGAGTCATTGGAAGATTATGCTAAAAGATATTCCAAATTAATAATTCATAAAGATCCTGTTCTTATTGGTGTTTCTTTTGGAGGTGTCCTTGTACAAGAGATTTCTAAAATTATTCAATATAAGAAGTTAATAATTATATCAAGTATAAAATGTAATGATGAGCTACCATCTCATATGAAGTTTGGAAAAATTACTAAAAGTTATAAATTACTTCCTTTCAAGTGGATAAATGATTTTGAATCTCTAATTTCTTTTGTTTTAGGTCCTAAAATTAAAAGGAGGGTAGAACTTTATAGAAAATATCTTTCTGTAAGAGATGAAAACTATTTGAGTTGGTCTATTAAAGAGTTAATTGAATGGAAACAAAGTAAACCTATAGACAATATAATTCACATACATGGATCAAAGGATTTAATTTTCCCAACTAATTTTTTAAATGATTATATTGAATTACCAAGAGGAGATCATGCTATGATATTAAAAAGAGCTGAATGGATTAGCAAAAAAATTCCAAAACTTATTGAAGGGAATTAAATTCTTTTCATCTGTTGTTGCATCATTTTAATTTGATCTGACAACATTTTTTGTTTATCTATTTTTTTAGCTTCATTTAACAAAATTGTGGCTTCTCTTTTTCTTCTTTTTTGAATTAAAATTCCAGCTAAACTTAATTTAGCCATTGCTAAATCATGATTCATTGATAAACCAATTGCAATAGCTTTTTTAAAAAATTTTTCTGCAACAGTTAAATTTGTTTGAGAAGAGATAATTCCTCTCAAATAATTATAGTAACCAACCTGTTTTTTTGTTAAAGCACTTTCGGGATTTTTTATTTTATTCAGCCATTTTTCAGTTCCATCAAAATCTTGTTTTCTAAGTCTAAGAAAAGCAAGTAATATAATCTCATTTTTAAAATATAAAAAAATGAAAATTATCATCAAAAAAATTAATGCTATTCCATTTCCAATATTATTTTCAAAAAATTGAAATATTGAATAAATTAATGTTAAAGTAGCTAGAATTAATTTTATATATTTTGGATACATATATTATTATATTTTATTACTAATTAAACTCAAAATTTTTTGAATATTACATTTGAGTTAGTTAAAAGATATTGTATATTTGGCCGCAAATTTGGTTAAAAATAGTTAATTAATTGTAATGAAAAGAACTTTTCAACCATCAAATCGAAAAAGACGTAATAAACATGGGTTTAGAGAAAGGATGTCTACGCCTAGTGGCAGAAAAATACTTTCATCTAGAAGATCCAAAGGAAGAAATAAAGTTTCAGTTTCTTGTGAAACTAGACATAAAAAATAAGTGAATAAAAATTTAAAAAATTTAAGGTGTTACTTTTTTAGTAACACCTTTTTTTATATATATTCATTAACCGGAAATTTAAAAAATTAATGCCCTTAAGAAAAGAATTAAAAAGCATTTTGATAATTGGTTCTGGACCCATAATTATAGGTCAGGCTTGTGAATTTGATTATTCTGGTTCTCAAGCACTTAGATCTTTGAAAGAGGATGGAATTACAACAGTTTTAATAAATTCTAATCCTGCTACTATTATGACAGATCCTGTAATGGCTGATCATATTTATTTGAAACCATTAACGACAACTTCAATAAAGGAGATTTTATCTAAACATGAAATTGATGCAGTATTACCTACAATGGGTGGTCAAACCGCTTTAAATTTATGTATTGAAGCTGATGAAAAAGGAATTTGGAAAGAATTTGATGTAGAAATTATTGGTGTAGATATTGATGCAATAAATATAACTGAAGATAGAGAGCAGTTCAAACAGTTATTAATAAAAATTAATATTCCAGTAGCACCTGCTAAGACAGCTACCTCTTTTTTAAAAGGAAAAGAAATAGCTCAGGAATTTGGATTTCCTTTGGTGATTCGCCCATCTTTTACATTGGGTGGTAGTGGAGCTTCTTTAGTACATAAATCTAAAGATTTTGATGAATTATTAACTAGAGGACTAGAAGCCTCACCTATTCATGAGGTTTTGATAGATAAAGCATTGATGGGATGGAAGGAGTACGAATTAGAACTTTTAAGAGATAAAAACGATAATGTAGTAATTATTTGTACTATTGAAAATATGGATCCAATGGGAATTCATACGGGAGATTCTATTACTGTAGCACCAGCTATGACGCTGTCAGATACTGCCTATCAAAGAATGAGAGATATGGCAATAAAAATGATGAGAAGTATTGGAGATTTTGCTGGAGGGTGTAATGTTCAGTTTGCCGTTAGTCCTGATGAAAAAGAAGACATTATTGCAATTGAAATAAATCCCAGAGTATCTAGATCATCTGCTCTCGCTTCAAAAGCATCAGGTTATCCTATAGCAAAAATTGCTAGTAAACTTGCAATAGGATATAGTTTAGATGAGTTAGATAATCAAATTACAAAATCTACATCTGCATTATTTGAGCCTACACTAGATTATGTAATTGTTAAGATTCCAAGATGGAATTTTGACAAATTTGAAGGCTCTGAGAGAACATTAGGACTTCAAATGAAATCAGTTGGTGAAGTTATGGGTATAGGAAGGTCTTTTATGGAAGCTTTGCATAAGGCAACACAGTCATTAGAAATTAAAAGAAATGGAATAGGGGCTGACGGAAAAGGATACACAGATTATGAAACAGTTATTAATAAATTAACTAATCCATCTTGGGATAGAGTTTTTGTTATATATGATGCGATTAAAATGGGTATTTCCATCGATAGAATTTATGAAATTACAAAAATTGATATTTGGTATTTAAGACAATATGAATCCTTAATTACTTTAGAAAATGAGATTTCAAAGTTTAAGATTGATAATATTTCAAAGGAATTATTATTAGAAGCTAAACAAATGGGATTTGCAGATCGTCAAATAGCACATATGCTAGGTTGTCTAGAAAGTGTAGTTCATAAAAAAAGGAGAAATTTAAATATAAACAGGGTTTATAAGCTAGTAGATACTTGTGCTGCAGAATTTAAAGCAAAAACACCTTATTATTACTCTACTTTTGAAGAGTCAATTCAATTATCTGACGGTACAATAACTACACAAAATGAAAGTGAAGTTACGGACAGAAAAAAAATTATTGTATTGGGTTCTGGTCCAAATAGAATAGGACAAGGTATTGAATTTGATTATTGCTGTGTTCATGGAGTGCTTGCTTCATCTGAATGTGGATATGAAACAATAATGATAAATTGTAATCCAGAAACTGTTTCAACTGATTTTGATACTGCTGACAAACTATATTTTGAACCTGTATTTTGGGAACATATTTATGATATAATACAACACGAAAAACCTGAGGGAGTTATAGTTCAATTAGGTGGACAAACTGCACTTAAACTTTCGGAGAAGTTAGATAGGTATGGAATTAAAATTATTGGCACTACATATAAATCTTTAGATTTAGCGGAAGATAGAGGAAGCTTTTCAACTCTATTAAAAGAAAATAAAATTCCTTATCCAGAATTTGGTGTGGCTGAAACTCCTGATGAAGCATTAGTTATTGCTGATAAACTAGATTTTCCAATTCTTATTAGACCATCTTATGTTTTAGGTGGCCAAGGAATGAAGATTGTTATTAATAAAAAAGAATTAGAGGTCCATGTAAAAGATCTTCTTCAAAAAATTCCAAATAATAAACTTTTATTAGACCATTATTTGGATGGTGCAATTGAAGCTGAAGCTGATGCTATATGTGATGGGAAAAATGTTCTTATTATAGGAATCATGGAACATATAGAACCTTGTGGAGTTCACTCAGGTGATTCTAATGCAACTCTTCCTCCATTTAATTTAGGAAAATTGGTAATGCAACAAATTATAGATCATACTAACAAAATTGCATTATCATTAAACACTGTAGGTTTAATAAATATTCAATTTGCAATTAAAGATGAAGTTGTTTACATAATTGAAGCAAATCCTAGAGCTTCTAGAACCGTTCCGTTCATATCTAAAGCATATAAGCAACCTTATGTTAACTATGCTACAAAAGTGATGCTTGGTAAACTTAAGGTTTCAGACATAGATTATAAACCTGAACTTGAAGGTTTTGCTATTAAACAACCCGTTTTTTCTTTCAATAAGTTTCCAAATGTAAATAAAAGTCTAGGTCCTGAGATGAAAAGTACGGGCGAAAGTATTTTATTTATAGATGACCTAAAAGATGATCAATTTTATGAATTGTATTCAAGAAGAAAAATGTATTTGAGTAAATAATAATATTTCTATCTTAGTCATATGGAAATAACGATTCTTCTTATTGCAATATTATTTGCTTTAGCTTTTCTTATATATTCAGTAAAAAATGATAAAAGTGGATCTTCGGATGAACTTATTGTTCAACTTACCAATAATCTTAGTAATGAAATTCAGAATATAAGAAAAGAAGTCGGTGAAAATTCTGAAAAAAATAGAATAGAAATTGAGAATAAATTATTGTCAATAAATAAAGAAATAAATGATTTCCATAAAACTTCAAAAGAAAATATTCAAAAACAATTTTCTGATTCCAACAAGGTAATTAAAGATGTCACAGTGGAGTTAGAAAAAATAAAAGGAACCAATGAACAAGTGTTAAATTTTGCTAATCAAATGAAAACACTCGAAAAAATATTAGGTAATCAAAAACAGAGAGGAATTTTTGGAGAAATACAATTAGAAAATTTACTGTCTAATGTTCTTCCGCCGGAGATTTTTAAAATGCAATATAGTTTTAAAAATGGTGAATCTGTCGATGCAATTGTGATGGTTAATGAACATATCATTCCTATTGATGCAAAGTTCTCACTTGATAATTATAACAAAATGATTGAAAGTTCAGATTCAACAGAAATACAATCATTAGAAAAAAAGTTTAAGGAAGATATTAAATCAAGAATTGATGAAACATCTAAATATATACGACCTTCTGAAAAAACATTAGATTATGCTTTTATGTTTATTCCTGCAGATGGTTTGTATCAAGATTTATTGAACAACAGAGTTGGTACATTACAAATTAATTCAAAAGATTTGGTTTCTTATGCATATGAAAAGAAGGTTATGATAGTATCACCTATGAGCCTATTTCCTATGCTGCAGATTACTATGAAGGCTCTAAATAATTTGAAATTTGAAAAATCAATTGAGTTAGTAATAAAAAATGTTCAAAAACTTTCTAATCATTTAAATTCTTATCAAGACTTTCATAATAAACTAGGGAATTCACTTGCCACTGTCGTTAACCACTTTAATTCATCTTCTAAAGAGTTTAATAAGATTGAAAAAGATGTTATGAAAATTTCTGAAGGAAAATTTAAAATAGGTTTAGATTCTGAATTTATAGAAAAACCTCAAATAGGAGAGTAAATAAAGGTTAGATTCCAGTATAGTTTGAGGGTGTAATCAATTTTAACTCATTTTTAATTTCTTTATCAATTTTTAGTGAGTCAATGAAACTGTGAATTTTTTCTTGATTGATTGATGTGTTTTTTCTAGTAAGTTGTTTTAAAGCTTCATAAGGATTAGGATAACCTTCCCTTCTTAAAATTGTTTGGATAGCTTCTGCAATAACTGCCCAATTATCATTTAAATCACTTTCAATTTTTGATTTATTTACAATCAACTTATTAATTCCTTTTATAGTTGATTGAATAGCTATTGTAGTATGACTAAATGGAACACCAACGTTTCTTAAAACTGTACTGTCTGTAAGATCTCTTTGAAGTCTTGATATTGGTAATTTAGAAGATAAATGTTCAAAAATAGCATTTGCTAATCCAAGGTTACCTTCAGAATTTTCAAAATCTATAGGATTGACTTTATGAGGCATCGCTGATGATCCAACTTCATTTTTCTTTATTTCTTGTTTAAAATAATCCATTGAAATATAAGACCATATATCTCTGTTAAAATCTATTATTATTGTATTTATTCTTTTTAAAGAATCAAATAAAGAAGCTAGATGGTCATAATGTTCAATTTGGGTTGTAGGAAAAGAATGCTGAAGACCTAAATCATTAATTAAACAAGTTGCAAAATTTTTCCAATTAATTTTTGGAAAAGCTACTTGATGTGCATTAAAATTACCTGTAGCTCCTCCAAATTTAGCTGCTATTGGAATTGAATTTAAAAATTTCAACTGTTCATCAAGTCTCACTTTAAAAACTTCAATTTCCTTTCCGAGTCTTGTAGGGGATGCAGGTTGCCCATGAGTTCTAGCAAGCATCGGTATATCAGAGTATTCATTACTTTTTTCTTCTAATAAATTAATTAATTTATTTAATTCTGGAAGATATAATTCATTTAAAGCATTTTTAATAGAAAGGGGAATAGCAGTATTGTTAATGTCTTGAGAAGTAAGTCCAAAGTGAATGAATTCTAAATACTTATCTAATTTTAGATCTTTAAATTTATTTTTTATAAAATATTCTACAGCTTTAACATCATGATTTGTTTTTTTTTCAATTTCTTTTATTGAAATAGCATCATCATAGGAGAAGTTTAAATAAATATCTTTTATTTTTTTAATTGAATCTTTTGGAAAATCACTTAAAGTTGAAATTTCTGTTCTAGTTAAGGCTATGAAATATTCCAACTCAACTAAAACCCTGTATTTGATTAAGGCTTGTTCTGAAAAAAAAATGCTGAACCCTTTAGTTTTATCATAATATCTTCCATCAATTGGAGTAATAGCATTTAGGGAATTAAGTTGCATACACTTTCTTTTGAAAGTCTACAAAGTTAATCTTTTAAAATTTAATTATTTAATGGATTACTTTCTGTTAAGCACTTTAAATTCTTCATAGCAACCACTTATTGCATCTAATATTTGAAGATCATTTGCAGAAATAATAAAATTATCAGAATAATTACAATTTCTTAATATTTCATCAATATCTATTTTTTCAATTTGTAATAACTCCTTCAATGTCTCTCTGTCAAACTTTGAAGCTAATAACTCTCGAATTCTGTAATCATCTTTCATTTGTTTTAGTTTTCTAAGTTGTTTAGGATTTTTTCCAAAAAGATTATATAAAAAATCTGCAGGGTTAAATATAGAATTTATCACTTTAGAGAAGGCACCTACATTTCTTGAACCACCTTCATAACCCTTTGAGGGTAAACCAGGAATGCTATATCTAAAAGATCTACTTATAGGAATGTTCTTGGCATCAATTTCTAAGTATCCAGTTAATTTATATGGGGATATAATTACTTCTTCTAGTGCGTACGCTAATTCTGTTAATTGAATTTTTGAATTTTTAAACTTAAGAAAGTCATTTGTAACTCTAACTTTTATGGATTTAAAACCTAGATATGAAAGATATAGAGTGTCATTAAGTCTTGCTGGAATTTCAAATTTTCCAGCTTTATCAGTTATAACTCCTATAACCTGCGAAAGATTTATTACATGAACACTAGCAATAGGCGAATTATCAGCTGCATTTTCAACAAACCCCGTAAGTGTTTGGTTTTGTGCTATTGCATTTCCAGTTAATAAACTAAAAACCATGAAAAAAAATAGGTGCTTATTTATTTTATTCATTGATGAATCAAAAATACAAACTAAAAAGATTTTTTTTAAAATTAAAATTTTATTTATTATAATATTAACTTTTATTTATTTTACTTAAGAAATCGATTAATTTAAGTAATGCTATTGCTCTATGGCTAATTTTGTTTTTTGTTTCTATTGGTAATTCCGCAAAACTTTCTATATAACCATCTGGTTTAAAGATAGGATCATAACCAAATCCATTATTTCCTTTTTTAGACTTTAATATTTCACCATTAATTATTCCTTCAAATTGGTAAAACTTCTTATTAATTACTAATGCAATGATAGTTTTGAATCTAGCTGTTCTGTTTTCTGCATTTTTTAATTCAAAAAGAAGTTTATCCATATTTTTTTCAGCATCGCATTCAATACCTGCAAACCTAGCTGAATGAACACCAGGTCTACCATTTAAGGCTTGCACTTCTAAACCAGTATCATCAGCAAATACATTTACATTAAATTTTGAATGAATAAAATTTGCTTTATAAGCAGCATTCCTTTCAATAGAGTCTTCATTTTCAGGAATTTCATCAAAAAAATTGAGATCTGAAAGATTTCCTAGTTGAAATTTATTAGGAATAATTTTTTCTATTTCTAGAAATTTATTTTTATTTCCTGAAGCAAAAGTTAATTTCATTAGTTATTGATTGTGACATGGGTGATTATTAATTATGGTGAAATCTCTATATAACTGTTCTACAATAAACAATCTAATTATTTAATTGAAGAATGTCAATATTATTTTTCTAAATTTAAAAATATTTAATTCAGTTATTTCAAAATTTACATAACGTTTTATTCTTTTTTTATAATTTAAAATTAGAGATTTTAATAAGGAATCTGTTGTATTTCCAACTACTAATAACTTAATTTTCATTAACTAAACAATTGGATAATTTTAATTTATATTTAATATAAATATATTAGATTGCTTAAAACTAATTTTATTTTTTCGATTATTAATAATATTTCAAATTTTTTAAAAAAAATTAAATTAGAAAGTTTATATGGGTTTTCTTTATATGAATTGTTTAGACTATATTTTACAGGAATTTTAAAAGGCGCAATTTCTACAAGAGCTGGAAGTATTTCTTTTAGTTTTTTTATGGCCTTTTTTCCATTTGTTCTATTTGTTTTAAATCTAATTCCTTTTTTCCCTATTGAAAATTTTGATAAAATATTTTTAGATTTATTAGAATCATTATTACCACAAGAATCTACTGTTTTTTTTCATGATATTTTTCTTGATATTAATACTAATAAAAGAAGTGGTTTGTTATCCTCAACTCTTTTTTTCTCAATTATACTTATAGGTAATGGTGTTAATTCTGTTTTTGAAGGTTTTTCAGACTCTTATCATGTTGAATTTTCTAGAAATTTTATCAAGCAGTATTTATATGCTATCATGGTTGGTTTTATTTTAGTATTGGTAGTATTATTTGCAACAGTAATATCTATATTTTTCGATTTTTTAATTGCTAAAAATATTTCAATTATTTCTTATTTGTTTGTGTATTTTAAATATATCTTTTTAATTATAGTAGCTCTTATAGCATTTTCATCCCTTTATTTTTTTGGAACAATTCACGGAAGCAATTTAAAATTTATTTCTCCTGGTTCTATTATGACTACATTCTTACTAATAATTACAACTTATTTTTTTGGTCTTTATATTGAGAATTTTTCCAATTATAATGAGCTTTATGGATCTATAGGCGCATTGATAATTATGATGTTATATATATGGATAAATTCTATATCCTTACTATTGGGATTTGAATTAAATGTTGTTATATATAAATTGAAGAATAATTAATGATGAATTATTATATTGATGTAATAGTCCCACTTCCTTTAGACAATTTGTTTACTTACAGAGTAAATGAAAAAGAATTTAAGTTTTTAAGAATAGGTTTTAGGGTAATAGTTCCATTTGGAAAATCAAAATTTATTACAGCAATAGTAGCTAATAAACATAATCAAATACCCGATTCTTACATTCCAAAAGATATAGAGTTCATTATTGATGAAGAATGTTCAATAAATGACAATCAGTTAAAGTTTATTCATTGGATTTCAAAATATTATATGAGTCCTTTAGGTCAGGTACTTAAAGTAGCATTGCCTAGTTTATTATTATTGAAAAGTGAAAGTGAAATTATTTTGACAAATAAAATAAAAGATTTTGAGCTATCTGATAATGCAGAGTTAATTTATCAAAACTTAATTTTAAATAAAAAAATAACTTATCGTGAAATAATATCTATTCTTAAGAGAAAAAATATAAACAAAACTATAAATGAACTTTTAGATAATTCATTAATTGCTTTAAAAGAAGAAATTTATGATTATTTCAAACCAAAAAATATTCTGAAGATAATTTTTAATAAAAAATCTATAAATAATCAAGAGAAGAAAAATCTAATAGATAGTCTTAAAAATAAAAAATCTCAAATAAAAGTAATTGAAACACTTTTTTCACTCACTGAAAATAATATTTCTATAAAAGAACTAATAAAAAAGTGCAAGGTTTCACGTGGTACTATTAATGCCTTAATTGATGCTAAAATTATAGAAAAGAAATATGAGACTGTTGATAGAATTCAATTTGATATAGGTAATAAAATAAAAACAAAAAAGCTAAGTATAGATCAAAAACAAGCATTTAATGAAATAGTTTCAAATTTTGAGAATAAAAGTGTTTCATTATTACATGGTGTTACTTCTTCAGGAAAGACAGAGATATATGTAAAATTGATTGAAGAAAATTTAAAAAAGAAAAATCAAGTTTTGTTTTTAGTTCCTGAGATTGCATTAACAACACAACTAATAAAACGTTTAAAAAAATATTTTGGAAATGCTTTAGCTGTTTATCACTCTAAATATTCTCTTGAGCAAAGAACAGAGATATGGAAAAAAGTAATCAAAAATGATGAAAAAGCAAGGGTTATATTGGGAGCAAGATCTTCTATATTTTTACCGTATGATAAATTGAGACTCATAATAGTTGATGAAGAGCATGAGAATGCTTATAAACAATTTAATCCTTCTCCTCGTTATCATGCTAGAGATTCTGCAATATATTTAGCAACTATTCATAATGCAAAGACATTATTAGGTTCAGCTACTCCTAGTTTAGAATCTTATTATAATGCTATAACTAACAAATACGGTTTAATAAAATTGGGAAAAAGATATGGGAATGTTAGTATGCCTAAAATTATAATTAAGGATTTAAAAGAGTCTATCGTTAAAAAAACTTTAAATGGAAATTTTTCAACTCTATTATTAAATAGTATTAAAGAAACTTTTGAAAATCATGAGCAAGTTATTTTATTTCAAAACAGAAGAGGTCACTCTCCTTATTTAGAGTGCAATTCTTGTGGATTTGTTTATCAATGTATTAATTGTGATGTAAGTCTTACATATCATCAATCAACTAATGAATTAAAATGTCATCACTGTGGTTTTAAAGAAAGAAATAATACTAAATGTAAAAAGTGTTTTCATCAAACTATTTTAAAAAAAGGTTTAGGAACCCAGCAAGTAGAGGAGGAAATAAAAACAATATTTCCTGATCTTAAAGTTAAACGAATGGATCATGACTCTACAAGAAGAAAAAATTCATTTCAAGAAATTATAGATTCTTTTGAAAAAAATGATTTTGAAATCTTGATTGGGACTCAAATGCTAACAAAAGGACTTGATTTTAGAAATGTAGCTTTAGTTGGAGTAGTAAATGCAGATAGTTTAATATATTTTCCAGATTTTAGATCACAAGAAAAATGTTTTCAACTTCTTCAACAAGTTTCTGGAAGGGCAGGAAGGACTAAAAAACAAGGTAAAGTAGTTATTCAAACTTATAATCCAAATCATAATTTAATGGATAAAATTGTTAAGCATGATTATTTAGGAATGTTTAATGAACAATTAAATCAAAGGTTTTTATTTAATTATCCACCATACACTAGGTTAATTAAGATTGTTTTAAAACATAAAAATTTGGAAAAATTAGTAAAAGCATCAAGCTGGTTATCAGATGCTTTAAAAAATTATTATGGAGATCAATTACTTGGACCTGAATCTCCTATAATTCCGAGAATAAATAATAGGTATATAAAAAATATTTTGATTAAAATCCCAATTAATAAAAACTTAACAAAATCAAAGGAATTATTAGCTAAAGGCTTGAAAAGTTTTAAAAGTATTTCTTTCTTTAGAAACATTGATATTTTAATTGATGTAGATCCATATAATTAATTTATGTATCAAATTTTGCTAGTCAATATTAAAAATGTATTTTTGCGACCAATTTTTTAATAAAATTTATGAACCATTACGAAGCTGTTTTCATATTAAATCCCGTTTTATCTGATGACCAGGTAAAGGAGACAGTAAAAAAATTTGAAGACTACCTATCTAAAAAAGGGTCTGAAATAATTTCAACCGAACATTGGGGGTTGAAAAAGTTTGCTTACCCAATTCAAAATAAACAAAGTGGATTTTATAATCTAATAGATTTTAAAGCTCCTCCAACTATAATTGATTCCTTTGAAGTAGAGTTAAGAAGAGATGAAAGAATTATGCGTTATTTAAATGTAAAACTCGATAAGTATGCAGATGCATGGTCAGTAAAAAGAAGAGAACGTAATACTAAAAAAGCATAGATATGTCATCAATAGATCAAGCAGGTAAAGCAAATCAAGGTGAAATAAGATATTTAACTCCTTTAGATATTGCTACAAAAAGTAATAAAAAATATTGCAGATTTAAAAGGTCAGGCATTAAATATATTGATTATAAAGATCCTGATTTTCTTTTAAAATTCATTAACGAACAGGGTAAGATATTACCTAGACGATTAACAGGTACTTCTTTGAAATTTCAAAGAAAAATTTCTGTTGCAGTTAAACGTGCTAGACATTTAGCACTTTTACCTTATCAAGCTGATATGTTAAAATAATTATTATGGAATTAATTTTAAAAAATGATGTACCAAATCTAGGGTTTAAAGATGATATCGTTTCAGTTAAAAATGGTTATGGAAGAAATTTTCTAATTCCTCAAGGTTTTGCTATCCTGGCAACTTCTTCATCAAAAAAAGTATTAGCAGAAAATATTAAGCAAAGAGAATTTAAAGAAAAAAAATTAATTGATGAGGCTAAAAAAGTTGCTAAAAAATTAAATAAATTAGAAATTAAAATTCCGACAAAATGCGGAAAAGGTGGTAAGCTTTTTGGTTCTATTTCTAATGTTAATCTTAATAATGAATTAACTAATGCAGGTTTTGAATTTGACAAGAAAATTATAAAAGTCCAAGGAGGATTGATTAAAAGACTTGGAAATTATTCTGCTACAATAAGACTTCATAGAGATGTAATTAATGAAATTTCTTTTGAAGTAGTTAAATCTCAAGAATAATATTACTTTATTTAAAATAAGTTTTAAAGAATTCCTCTTTAATTTCTTGATTGTTTTAAAAAATTAGATATTTGTTTTATATTATGAATTAAATGTCTAAAACACCCTCAAACCCAAAAGGAACAAGAGATTTTTTACCATCTAATCTTTCAAAGAGAAATTATATTTTAGATGTTATTAAGAAAAACTTTCTTTTATTTGGTTTTTTAGAAATTGAAACACCAGCATTAGAAAAAAATTCTACTCTTCTAGGAAAATATGGAAATGAAGGAGATAGATTAATTTTTAAAATACTTAATTCTGGAGAAAAGGTAAAAAAAGCAAATATTAGTGCATTTCAAGCAAATAACCTTTCTGAATTTACTAATTCTATTAGCGAAAAGGGATTAAGATATGATTTAACAGTCCCTTTAGCAAGATTTGTTGCACAACACCAGAATGACTTAATTTTTCCTTTTAAACGTTTTCAAATTCAAAATGTATGGAGAGCTGATAGACCTCAGCATGGTAGATTTCAGGAATTTACTCAATGTGACGCTGATATTATAGGAACTAATTCAATTTTACAAGAAATTGAACTTATAAAACTTTATGATACCATTTTTTCAGAACTAGGTTTTAATGATATAATTTTTAAAATTAATCACCGTGGAATTTTAAATGCATTAGCAAATTACATTGGAATAGTTGATAAACTAACTGATTTTATATCAATAATTGATAAAATAGATAAGATAGGTCTCAATAAAGTAATTGATGAGTTAAATGAAATAATTGATCGTAGCTCTGTTTCTAAATTAACTAGTTTATTAGGTAAAGAAAAGATTTCTATTAAAAAATTAAAGATATTGTTTAAAGAATCAATTGAAGGTGTGAAAGGCATTGAGGAAATAAATACCATCATGGAATTTATTTGTGAAAATAATTGTATTAATAATGAAATTGAATTTGATTTAACATTAGCCCGTGGATTAAATTATTATACGGGAACAATTATTGAAGTAACTTCGAAATCAAATAACGCTATTGGATCTTTAGGTGGTGGAGGGAGATATGATGACCTTACTTCATTCTTTAATTTAAAAAACATGAGTGGAGTTGGAATTTCTTTTGGATTAGACAGAATTTTTCTTCAAATGGAAGAACAAAAAATGTTTCCAGAACATTTAGACAATAATTTTGATATAATTGTAATAAATTTTGGTATTAGCTATATTAAGAAATTATATCCATTAATTGATTCCCTAAGAAAAGAAGGAAAAAAAATAGATATCTACCCAGATGAAGTTAAATTAAATAAGCAATTTTCCTATGCCAATAAACATAATGTTAATTATGCAATTATTATGGGTGAGAATGAATTCAAAAAAAATCAAGTTGTTATTAAAAATATGATTGATGGTAGTCAGTCAAATTATTCAATTGAAGAAGTTAATTCATTATTGTTTTAAAAAAGAGTAGCGAGGGGGAGACTTGAACTCCCGACCTCCGGGTTATGAATCCGACGCTCTAACCACCTGAGCTACCTCGCCAAGATAAAATGCGCGTAAATATATAAACAAATTAACTAGACTCAAACTTAGAATAAAAATTATTTAAATTTTTTTTACATCAATTTTAATCTATATATTGCCACTCTATGGAATTAAAAGTAAAGTTTGAGTTAGAGTTTCCAATTCATGCATCTCCTCAGATGTTATTTCAGTATATTTCATCCGCATCTGGTCTTTCAGAATGGTTTGCTGATAATGTAAATTCTAGAGGAATAATCTTTTCTTTTTTCTGGGATGGATCTGAAGAAAAAGCCGAATTAATTAGTAGCAAATCAAATAGTTTTGTAAAATTTAAATGGTTAGATGATAGTGAAGATCAGGATGAATGTTTTTTTCAAATAAAAATTGTTGTTGATGAAATAACAAAAGATGTTTCGTTAATGGTTACAGATTTTGCTTATGAAGATGAAGTTGAAGAAACTAAAATGTTATGGGATAATCAAATATCTGATTTAAAACAGGTTTTAGGATCTTCTTAATAATTCATGATTAATTATAACGGAAATTTTAAAGATCAACCCTTAGATCACTTTAATAACAGAGGATTTCTTTTTGGAGATTCTGTTTTTGAAACGATTAAAGTTATAGATAATAAAATTATTTATTGGGAGGAACATTATTTAAGGCTTATGTCTTCGATGAGAATTCTTAGAATTCAAATACCAAGTTTATATACTCCTGATTTTTTTGAAGAGGAAATAAGAAAAACCAATTTAAAAATAGATTCTTTTTTTAATGGAAGGGTAAGGTTAACAATTTTTAGAACAAAAGGGGAGGTATATCGTCCAGATTCTAATGAACCAATTTTTGTTATTAATTCAAAAAAAACAGATCAGAAATTATTTAATGTTAATTTACAATCATACAAAGTAGATCTGTTTAAGGATTACCTAATTCAATCTAACTTAATTTCTAATTTAAAAACAAATAATAGAGTTGTAAATGTTATTGGTAGTATTTATGCTAAAGAAAATGATTTAGAGAATTGTATATTATTAAATGATCAAAAATTTGTTGCACAATTTTTAAATGGTAATATTTTTATAGTAAAAGATAGTTTAGTTAAAACCCCAACTATATCCTCTGGGTGCTTAAATGGTGTTATGAGAAATAAGATTATAGAATTAATTAATAAATTGCCAAATTTAGAGATTGAGGAAAAAAATTTTTCACCTTATGAGTTAATTTCTTCTGATGAAATATGGGTTTCAAATTCAATTTCTGGAATAATCCCTGTAACTGAATATAGAAAAAAACTTTTTTCAAACAAAGTTGCTATTACCATTCTAAATTATTTGAATAAACAAATTATTAAATCTTAATTATTACTAGGATTTTCTGGTGAATTAGACCAAATTAGGTATCTTCCTCCTAATTCTAATAGTTTTTTTTTCCAAATATTGTCACAGCTTTTAAGGAATAAATTAACATTTCCATTTTCTTTTTCAACGACCCAAGATGATAGAGTTATTTCATTTTCTAGCTGATTCTTATCCCACCCTGAATAACCTAAAAAGAATTTTATTTCTCCAAGCTTAATTTTCTTACTATTAATTAATTCTAAAACTACACTAAAGTCCCCTCCCCAATATATTTCTTTTTTAATTTTCAAACTATTTGGAATTAGATTAGGCTGATTGTGAATAAAATATAAATTTTGACACTCAACGGGTCCGCCATTATAAATTGGAAATTTATATTTTAAATCTGGAATTAAATCCTTTGTAGAATAGTTAAGTTTTTTATTTAAAATAAAACCAACAGAACCAGATTTATTATGCTCAACTAATAGTATTACTGATCTATTAAAATTTAAGTCTGATAGACCAGTTGGTTCAGCAATTAGAAGGCTCCCTTTTTTTATTAGCAATTATTTAATTTTACTTATTTAACATGATTATAAAAGTCTAATTGAATCATATTCTCTATATCCATTAATAAATTCTTTCCCAGACATTCTTTTTTTACCTTCAATTTGAATTTCTAATACCTCCAAATATCCGTCTTTTAAAAGAATTTTTAACATATTATTTTTAATAGAAATTACACCATTTAAATGTTTTGTTTTTATTTCTTTATGATAAATTACATTAAATAGTTTTATTATTTTATTATTTTTTTTGTCCTTAGTCCATGCTGATGGAAAAGGAGATAATCCCCTAATTAAGTTAAAAATTTCAAACCCAGATTTATTCCAATCTATTTTTCTATTCTCTTTATTTAATTTAGGAGCTTTAATAAGATTTAATGAATTACTTTGCTTAATTGTTTTTAAATTATTTTCAGATATTAATTTTAAAGTTGATAATATTAATAAACCGCCAATAATTTTCAATTTTTCATATAAGCTTCCAGTATTTTCAAAATCTTCAATTTTTACTTCTTTTTGTTCAATTATATTTCCAAAGTCAATCTTTTGATTAATAAAAAATGTTGTAACACCTGTCTTTTTCAATCCATTTATAATAGCCCAATGAATTGGTGCTGCTCCTCTTAATTGTGGCAATAAAGATGCATGTAAATTTATTGTTCCTTTATTAGGAATTTCCCATACTATTTTTGGTAACATTCTAAATGCAACTACTATAATAATATCTGCATTAAAAGATTTTATTTTATTAACAAAATCTACTTGCTTTAAGTTTTCAGGTTGTAATAATTTTAAATTTTTCTTTAAACTATATTTTTTTACATCTGAAAAATTGATTTTCTTTCCTCTTCCTGATTTTTTATCTGGTGCTGTGACTACTGCTTTAATATCATAATTATTTAATAAAAGATTATCAAGGCTTTTAACAGCAAAATCAGATGATCCCATAAAAATTATTTTTAAATTATTCATTTTAAAATATTTTCTTTACAAGTAACTTAATATCTTTTTAATTCTATTATTTACTGAATCCTTTTCTAATATTATTGTCTTCATTTTAAAAAAATGATAAATTTTTATTATTTCTTCATAAATCTTTATAGATTCTTCAAAGGTTTCGTATCTACATTTATCTTGTTTATATATCTCTTTCCAAGGAGGAAGGATAAAAACCATATCATACTTAATTCTTTCGCATTTTTTAATAAAATCATTATCATATTTAGCTTTTAAAAAATTTAAATAAGCTAATGCATCTTGAACTCCTCTATCATAAAATGTGATAGATTTGACTTGTTTTTTATCAAATTGACTTATTCTTAAATCTAATAATGTTTTAGAAAAATTTAATGGTTCTTTAAGAAATAGTTGATCATTCCCATCTTTTTTACCTTCAAGAGTTAAAGATCTAACAATTTCTTTTTCACAATTGAATTTCTTGTTTTTTAACTCATCAATTAAACTAGTTTTTCCTGACCCTGGTCCTCCTGTAATTAAAATCTTTTTACTATGTGTCATTTCAAGCAAATTTATCAATTAATAAATCTTTATTTATATATATTTGAAATAATGTTAAATGATAATAAAAATTTTTATAAAAGATTAGAAAAACAACTTGCTGTGTCTTCAGATTGGCCTTCAATTTATAAATTCAAATTTATTTTAAAATCCGATTCATTATATATTACCAATCTTATAAATATTTTTAATGATATTGATGCTGATATCTTTTCAAAACTTTCTTCTTCAAAGAATTTTACTAGCATAACAATAACCGCAAAGATGAAATCGGCTAATGAAGTGATAAAAAAATATAAATTAGCCTCTGAAATAGAAGGAATAATATCTTTATGATTAATAATTTATTAAATTTGTAAATTCTTACTAATTAAATCACCCAAATTTTGATAGAAAATTTAGAGTATAATACCGAAAGAACTAAGCTTATAATCCCTGAATATGGTAGACATCTACATAAAATGATTGATCAAGCCTTAGCTTGTGATAATAAAGATGAAAGAAATAAAATGGCAAAGGCAATTATTGGAGTGATGGGCAATCTAAATCCTCATTTAAGGGATGTTCCTGATTTTCAACATAAACTTTGGGATCAACTTTTTATTATGTCTGATTTTGAATTAGATGTTGATACCCCATACCCTTTACCTTCGAAAGAAGTTTTTTCTCAAAGACCTGAAAAATTAGATTATCCTCAAAATTTTCCTAAATATAGATTTTATGGCAATAATATAAAAAGAATGATTGATGTTGCAACTGGATGGGAAGAAGGTGAAATGAAAAAACAATTGGTATATGTAATTGCCAATCACATGAAGAAATGTTTTTTAAATTGGAATAAGGATACTGTTGAAGATGATGTTATTTATGAACATTTATTGGAACTTTCTGATGGTAAACTTATCGTAGATTCTTCAAACAAACCACTTTCAGATTCTCAAAATTTGATTAAGTTAACTAATAAGAAATTCACAAAGCATAGTTCAAAAAATAAAAAACCATATCGTAATTATAAAAAAAGAAATAATAATTAACATCTATTTAAATGGGTACTTTTTCAATTGAGGGCGGAATTAAGCTAAATGGAGATATTCACCCACAAGGTGCAAAAAATGAAGCATTACAGGTAATATGTGCTTCTTTACTAACTAATAAAGAAGTTATAATTGAAAATATTCCTGAGATAATTGATGTAATAAAACTAATTGACCTTTTGTCATTTCTTGGAGTAAAGATTAATAAAATTGCAAAAAATAAATACTCTTTCCAGGCAGATGAAATAAATGTTGATTATTTACAATCCAAATCTTTTAAATCTAAAGGCAGCAGTTTGAGAGGATCTATAATGATTCTTGGCCCTCTATTAGCTCGTTTTGGTAAAGCTTATATTCCTAAGCCGGGAGGAGATAAGATTGGCAGGAGACGATTAGATACTCATTTTTTAGGATTAATTAAACTAGGAGCATCATTTAGATATAATAGAGAAGAACATTTTTATGGGGTTGAATCAATTAAACTTAAAGGTGCTAATATACTTTTAGATCAGGCTTCTGTAACCGGGACTGCAAATATTTTAATGGCAGCAACATTAGCTGAGGGTAAAACTCAGATATATAATGCAGCATGTGAACCTTATATTCAACAGTTATGTAAAATGTTAGTTAGTATGGGTGCTAATATTGCTGGTATTGGTTCTAATTTATTAATAGTAGAAGGAGTTAAGTTATTATCTGGTTGTTCACATAAAGTTCTTCCTGATATGATTGAAATTGGCAGTTGGATTGGAATGGCAGCGATTACTAAAAGTAATATTACTATTAAAAATGTAAGTTGGGAAAACTTAGGTCAAATCCCAGATGTTTTTAAAAAATTAGGAATTAAATTAGAAAAGAAAGGGGATGATATTTGTATACCTGAGCATAATGATGGTTATGAAATTCAAAATTATATTGATGGTTCAGTTCTTACAATTTCTGATGCCCCTTGGCCGGGTTTTACTCCAGATTTATTAAGTGTAATTCTAGTTGTAGCAACTCAGGCAAGAGGAAGTGTATTGATACATCAAAAAATGTTTGAGAGTAGATTATTTTTTGTAGACAAATTAATTGATATGGGTGCAAAAATTATTCTATGTGATCCGCATAGAGCTAACGTAATTGGACATGATTTTAAATCTCAGTTAATAGCTACTAAAATGGTTTCTCCTGATATTAGAGCTGGAGTTTCACTGTTAATTGCAGCACTTTCCGCTAAAGGCACAAGCATTATCCATAATATTGAACAAATTGATCGTGGATATGAAAATATTGATGAGAGATTACGTCGATTAGGAGCGAAAATAGAAAGACTCTAAGTTTTTGCAGAAAGAGTGTTTCTGATTCAAGCTTGGTTGTAAATAATTTTAGAATGCTTAGTTTTTCTTCATTGAACTCTATTCACAATATTTTCAGTTGATAGACCCATAAAACGATTCATTTTCATGCCAACTTGAAATTGATATTTCCAATCAATTTCTTCAAGAACATGTATGGTATCCAATTCTAATTCAAATTGTTGATTTTTAATTGTAACATCACTAATATTAACTAAACAATATTCTCCGTTCTTTACTATCTCAAATCCAATTTTGAATGTGGTGAATATGAAACACCTAAAAACTCTACTATTATAGCAGAAATACAAAAATGTGTTGGATATTGTACAAAGGCACTTCAATCATAAAAATTTAATAGTTTTTAGAAAGTGTTTGAGATATGTTATGTGTATTCTTTAATCTTTTAAAATTTTTAGTGTGTAAAATATTAATTCCCATCACAACCAGGTTTGGCATCTAAATCTGATTCCAAACGCACATTGCCCAATCCAATATCAACACCCGTTCGTGCTTTGATTACTAATGCAGAAGTGATGTTGGTCATGTCTAGTCCTAATTTTTCAAAACAGCTTAAGCTAATTCTATACTCGTTCCAGTCGCCACTTATGGTAATGTCTAATGTATTATCGCAGGTAGCATTGTCATCACATTGGCCAATTTGTACAACAGCATCAGAACCAGTAAATGATTTTGCATTAAAAGTTAATTCCATAGCACCATTTGACTGACGCGCCATATCATTTGGCTTAGCAGAAGAAATGCGCAAATAATCTCCATCAGATTTGGTCCAATTAATTCGTAAGGCATCTTCTTGAGCTATATGGTCTATTTTACTTATAATCAATCCGCCGACAGATGTTGGGAAGCTTGCGATTTGCTTTACCAAATCTCCAGAGCTTAGCCATAAACCCCAAGGAGCAACTGCAGTTCCTTTGCTGTAGAATTCACCTGTTGAAGCTACGTCGCTATTTTCTAATCCGGATTTTTCTGGGAATACATCAAGATTATCTGTACTAGCATAGGTAAGTCCGTACCCAAATTTAAATAGAGCTTCATTGTTTTCAGAAACTACGGCGCTGGCTGGCCATGTAAAAGACAATCGACCTATGAAATCGTATGATGGATCTCTCTGGAATAATAGATCAGAAACACCACCACCTTCACTTCCAGGTAACCATGCAGCAACAAATGCATCAGAATTATTAATCTCTGGATTCGTCCACATTGGACGTCCGGATAAGAATACAGATACTACAGGAATTCCTTTGTTTTTATAGGCACCCAATTTGTTAACGTCAAATCCGTTAGGAACAAAATCTAAGTTCTCACGATCTCCTTGAAATTCTGCGTAAGGATCTTCTCCATATACCGCAATCACAGCATCAGCTTTTATAGAAGTATCACCATTTGGAGAGAAAATTACTTTTCCACCTGCTTCATTAACGACTTCTTCAATGCCATGTAAGATAGATGCTCCATTTGGGAATTCATCATTGGTATGACCAGTTCCTTGCCAAGAAAGTGTCCATCCACCACTGGCTTTAGAAATGCTAGCACCACCATCTCCAACAACCAATATTGTTTTAGAAGCATCAATAGGCAATACTTGGTTGTTGTTTTTAAGCAGTACCATAGATTCTCTTACCGCTTGTCTTGCAATGGCTCTGTGATCTGGCAAGCCCAAAAAGCTTTGTTTACCCGCATTGGCACGCGTACTCGGAGCACCTTTTTGAAAAACACCTGACACGAGTTTTACTCTAAGAATACGACGAACGGCATCGTCTAAACGTTCCATAGAAATAGTTCCATCTTTTACTTGTTGTAGAGTACTTTCATATAAGCCTTTCCAACTATCTGGCGCCATATACATATCCAACCCTGCATTTAACGATTGTGCACAATCTGTATTGGTACATCCTGGTACTTGACCGTGACCATTCCAGTCACCAACTACAAATCCATTGAAGCCCATTTTTCCTTTCAATACATCGGTTAGCAATTCTTTATCGCCGTGTAGTTTTCTTCCTTGCCAACTAGAAAATGAAACCATCACTGTTTGTACACCAGCAGGAATAGCGCTGTAATATCCAGCAGCATGAACTGTACTTAATTCTTCTTCACTAATCAAAGCATCACCTTGATCTACTCCATTTTGAGTAGCACCATCAGCTAAGAAATGCTTGGCACTAGAAATTACTTTTCCATCGCCCATAAAATCATCTGCACCAAATTGTCCTTGTAAACCAATTACAATACGGTTTCCATAAGACTGCACAATATCAGGGTTTTCTGAAAATCCTTCATAACTTCTTCCCCATCTCAAATCTTGTGGCACTGCAAGGGTAGGAGCAAAAGTCCAATCATGTCCAGATACGGTTAATTCATGCGCAGTAACACGTGCAATTTTTTCAATTAAATCAGGGTTATTCATGGCACCTAAGCCAACGTTATGAGGGAAAACAATGGCGCCCTTTAAATTGGCATGCCCATGCACAGCATCAATTCCCCAAATAAT
>Ga0206684_1000010_pt1 | contig 70089 bp, 59 predicted proteins | sample M210012015metaG_FD_155467 | JGI IMG/M metagenome (GOLD analysis project Ga0206684, IMG submission 155467) | Ammonia-oxidizing marine archaeal communities from Monterey Bay, California, United States - M2 100m 12015 | ecosystem: Environmental > Aquatic > Marine > Intertidal zone | place: USA...
CTGTCAAATTCATTTGATGACAGTATAATTCAGTGTTTTAATTATAATTTCGATGAAAAAATCCCGCCTGAAAAGCTTTCTAAAAAATTAAATACAATTCTAAAAGAATCTGAAATAAATAAATCAAATATTATTAATGTAAAACTTATTATTTGTAACAAACTATCCTCATTAGTTCCTGGCAATCTTTTTGAGGAAAAACTAAGTTTAGAGTACTTGAAATTTAACTCTAAATTGCTGGAAAATGATTTTGCTGCCCACGATTTAATAGAAGAAATTGATGCAGTAAATGTCTATCTTCCTTATGTTAACGTAAACAATTACATATTAGAAAATTTTGGTTCTTTCGATTTCTATCATTATTCAACTTTATTAATTAAAAAACTTATTAAATATAATAAAGGAAAAGAGTCCTGTTTATATGCAAATTTGCAAGAAGAAGACTTCCAGGTATTAATAATTAAAAAAAATAAGCTTTTATATTACAATAATTTTGATTTTAATAAAAAAGAAGACATACTATATTTTTTACTTTTTGTTATAGAACAAAATAAAATAGATAGTAATAAATCTAAACTTTATCTAATTGGAAAAATAAATGTTAAAAGTGAAGCTTATTTACTAATTTCAAAATTTATTGATAATATAGAAATAATTGACTTTAAAGAAAATTATATTAATAAAGTTCATATGTTAGAAAATGATACAGAAATAGATTTTCTAATCATATGAGAATAATTTCCGGATTATATAAAGGAAAAAAAATTCATGCTCCAAAGAACCTTCCTGTTAGGCCAACTACAGATCAAGCAAAAGAAGCATTATTTAATATTCTTAATAATAATTTTTATATAACAGATACTATTATTCTTGATATATTCTCTGGAACAGGAAATATAAGTTATGAATTTGCTTCAAGAGGTTCAAAACACATAACTAGTGTAGATATTAATAATAAATGTATAAATTTTATAAAGTCTGTTTCAAATGAACTTTCATTTAATCTTAAGACAATTAAAAGTGATGTTTATAAATTTATAAAATCATGTAATTTAGATTTTGACATAATTTTTGCTGATCCCCCATACAATTTTGAAATCGAAAAATATGAAAAATTAATTTCATTAATTATTAAAAAAAACTTATTAAAAAATGATGGGTTACTTATAATTGAACACTCAAAAAATATTTCATTAAAAAACTCTAAAAACTATTCTGAATCTAGAGAATATGGTAGATGCTGCTTTAGTTTTTTTAAATCATAAAATACTTTATTCCAGTCTTTTACATATTATAATATAAACTTTTAGATTAAATATCAAGAAAAGCACTAATTGGCTTATGATCAGATAATTTTTGATTGTAAGTTTCAAAATATTTTGGCGAAATTGAATGAGAAATAAAGATATAATCTATCCTAATTGGCATAAACTTAAAATCATACGTAGAACCAAATCCATAACCTTTTAATTCAAAAACATCACTCAATTTATTTTTAATTTCTTTATAAACAAATGAGTGTTGAGTATTATTCAAATCTATAGCCAAAATAACTTTATATGGAGATTTTACTATATGATTAATTAAAGTATTTGACTGTTCCTTTTGAGCTATATATGCTAACTTAATCTTATTGACAACTTTTTTGAATGAAATTAAATCTGCCTTAAGATTTAATAAATCTACCTTAAATGACTCAAAATGAGCATTATAAACTCTTATAGTGTCTTTCTTAATTACTAAATCAACAAAAATCGCATTGTTAATTGAATTATCGAACTCAACAATACCCTTATTATAGATCTGATAGTCTGTATGAATAGATTGACCCACATTATTTCCTGAAAGATGGATGTGTTTATTTTTAAAATTCTCTAGTAAATATTGATAATCTACATGGTATTCTTGCAATGCCAATAGATCTGGTTTATTATTTGATAAAAATTCTTTAGTATTTAATGGAATATTATCGTTTTTAATCCACTTATAATGATTAAATAACCTTGCATTAAAACTCATTATATGAAAACCCTCTTTATTATTTGTATCTGTATTCCCTATTTTGTAAAAGTAGAATGAGTTGTAAAAAAGAAGTGTTAAAACAATTATAGGCAACAAAACTCTTATATCAATTTTTATTAACCAGTAAACTAAAAAACATATATTTATCAGATATATGATTGGGAATAAAAATGTAAGAAAAGAAAAAGTCGAAAATATTGGATGATAATAATAATTTAGAATACCACAAATTAAGATTAATAGAGAGTTGAAGAGGTTTATGAGAAACAACAGTTTTTTAAAAAAACCTCTATTGTAATATAAAAATCTCAATTTTCACCTGCTTTAAAAAGCGTTTCCTTTTCGCCTTTTGTTAAACTATCATAGCCTGATTTACTAATTTTATCAAGAATTAAATCAATTTTTTGCTGATCTACTGCTTCTTTAGAAGGTTTCCTAAAATTATCTCTCTTATAAACCTTTCTAACTTTAGATTTCTTTTTAAGAAATCTTTTTAGATAATTTAATAAATTAATAACCCATTTTCCTAAATCATTTCCTTTTTTCAATTGATTATTATAGTAGAATCCCCATGCAGCTCCTCCAAGATGAGCTAAATGTCCACCTGCATTACTAACTGGGATTTGAATCAAATCCATAATTATAATTAACAGAGCTATATAAACAATTTTTACATCAAAAATTATTAATCTAAAGGTATAAGACGGCATATGAGAAGTTAAAAAAACAAATACTGCAATTGCTCCAGCTGATGCTCCAATCATAGGAGGTTTTAAACCTTGAAAAACAGGAAAAATATTGTAGCTAATAAGATAAGTACAAGACCCACATAATAGACCAATAATAAATATTTTTATAAACTTTTCTTTGCCAAAAAGATCTAAAACTACTCTTCCAGCAAAATATAGAATTATCATATTTCCAATTAAATGCCATAGATCTGCATGAAAAAAACCATAGGTTATTAATGACCATGGTTTATATATTAATTCATATAATGATGGAGAAACTTGAAAATAATCAATAATAGAAAATGAATTAATATCAAATAAAAATAAAAATGTATTGATTAAAAAAGGAAAAGCGAAACAAATAAGCATCCAAACTATGGTTTGTCCCAAAACATCTAAATTGTTATACTTATATTTTAAGCTACTTATCAATTCCATCTGTTTCTATTAAATTGATTTCTTTTCCAAAACCAAACCATTAAAAAGCCAGATATTGCTCCTCCAACATGTGCAAAATGAGCAATTGGCCCTAATGAAAAAGATGAAAAACCGAAAAAAAGATCCATTAAAATTAATCCGGGAACTAAATATTTTGCTTTTATAGGAATAGGAGGAAACAAAAGCATTAATTCAGAATTTGGAAATGAAAAAGCAAAAGCTACTAATATTCCGTAAATAGCTCCAGAAGCTCCAATTAATGAAGAATTATATGCAGAATATGCTGAAGTGAGACTTTCTTCGTCAACATGTTGTAAAATAGCTGTATTATAAGAGCCTGAAGATAATATTTCTTTGAAAGATTGAAAAGACAATCCGTTTGAGTTTAAAAGAGAAAAAACAGATTGAATTTCCAGATGATAAACAAGTAACTGTAATCCAGCCGCACCTAAACCTGCAGAAAAATAAAAGAATAGAAATTTCTTTCTTCCCCACATTTTTTCTAAAGGAGAACCAAACATCCATAAGCCAAACATATTAAAAAGTATATGATAGAAGTTTCCATGCATAAACATATGTGTAATCACTTGAGTAATAATAAATTTGTCGTTTTTAAAATAATGAAGAGCTAATAAATCATTGCTTATTCCACCTAAAAATTGTGCACCAATAAAAAATAATATATTGATTACAAGAAGGTGTTTTATAGTTTCAGGAATATTTCTCATTTAAAAAACATCTTATTTATAGATTCAATTGGAATCACTTTAAAAATCATTTTCTTAAAAGGAGAAATATTAGGATCTTTACAGGCAAACAAATCATGAACAAGAGATTCTTGTTCTTTATTCTCCAATTTAATTCCTGATTTTATTGATGAGCATTTAGATAAAACCTTAGCCATATAATCATTCAAACTATCACTGTTTTTTTTATAGTCTGATATTTCATTATCTATCAACTCTCGAAAAATTTCATCAATCTGATCTTCTAAGAAAACAGGATGAATTGCAGAAACTTCGATTTCATTTTTATTAAACTTATTAAAATTAAAACCTAAATGAATTAAAGATTTTTTTAAGCTTTTAAGCAATCTAATTTCTTCAGAATTTAAATCTAATTTCAATGGGAAAATTAAAGTTTGTGATAAGTTATTATCTTGAGAAAGTTCTTTCAAAAATTTTTCATAAAGTATTCTTTGATGAGCTCTCTTTTGATTAATAAATACGATACCTGAACTGTTTTTTGTAATAATATAAGTATTATTTAATTGAAAAGCAGAAAAAGAAATAGAGCTATTTAAATCACCTAATACATTTTCAAAAGAAGATTCTTTTTCAAAAGAAGATTCAAGATTTACCTCGATATCCTTTGCAGAACCTGTAAAAACATCGAAAGGATTAAATGATTTATTGAAATCAACTGAAGGAGGATTTCCTCCTTTATCTTTATATCTGTATGGAGTGTTTAAATTAACGTTATTTTCAAAATCAATTGAAGGGGATATATTAAATTGCCCAAGACTATGTTTTATTGAAGACCTAAGTATAGCATAAATAGACTGATCATTGTCAAATTTTATTTCTGTTTTATTGGGATGAATATTAACATCAATAGAATCATTTGGAACATTAAAAATTAGAAAGTAAGAAGGATGATGGTTTTCAAAAATTAAACCTTCATAGGCAGACCTAACAGCATGATGTAAATGGGAATTTTTTATAAACCTATTATTTACAAAAAAGAATTGGGAAGTTTTTGTCTTTCTAGAATATTCTGGTTTAACAATAAAACCATTTATTTCAGCAATTTCTGTACTTTCTTTGATTGGAACCAATTTTTCCTTAGTAGATTTTCCAAAAACCCTAATAATCCTTTCTTTAAAAATAGATTTTTTTAAATTAAAAATTTCATTGCTATTATTAATGAAAATAAAACTAATTTGATGATTTATTAGAGAAACCCTGTGAAATTCATCAATAATATGTCTTAATTCAACATTATCGGATTTTAAAAAATTTCTTCTAGCTGGAATATTATAAAATAAATTTTGAACAGACACAGAAGTACCCTTTTTACATAAAACTTCACTTTTACTAACAAGTTCACCACCATTTACCTTGATTTCATTACCAATATCTTTTTTTGAATCTTTATTTGAATTAATCGTAAGATGAGAAACAGATGAGATACTTGATAAAGCTTCTCCTCTAAATCCCATTGTGTTTAAATCAAATAAATCTTTTGAATTTCTAATTTTTGAGGTAGCATGTCTTAAGAAGCACAAATTTATATCTTCTTTACTCATACCTGAACCATCATCAATAACTTGAATAAGGGTTTTTCCAGCGTCTTTAATTATAAGTTTGATTGTTTGTGCACCTGAATCTACTGAGTTCTCTAAAAGCTCTTTAACAACAGACGAAGGTCTCTGAACCACCTCTCCTGCCGCAATTTGATTTGCCACATTCTTGGGAAGTAATTTTATAAGACTACTCATGAAAAGAATTAAATAAAAATAGATAAATCAAAATCTATAATAAATAGAAAAATTAGAATCAATGCCAATACAATTAAAAAAATACTCTTTGAAAAAGATCTATTTGCTCTATTTCTTTGTAAAATTCTTTCTTCTTTCCATTTTGATGCAATATCAGCTGAACTTCTTCTGTTCCGTTTTTTTGTATATACAGAATCAAATTGATAGATAGCTTCATTAGAATTATCTTTATAATACCTAGGATTATAATTAAATCGCTTATTTTTTCCTAATTTAAATAGAGTAACTTTCAATTGAATAAAAATTTAGTACAAAAGTACAAAAATGAGGATATAATTTCTGTTCAAAGATCTACTAGGAATCATTATCTTTACACAAGATGAAAAACGAAAATATTGTTGTTCTAAAAGAATTACTTTTTAGAAAAAAAAACATTGTTATTATTCCTCATACAAATCCTGACGGAGATGCTATAGGTAGTTCTTTAGCGCTTATGCATTTATTAAATTCAATTGATCACAATTCAACTGTAATAAGCCCAAATAAAGCCCCATACTTTTTAAAATGGTCTCCTGGTTTTGAAAATATAATATATTTTGATTCTGACAAGAACTCTTGTTTAAAATTAATTGAAAATGCTGATCTGATTTTTACTTTAGATTTTAATGATCTTGATAGAATTGGAGAAATGAGCAAATATGTAGATTCATCTAATGCAAAAATTATTCTAATTGACCATCATTTAAACCCAAAAGATTATGCTGATTTAGTTTTCTCAGATATAGAAATTGGATCTACTTGTGAATTGTTATTTGAATTAATTATTGAACTAGGACATGAAAAAAACATAGATTCTAATATTGCATCATGTTTATATCTAGGAATGATGACAGATACTGGATCATTTCAATATTCAAGTGTTACAAGTAGAACCCATGAAATTATATCTAAACTAATCCAAAAAGGAATTAATCAAAGTGACATTCACAATAAGGTATATAACAACTCCTCTATCAGCAGATTAAAAGTTTTAGGCTCTGCATTAAGTAATTTAAATGTTCTAAAAGAATTAAATACTGTATATATGTATTTAAAAAGAGATGATCTTAAAAAATTTGATTTTCAAAAAGGAGATTCTGAAGGAATAGTTAATTATGGATTATCTTTAAAAAATATAATTTTTAGTGTAATGTTTATTGAAGACATTAATGATGAAAATAATATAAAAATCTCATTTAGATCTCAAGACGGCTTTTCATGCAATGAATTTGCAAATAAACATTTTAATGGAGGAGGACATGCAAATGCTGCTGGAGGAAGAGATGATGGCCCAATAGAAGAAACTATCCATAAGTTTAAAAAATTAATTAATAAATATAAAGACAACCTTACTACTAATAAATAAAATGAAAAAATATTTACATATTACAAATATCCTATTAATAACATTATTAATTTCATGTGCCAATTCTCAATCAAAACTAAGCAAAGGACTTTACGCTGAAATTAAAACAAACAAAGGGGATATAATGGTTAATCTAAATTTCAAAGAAACACCAATTACAGTTGCAAATTTTGTTTCTCTTAGTGAAGGAAAAAATAAAGAAGTAAGTACAGAATATTATAAGAAAAAGTATTATGATGGTTTAATTTTTCATAGAGTAATAGACAATTTTATGATTCAAGGTGGCTGTCCTCAAGGTACTGGAATGGGAGATCCAGGATATAAATTTAAGGATGAATTCAATGAAAATTTACTCCATGATGGACCTGGGGTTTTATCAATGGCCAATTCTGGACCAAATACTAACGGAAGTCAGTTCTTTATAACGCATAAAGAAACTCCCTGGCTAAATGGAGGTCATTCAGTATTTGGAAAAGTAATAGGTTCAACAGGAATGGAAGTTGTAAACTTGATTAAGCAAAACGATACCATTGAAAACATTTCCATAATAAGAGTTGGTAGAGAAGCAAGATCCTTTAAAGCTTCAAAAATATTTTCAAATTACTTTGAGGAAGATAAAATCAATAAAGAGAAAAAAATAGCTTTACTGAAAAATATAAAGCTAGGTAAAAGTATAGAACATAAAACTAAAAAGTCTATGTCTATTTCTACCAATTCTGGATTACAATATATTAAAACCTATACAAGCAATGGTCCCAAAGTTGACCCAAAGAAAGCTATTATGACCCATTACGCAGTTTATTTTGAAGATGGATCACTTTTAGACACTAGTATTCTTGAGGTTGCAGAACAATATGACATTGTAAATTTGAAGAAAAAAAACGCAGGAGGATATACACCACTAGAATCTAGAGTTGGACCTGATGATGCGTTTATCCCAGGTTTTAAAGAAGGCTTAAGACTGTTAAATGTTGGAGATAAAGCAATTATTTATATTCCATATTATTTAGCATGGGGTGAAGTTGGAAGCGGATCAATGATACCGCCTAAATCAAATGTAATATTTGAAGTTGAAATTGTAGAATTAAAGTAATCTAAAAAAGGAATGTTTAAATCTAATACACTTCCTTTTTTTAAAAAAAACCTAATCTCTTTTCTTTGTTTATTTGTAATTATTTTTCTTCAGATAATTAAAAAAGATCCTATTTTAATAGAGAACTATTACAGTACATCATTCTACAAAATTAGCTCTGAGATACCTCTTTATCTTTTTGGAAAACTACCTTTTTCATTCGGAGACATATTATATTTAACTATACCAATTATATTGTGGTTAATAATAAAAAATAATAATACCAGAAGACAAAATCTAAAAAATATTTTTCATTTTATAGCTACATTATATATAGTGTTTCAATTTCAATGGGGTTTAAATTATTATAGGACTACTCTCAAAACAAAACTATCTATTGAAGATAAATATGAACTTAGCTCATTAATTAAAGTAACAGATCTATTTATTACAAATACAAATAATATTCATAAAAAACTATCTAACAGTGATACTTTACCAGTATTATTTGATTATAAAATTAATAATCAGCTATATCTAGAATCTATAGAAGCAATTAAAACATTAGAGAAAGAAAACATAACTAATGATAAAGCCCCTATAATTAGTGTTAAAAAATCCTTGTATAGCACTCCCCTTTCCTATATGGGCTTTAGCGGATACATAAACCCTTTTACATTAGAGGCACAAATAAATACAAATACACCCAAAATATATCTCCCAACAACCATATGTCATGAAATTGCACATCAAATTGGATATTCAGCTGAAAATGAAGCTAATTTTATTGGAATAATGGCTGCTATACATTCCAAAAATAAATTTTTTTCATATAGTGGTAATATATCCACTCTAAAATATTTATTAAATGAACTTTATAAAACAGATAAATTAAAATTTGATGAATTATTTATTAAAGTTAATAGAGGGGTAATTGAAAATATAAACCAAGCTAATAAACAACTGGAACAATACAAAAATCCTTTGGAACCCTATTTTAAAGATTTTTATGGATTATTTTTAAAGGCTAATAACCAAAAGCAAGGTATTAAATCTTATAATATGGTAGTTAGCCTTTTAGTTAATTACTACTCTAGTCAATAATTTTTGGAGATCCTATGTTTTCTAAATATTGAATTTTAGATTCTACATCTCTAATAAATTTCTCTATTAATGGTTTTAACCCTTCCCACTGTTCTCTAGCAATTTCAAAACTATTCATATGATGCTTTGTGGGGCCATATGAATTTCCATAAAAACTTCTTGTTGCTATTGAAATTCTTTGAGAAATTGTAGGATTATCTTTTTCACCAATCTCTTTCTTAGAATTGTTTCCATTAATTAACACATCAATAGAATTCTTTTGATTGTTTAATTTTTGAATATCTGAACTTAAATCAGAATTTATTTCATCGATATATCTCAATGCTTGTTCAAAATTAGATAACTTTTTCTTTGATTTATCATATTTATCATAAACCAAACTAGACTCTTTATCAAAATCAATAAGTTTTACAATAAATTCATCTATCTCATCTTCAAGTGGATTTTTTAGTACATTTTTTCTAATTCTCTTTACAGTAAATTTTTTATCATTTGTAACTCGATTTAATTTTCCATTTTTTGATTCAATTAAACCAACAGTATAATTTCCTGGTTTAACTGGAATTGATGTTTGATAATTCTTTGATTTTGAACTCAATGCTGATACTAATGGTTTTGAAAGCCCCCAAGAAACTCTATTTACACCTTTATTAGTAGTTCCTTTAATTCTATCAATTAGAGCACCTTTATCATTTCTGATTTCTAAGATTATTTTTGGATTATTTTTAGATTCTTCTTTATCAAGTTGATTCCAACCAGGAAATGGAATGTCTTTTTTTAGTTTGTGCAATTCCTTTTCTTTTTTCTTTCTTTCATCTTTTACGGACTTATAAGAATCAGGCAAATTATATGTAAATATAGCTCCATATGGAGGGTTTTTAGAAGTAAAGTATGATGCGCCTTGGCTTGATGTGCCTGAGTTAATTGGATTATACTGTAGAGCTGCTTTTACATCAAATAAAATAAAATTTCTACTATTTTCCTTATTTAAAGATCTTAGCGGAGAATAATCATCTAAAACATAGAAACCTCTACCAAAAGTAGCTAAAACCAAGTCATTTTCTCTTTTTTGAATAGCTAAATCTCTAATAGAAATAGTAGGTAAACCATTTGAAAATTTAATCCATTTTTCTCCTTGATTATTTGAAAAATACAGACCATATTCAGTTGCTAAAAATAATAGATTAGGATCTATATGATCTTGCACAATCCTCCACACTAGTGTTCCTTTAGGCAAACCATTAACTATAGGTTTCCAAGATTTTCCTCCATTTATACTTTTATATAAATAAGGATTGTAGTCTCCAAACTTATGATTATCTAAAGCAACATAAACAACATTTGTATCATGAAGATCTGCTTTTATATCATTAACAAAAGATGTTTTAGGAACATTTGGTAATTTATCAACAGAAATTGAAAACCAATCTGTACCATTGTTTGTTGTAGAATGAATCAAACCATCATCAGTTCCAACATATATGTAGTTTTCATCCAAAGGTGACTCCGATAAAGAGGTAATTGTATTATAAGTTGACATAGCATACACATCCCAAGCAGCATCCCAACTCTGTTTTTTTCCCATAATAGGTAATGACATTCTTTCTTGATTCAAAGTTAAATCCCCTGAGATAGCAGACCAACTATCACCCCTATCGTCAGACCTCCATACTCTTTGAGAACCAAAATACAAACGTTTAGGATCATGAGAACTAACTAAAATCGGAGAATCCCAGTTAAATCTTTCATATTGTTCATCTAATCCTGAGTAAGGCTTAATAAATACTGCTTCGCCTGTTGTTCTATCTACTCTGTGGATATTTCCTTGCTGAGATTGTGCATATACTATATCAGGATTACCTGGTTCTGTTGCTGGTTGATGACCATCACCTCCTAAAAGAACAAACCAGTCATTATTTGTAATTCCATTTGATCGAAATGTTCTACTGGGACCACCTTGAGAGTTATTATCTTGTGTTCCACCATAAATGTTATAAAAAGGATAGGTATCATCTAGTGCTAGTTTATAAAACTGGGTTATTGGAAGGTTATTTACAAACTTCCAACTTTTAGTTTCGTCAAAAGACTCATAGATGCCTCCATCAGAGCCAACTAACAAGTAATTTGGATCACTTTTTTTAAAGGTCATTGAATGATTATCTGAATGTTTATTACTTTCATTCATAGTATAAAAAGTTCTTCCACCATCATCAGAAACCTGAACTCTAACATCCATTAAATAAATTTTATCAAAATGATGAGGAGAAGACACCAATTCTTGGTAATAATGTGGGCCGGTTCCACCTGAAACTGTATCAGACATTTTTTTCCAGCTTTCCCCCCCATTTGATGATCTATAAACTGCCCCTTTACGTCGATCCAGTTCAATTGCAGCATATAAAACATCAGGATTAATTTCGGAAATAGCCAAACCTATTTTACCCATATTTCCACTAGGCAATCCAATCTTTAATTGTTTCCATGAATCTCCACCATCAATACTTTTATAAATCTTAGTTCCTGGTCCTCCACCAATATAAGAAGCTACATTTCTATGTCTTTGCCATGTAGCTGCATAAATGACATTCTGATCTCTATTGTCAACAACAATATCTGTAACACCAGTCCATTGATTTACTTTTAAAACAGATCTCCAATTATTTCCCCCATCAGCTGATTTGTACAGGCCTCTTTCACCTCCAGATGACCACAATGGACCTTGAGAAGCAACTAATATTGTATTTGAATTATCTTTATTAACTATAATTTTAGAAATATGTTCTGATTTATTAAGGCCTTTATTTTCCCAAGTTTTTCCTCCATTGTATGAAACATAAACTCCTTTACCAATTCCAACATGTCTTCCACCTACATTTTCCCCAGTTCCAAGCCAAACAGTATCATTATTATTTGGATCAATCGTAATACTTCCTGTAGAATAAAAAGATTGATCATCTGTTAACGGTATCCAAGTGGTACCGGAATTAGAAGTTTTCCATGCTCCTCCAGAACCTACTGCAACGTACCATTCATTTTCATTTGATGGATTAATTGCAATATCTGCTATCCTTCCAGACATAAATGCAGGACCAATACTTCTAAACTTTAGTCCGGAGTATAAAGAAGCTTCATTGTTTGTCTCCTTTTTAGTTTTTTGAGCATGTGAAAGTGTAAAAAATAATGTTAAAATTAAAGCTAGGGTATATCTTAAAGAAAAATTCATAATAAATAAGTTTTTTGGAATTACATAAATATAATTAATAATATCGGTTTTTTCATTTTAACTTAGCCAAGTGTCAAAAAAAATAAAAACATTTAATTCAGTTGAAATTATGGATATTGGTTCAAAAGGACAATCAATAGCTAAAAGTTCTGAAGGAATTGTAATAATGGTTAAAAATGGAGTTCCAGGCGATATTGTTGATATAAAAACTTATAGAAAAAAGAAAAATTATTTTTTAGGCAACATAACTAAATACCAATCTTATTCAAAAATAAGAGTAGAACCAAAATGTGAACATTTTGGCACTTGTGGAGGTTGTAAATGGCAAAACATGATTTATGATTCACAAACTCAATTTAAAGAAAATAAAATAAGGCATACATTTAAAAAAATATTTAACAATATAAAAATTGATCCAATAATCAAATGTAAAGAAGAGTATTACTATAGAAATAAATTAGAGTTTTCATTTACTGAAAACCGTTGGCTTACAAATAAAGAAATTAATAGTAAAGAAAAAGAAATTGAAAAAAGAGGGATTGGTTTTCATATATCTGGTATGTGGGATAAAGTAGTGGATATAAAAAATTGTCATTTGCAATCTGATCCTTCAAATAAAATTAGATTATCTGTAAAAGAGTATGCTATTAATAATGATTTTTCATTTTATAATTCTAGATCTAAAAAGGGTTTATTAAGAAATTTAATAATACGAAACACTAGTTTAAATGAGTTTATGGTTATCATTCAATTTTTTGAAAAAAATACAGAAAAGATTAAATCAATACTTAACCATTTAAAAATTTCATTTCCTGAGATCAAGTCTATTCAATACGTGATTAATAACAAAGAAAATGATTCAATATATGATAGAGATATTAAATTGTTTTATGGAGAAAAATTTATAACAGAAATTATAGATAAATTGAATTTTAAAATCTATCCTAAGTCTTTCTTTCAAACAAATATTAATCAAACAATTGAACTTTACAAAACTGTTAAAAAGCTAGCAAATTTAAAAGGAAATGAAATAGTGTATGACTTATATTCAGGTTTAGGAACGATTTCTCAATTTATCTCAAAAAAAGCAAAAAAAGTAATTGGAATTGAAAGCATTAAAGAAGCTGTTCAATCAGCTAAAGAAAGTGCAATTGAAAATAAAATAAACAATGTAGAATTTGAAGTTGGAGATATAAAAAATATTTTTACTTCAAAGTTTGTAAAAAAACATGGTGATCCTGATTTAATTATAACTGATCCTCCAAGAGATGGAATGCATAAAGATGTAATTAAAGAAATTTTAAAATTGGAAACTAATTTAATTATATATGTAAGCTGTAATCCATCTACTCAATTAAGAGACTTAGAAAAATTACAAGAAAAGTATACTATTAAAAAAATACAACCTGTAGACATGTTTCCTCATACCGATCATGTAGAAAATGTTGTACTTTTGAAAATTAATAATTAGTTATTTTATAAAATTGAAAAAAAGCATAATCCTATTTTTTATAAGCTGTATAATTCTTTCATGTGAGCCAGATGATATATGTCTTTCATCAATTCCTGATACTCCAAAACTTATTATTGTTTTTTATGATGAATCTTCAGGTCTAAAAAAGGAAGTTACAAATCTTAAAATCCAAGGATCTAACAATGAAAAAATTTATCAATTTAAAACAACTGATTCAATTGCCGTACCATTAAAAAACCTAGAAAAAATAACCAACTATTCTTTTGTAAAAGATTTTAAAGAAAATGTAGATAATTCAGGTAATAATGACAACATATTAATTAACTATCAATACAATCATATTTATATAAGTAGAGCATGTGGTTATTTTTCAAACTATGATTTAAATCAAATTGTTATTGAAAATGACAATCTTAATTGGATTATTAAATCAGAAATAATGAATTCAGCAGTTAAAGACGAAAAAGTTATACATGTTAAAATATTTCATTAATATATTATTTATAGCTTGTAGTATAACAGGGTTCTCACAAGAAGACATTGCATTAGATAGCATTCCAACAAAAACTACATATGGAATAAAAATAGGTTTAGATATTAGTAAACAAATTAGAATGTTAACTGAATCAAATTATAAAGGCTTAGTATTTACTGGAGATTATAGAATTCTTGATAGGTTATTTATAGCTGCTGAATTTGGAAGTGAAGAAAAAAAAACAATTAATGAAGTATTAGATTTTGATACTGATGGGACTTTTCTAAAATTAGGTGTTAATTATAATGTATACAATAACAGAAAAGGATTAGATAATGAAATATATGTTGGATTCAGGTACGGTATTGCAAAATTTAATCAAAAACTGAATTCTTATACTATCCATGATCTGGATCACTATTGGGATCAAAACAATGTAAATAGTATTACTGATTTTAAAGATCTAACAGCTAGTTGGTTTGAATTAGTATTAGGATTTAATGCTGAAATTCTAAAAAACACTTATATGGGTTTAAGTTTAAGATTAAATAGACTATTAAACCAAAAAAATCCTGAAAATTTTAGCAACCTATATATACCTGGATTTAATAAAGTATTAGAAGAAAATAATTTTGGAGTTGGTATTACTTATTCAATTTTTTATCAGATACCTATATTTAAAAAAAATAAAAACAATTAGAGCTATTTTCTTTGTTTATGAATTTTTTTCGAACCACTATAAATTTCATATTTAGCTAATCTGCTTTCCAATTTACCATTATACAATTTTATTTTTCTCGAAGGTCTTAATCCAACGAATTTTAAAGATTCTAAGTTAGAAGTTATAAACCAAGCATTCGAGTTTGAATAATTACTTTTAAGAGTATCCCCTATCTCTTTATAAAATGATTTAATATCTATTGGTAGGCGTTCACCATACGGAGGATTAAATAAAAGATGTGAAAAATTATCATTATTCTTTTTTGTATTGAAGAAATTATTTTCACAAACATTTATTATGCTTTGAAATCCCGAATTAATAATATTTTGGTTACATTTCTTAATAGCTGATGGGGATTTATCATATCCTATTAAATTATAATTAAAGGTTTTCACTTTCTTTAAAACAGATTTTTTAATTATTTCAAACATCTGAGAATCATAATTTTTCCAATTTTTAAACGAAAAAATCTCCCTTTTAATATTAACAGGATAATTAGTAGCATACATAGCTGCTTCAATCAAAATAGTACCGCTTCCACACATAGGGTCTAAAAAATCTGACTCACAATCCCATTCAGAAAGCATGATTAGTCCAGCTGCTAAAACCTCATTGATTGGTGCAATGTTTGTTTGTAATCGATAACCTCTTTGATTTAGAGGTTTACCTGATGAATCTAGTGAAATAGTACAATTATTTTTAGTAATATGAATATTAATTTTTATATCAGGATTTTCTTTATCAATATTAGGTCTTTTATTAAACATTTTTCTAAAACGATCAACTATTCCATCTTTTACTCTCTGAGATACAAAAAGAGAGTTAGAAAATATCTCTGTATTTAAAACTGATTCTATATAAAAAGTGTTTTCAATAGAAATATAATCCTCCCAATTAAAATTATAAACATAACTATAAAGGTCTTTTTGATTATTAATCTTTAAATATTTTATTGGTTTTAAAATTCTAATAGCTGACCTTAAAAAAAGGTTAGATTTATACAAAAAACCTAAATCCCCATAAAAACTTACATTTCTAACCCCTATTTCAATTTTTTTTGCACCTAAACTTAAAAGTTCATCTGCCAATATTTTTTCCAAACCAAAAAAGGTTTTAGCAATCATTTTAAAATCATTAACCATTACATACAAATAATTTTTAAAAATACTCTAATTTTGAAGTTTATGAGTAAAAATTTTAATATAGATTCAGATAATGATTACAATCACTGGTTTGATTCTCCTTATTACCATATTCTATACGAAAACAGGGATTATAAAGAAGCTAAAAAGTTTATCAAAAAAATTTTAAAATACTTAAAATTAGATAAAGGATCTAAAATATTAGATGCTGCATGTGGAAGAGGAAGACATTCAATAGAGATTGAAAAGCTAGGTTATAAAGTTTTAGGAATAGATCTGTCAAAAAACAGTATTAAAAAAGCAAAAAAAAATGAAAATGAAAATCTAAATTTTATAATTCATGATATTTCAATTCCTCTTAAGTCAAAATTTGATGCAGTTTTTAATTTATTCACAAGCTTTGGATATCATAATAAAAAAAAAGACTTAGATGTTTTACATGCAATGGAAAAGAATCTTAAAACTGGAGGAATTGGGATAATAGATTTTTTTAATATAAATAAGATTAAAAAAGATTTAATAGAAAATGAAATTATCATCAAAAAAAATATAAAATTTAATATTAAAAGAAAAGTCAATCAAGATTATGTAAATAAAAGTATTTCTTTTAAGGATAAAAAGAAACAATACAATTTTAATGAAAAAGTAAATGCCCTATCATTAGATAATTTTAAAAACTATTTAAACAATACCAATTTAAGAATTCAGGAGGTTTTTGGAGATTATCATCTAAATCCGTTTGATAGTGATAAATCTACAAGATTAATAATAATTTTAAAAAAAAAATCCCAGTCAAATAAATGACTGGGATTCGAAGAAGGCGGTGACATACTCTCCCACCAAATGGCAGTACCATCTGCGCTATTAGGCTTAACTTCTCTGTTCGAAATGGGAAGAGGTGAGCCCTAATGCAATAACCACCTTTAAGGTTCTCATTAAAAAATAATGAGTTGTTACGCTAAAAAGAATAACACAATAAGTTAACATATTAAAATTCAAGATATATAAAGAAAAGTAGTAAAATAAAAAATACAATATTAAGAAAAAGTTGCACGATAGGCCTACGGGTAATTAGTATCACTCGGCTATGACATTACTGCCTTTACACCTGTGACCTATCAACGTAGTCGTCTCCTACGACCCTTAAAAGAAATCTCATCTTGTGGAAGGTTTCGCGCTTATATGCTTTCAGCGCTTATCCTTTCCCGACATAGCTACTCTGCAATGCTCCTGGCGGAACAACAGATACACCAGCGGTCAGTCCAACTCGGTCCTCTCGTACTAGAGTCAGATCCACTCAAATTTCTAGCGCCCACTACAGATAGAGACCGAACTGTCTCACGACGTTCTGAACCCAGCTCGCGTGCCACTTTAATGGGCGAACAGCCCAACCCTTGGGACCTTCTCCAGCCCCAGGATGTGACGAGCCGACATCGAGGTGCCAAACCCCCCCGTCGATATGAGCTCTTGGGGGAGATCAGCCTGTTATCCCCGGAGTACCTTTTATCCTTTGAGCGATGGCCCTTCCATACGGAACCACCGGATCACTATGCTCTACTTTCGTACCTGATCGACTTGTCAGTCTCTCAGTCAAGCTCCCTTATGCCATTGCACTCTACGCACGGTTACCAAGCGTGCTGAGGGAACCTTTAGAAGCCTCCGTTACTCTTTTGGAGGCGACCACCCCAGTCAAACTACCCACCAAGCACTGTCCCTTGTTGAAGGTTAGACTTCGGATAAGCAAAGGGTGGTATTTCACAGGTTGACTCCACAACACCTAGCGATGTTGCTTCAAAGTCTTCCACCTATTCTACACATTACTTATCCAAAGCCAATACTAAGCTATAGTAAAGGTTCACGGGGTCTTTTCGTCCCATTGCGGGTAATCGGCATCTTCACCGATACTACAATTTCACCGAGCTCATGGCCGAGACAGTATCCAGATCGTTGCACCATTCGTGCAGGTCGGAACTTACCCGACAAGGAATTTCGCTACCTTAGGACCGTTATAGTTACGGCCGCCGTTTACTGGGGCTTCATTTCAGATCTTCGCCGAAGCTAAACCCTCCATTTAACCTTCCAGCACCGGGCAGGTGTCAGGCCATATACATCATCTTTCGATTTAGCATAGCCCTGTGTTTTTGATAAACAGTCGCCTGGATCTTTTCACTGCGGCCCATCCGAAGATGGGCGACCCTTCTCCCGAAGTTACGGGTCGATTTTGCCTAGTTCCTTAGCCATGAATCACTCGAGCACCTTAGAATTCTCATCCCAACTACCTGTGTCGGTTTGGGGTACGGGCTGCTTCACTTGCTTTTCTTGGAAGTCGTTACTTTGGATTATCACATCCACCGAAGTTTCAGTGTACTATTGCCGTGTTACCACTGGCTTCAACGTACTATTCCGTCAGTACGCACCAAATCCACGCCTCCGTCACGTTCAATGTGAGCAGGTACAGGAATATTAACCTGTTGTCCATCCACTACCCCTTTCGGGTTCGCGTTAGGTCCCGACTAACCCTCAGCTGATTAGCATAGCTGAGGAAACCTTAGTCTTTCGGTGTGCGGGTTTCTCGCCCGCATTATCGTTACTTATGCCTACATTTTCTTTTGTAGAAACTCCAGCAAACCTCACAGTTTACCTTCAACGTCGCTACAATGCTCCCCTACCCATCTTTCGATGCCATAGCTTCGGTGATATGCTTATGCCCGATTATTATCCATGCTCGACCGCTCGACTAGTGAGCTGTTACGCACTCTTTAAATGAATGGCTGCTTCCAAGCCAACATCCTAGCTGTCTGGGCAGTCAAACCTCGTTTATTCAACTTAGCATACACTTTGGGACCTTAGCTGATGGTCTGGGTTCTTTCCCTCTCGGACATGGACCTTAGCACCCATGCCCTCACTGCTGTACATCATTTCATAGCATTCGGAGTTTGTCAGGAATTGGTAGCCGGTGAAGGCCCCGCATCCAATCAGTAGCTCTACCTCTATGAAACTAATACAACGCTGCACCTAAATGCATTTCGGGGAGTACGAGCTATTTCCGAGTTTGATTGGCCTTTCACCCCTACCCACAGGTCATCCCAAGACTTTTCAACGTCTACGGGTTCGGGCCTCCACTGTGTGTTACCACAGCTTCACCCTGCCCATGGGTAGATCACACGGTTTCGCGTCTAACACTGCTAACTAAAGCGCCCTATTCAGACTCGCTTTCGCTACGGCTTCGCACCTAAAGTGCTTAACCTTGCTAGCAACGTTAACTCGTAGGCTCATTATGCAAAAGGCACGCCGTCACCCTAATGGGCTCCGACCGCTTGTAAGCGTATGGTTTCAGGATCTATTTCACTCCCTTATTCAGGGTTCTTTTCACCTTTCCCTCACGGTACTAGTTCACTATCGGTCTCTCAGGAGTATTTAGCCTTGGCGGATGGTCCCGCCGGATTCATGCAAGGTTTCCCGTGCCCCGCACTACTCAGGATACCATTATCGTTAACTATCTTTACTTATACGGGACTATCACCCTCTATGGTTCCGATTTCCAACGGATTCTAATTCATTAAGCAACAAATATTATGGTCCTACAACCCCTAAATTGCCGTAACAACTTAGGTTTGGGCTATTCCGCGTTCGCTCGCCACTACTAGCGGAATCACTATTGTTTTCTCTTCCTCCGGGTACTTAGATGTTTCAGTTCTCCGGGTTTGCTTCCATACAAGTATGGATGACTATTCTTCAAATAGTCAGGTTTCCCTATTCGGATATTTACGGATCAAAATGTGTGTGCCATTCCCCGTAACTTTTCGCAGCTTATCACGTCCTTCATCGCCTCTGAGAGCCTAGGCATTCCCCATACGCCCTTAATTAGCCTATCGTAACTTTACTTTCTCTTAAAATTGTAATTTTTACTTTGCTCGTACAAATCAAAAATCGGCTCGATTAATGATTTATACCTTTTATTTTTATGTATCTTAAATATTTCAATATGTCAATGAACGTTCCAGTTTAATAAAACTGTAGTGGAGAATATCGGAGTCGAACCGATGACCTCCTGCGTGCAAGGCAGGCGCTCTAGCCAGCTGAGCTAATCCCCCATTCTGAGAAAAAAAGAACGTTGAATATTTATAGTTTCTCAACCCTAAATTCCCATTATTTATCTATCTAATTTCTTCTAAATTAGTAGTCTCGGGCAGACTCGAACTGCCGACCTCTACATTATCAGTGTAGCGCTCTAACCAGCTGAGCTACGAGACTCTAACATGATAGATTATAAAAATAAGATGGACAGCATAAGTAAAACACATTTTTTGTTGAATTTATTCAAATTCAGTCGTCTTTCTCTAGAAAAGAGGTGTTCCAGCCGCACCTTCCGGTACGGCTACCTTGTTACGACTTAGCCCCAGTTACTAGTTTTACCCTAGGCGGCTCCTTACGGTTACCGACTTCAGGCACTCCCAGCTTCCATGGCTTGACGGGCGGTGTGTACAAGGCCCGGGAACGTATTCACCGGATCATTGCTGATATCCGATTACTAGCGATTCCAGCTTCACGGAGTCGAGTTGCAGACTCCGATCCGAACTGAGACCGGTTTTATAGATTCGCTCCTTCTTACGAAGTGGCTGCTCTCTGTACCGGCCATTGTAGCACGTGTGTAGCCCAGGACGTAAGGGCCGTGATGATTTGACGTCATCCCCACCTTCCTCACAGTTTGCACTGGCAGTTTCATTAGAGTTCCCGGCATGACCCGCTGGCAACTAACGATAGGGGTTGCGCTCGTTATAGGACTTAACCTGACACCTCACGGCACGAGCTGACGACAACCATGCAGCACCTTGTAATGAGTCCGAAGAAGGGTCTATCTCTAGACCTGTCCCGTTACATTTAAGCCCTGGTAAGGTTCCTCGCGTATCATCGAATTAAACCACATGCTCCACCGCTTGTGCGGGCCCCCGTCAATTCCTTTGAGTTTCAGTCTTGCGACCGTACTCCCCAGGTGGGATACTTATCACTTTCGCTTAGCCACTCATCTAACCAATGTTAGACGAACAGCTAGTATCCATCGTTTACGGCGTGGACTACCAGGGTATCTAATCCTGTTCGCTCCCCACGCTTTCGTTCATGAGCGTCAGTATATTGTTAGTGATCTGCCTTCGCAATCGGTATTCTGTGTGATATCTATGCATTTCACCGCTACACCACACATTCTAACCACTTCACAATAACTCAAGTCTTTCAGTATCAAAGGCCATTCTACAGTTGAGCTGTAGGCTTTCACCTCTGACTTAAAAGACCGCCTGCGAACCCTTTAAACCCAATAATTCCGGATAACGCTTGGATCCTCCGTATTACCGCGGCTGCTGGCACGGAGTTAGCCGATCCTTATTCTTACAGTACCGTCAAGCTCCGACACGTCGGAGTGTTTCTTCCTGTATAAAAGCAGTTTACAACCCATAGGGCCGTCATCCTGCACGCGGCATGGCTGGATCAGACTTTCGTCCATTGTCCAATATTCCTTACTGCTGCCTCCCGTAGGAGTCTGGTCCGTGTCTCAGTACCAGTGTGGGGGATCCCCCTCTCAGGGCCCCTACCTATCGTAGTCTAGGTGAGCCATTACCTCACCTACAAACTAATAAGACGCATGCCCATCTTTTACCGTTAAAACTTTAATCTAAAAATCATGAGATTAATAGATATTATAGAGGATTAATCCAAATTTCTCTGGGCTATACTCTAGTAAAAGGTAGGTTGCATACGCGTTACGCACCCGTGCGCCACTCGTCATCTGGTGCAAGCACCAATGTTACCGTCCGACTTGCATGTATAAGGCCTGCCGCTAGCGTTCATCCTGAGCCAGGATCAAACTCTTCATTGTAAAACTTTAAATAATTTAACAACTTAAATTTGATTTGGAATTGAACTCAAAATGGTTTTACTTAATTCTAAATTATGTAAACATAATTTTACGCTGTCTATCTCAATATTTTCAATGAACTTAATCTGATTACTTCTTTCGTAATGCGAGTGCAAATATACACTGCTTTTTCAATCCCACAAACTTTCAATTATAAAAAAATAAATTATTTGTCAACAATGGTTATTTTCCTCATATAGTATACAAAAAAATATTACTATATTATTGGTCTTTTAAAGACAATTTTATTGTCTTATCAGCATACGCTCTTTTTAAAACGTCTTCAATTATTGCATCTTCATCATTATTCTTTGGATTATATTCTATTTTAATTGAAATATTAAAAAGCTTAGCTAATGAATTGTAAGAGAAAGCTCTAAAGCCATTTCTTAATTTTCTTATAAGTTTATATACGGTTTGTCCAGTTTCTCTATGAACTAACTTAATTAATATCTGCCCCTCTGTCCTCGTTAACTTTTTTAACTCCTCTGAAAATTCTTTTTCAATAAATCTTTCTACAATTTTAGTATACTTCTTTTTCTTAGCTCTGGTCTTTATTAAAGGAAGTCTTCTACTTAATTCTTGTAATCTTTTGGAAGCAAGTACAGCATAAGGATATACTTTTAAAGTTTTTCTTTTAACCGTATAATATTTTAATTTATCATCAAAACTAGAAAATTCCAATGCTGGATATATAGTAACCTCTTTCAAATCTATTGATTTAGTGGCCAAAGAATCTCCTTCAATTTTGATAAGAATATCTAAGTCTTTATATATCTTTTTCTGAGAATAAGAATTAAAAACAATGAATATAATTAAACATGAAAGAAGTTTTTTCATTTTATAAAATTACACATAAACAATAATATTTTTAAGTAATTATGTACTTTTACATTCAAATTATTATTAATGGCTACAAAAAAAATACTTAATCAAAAATCAATTAAATTTTTTGAAGAATATCTTAATAATCCTTCACCTACTGGATATGAATGGGAAGGACAAAAAATTTGGATGAACTATCTTAAACCCTACGTAGATGAATTTATAACTGATACTTATGGATCTGCTGTTGGAGTTATTAATCCTAAAGCTAAATTCAAAGTTGTTATTGAAGGACATTCTGATGAAATTTCTTGGTATGTAAATTACATTACTGATAATGGTCTTATTTATGTAATAAGAAATGGTGGAAGTGACCACCAAATAGCTCCATCAAAATGGGTAGACATACATACTAAAAAAGGGATTATAAAAGGTGTTTTTGGTTGGCCAGCAATTCATACTAGAAAACCTGGAAAAGAGGAACAACCTAAACTAGATACAATTTTTATTGATATAGGGGCAAAAGACAAAAAAGAAGTTGAAAAAATGGGAGTCCATGTTGGATGTGTAATAACTTATCCCGATAAATTTTACGTACTCAATAAGGATAAATTTGTTTGTAGAGCCATAGATAATAGAGCTGGCGGATTTATGATTGCAGAAGTTGCTAGACTTTTGTATGAAAACAAGAAAAAACTTCCTTTTGGATTATATATTACAAATTCAGTTCAAGAAGAAATTGGACTTAGAGGTGCTCAAATGATCACACAAAGAATAAAGCCAAATATTGCAATTGTTACTGACGTTTGTCACGACACTTCAACTCCAATGATCAATAAAAAAACTCAAGGAGATAACACTATGGGTGCAGGACCCGTTATCTCTTATGCACCGGCCATTCAAAATAAATTAAGAGAAAGAATTATTGAAATAGCTGAAAAGAAAAAGATACCCTTTCAAAGACATGCTTCTTCAAGGAGCACAGGAACAGATACAGATGCTTTTGCATATAGTAATGGTGGAGTTGCCTCAGCTTTAATTTCTTTACCACTAAGATATATGCACACCACAGTTGAAATGGTTAAAAGAGATGATGTTGAGAACGTAATTAGATTAATCTATGAAACTTTACTAACAATTAAAGAAGGTGAAGATTTTAATTATTTTAAAAATTAATATTCTACATTATAAATATTAATTCAATATCCTTTAACAATTAATTCAACTATTTCCGGATTTAAAAGAGTTGAAATATCTCCAAAATTATTCTTTTCACCACAAGCAATCTTTCTAAGAATTCTACGCATAATCTTACCACTTCTAGTTTTAGGAAGTCCTGGAACTATCTGAACCTTATCAGGTTTTGCAATTGGACCTATAGTTTTTGAAATCAAGTCATTAATTTCAGTATTTATATTTTCTGTTTTAGAATCATCTTTTAATATTACAAATGCATACAAAGCATTTCCTTTTACATCGTGAGGAAAGCCTACTAGTGCACTTTCAACTACATTTTCATGTAAGTTTATAGCATCCTCAATTGGTGCAGTTCCTAAGTTATGTCCAGAAACAATTACAACATCGTCTACCCTACCAGTTATTCTGTAATTTTCATCATCGTCTCTAAATGCACCATCACCTGGAAAATAATATCCAGGATAAGCAGTAAAGTAAACTTTTTTATATCTCTCACGATCACCATAGATTGTTCTAGCAATTGAAGGCCATGGATACTTAATTGCTAAAATTCCATTTGTATTTGAATCTGAAATCTCTTGTCCATCATTATCTAATAAAACAGGTTGAATTCCAATCATAGGTTTTGTAGCAAAGGTTGGTTTTTGATCAGTAACTCCTGCAATTGAAGAGATCATTATTCCTCCTGTTTCTGTTTGCCACCAAGTATCAACTATTGGGCAACTTTTTTTACCGACAACTTCATTATACCAATTCCAAGCCTCTTCGTTTATAGGTTCTCCTACAGTTCCTAAAACTTTTAAAGAATTTAAATCGTATTTAGATACAAAAGATTTTGGATGTTTAGCTAAAGCTCTAATTGCAGTTGGAGCAGTATAAAAATGAGTAATACTGTGTTTTTCACAGATTTCCCAAAAACGTCCAAAATCAGGAAATGAAGGTACACCTTCGAACATAACTGTTGTAGCTCCTGACAAAAGAGGACCATAAACAATATAACTATGACCAGTTATCCAACCTATATCAGCTGTACACCAATAAACATCTCCTTTGTTATATTGAAAAACATTTTTAAATGAATATTCAGAATAAACCATGTATCCACCACAAGAATGAACCATTCCTTTTGGTTTTCCAGTTGAACCAGAAGTATATAAAATAAAAAGTGGATCTTCAGAATCAATTCCAGTGGCTTCACATTCATTAGAGGCCAAAGATATCTCATCATGCCACCACTTATCAATGTCATTTAATTCAATATTACTATTTATTCTTTTTAGTACAATTGATACTTCAACTGAAGGACAACTAGCTAAAGCTTCATCTGCAATACTTTTAAGATCTATAGTTTTACTACCTCTAAAACTACCATCTGCAGTAACCAACATTTTACAGTCAGCATCATTAATTCTTGCAGCTAAAGCAGTTGAAGAAAATCCAGCAAAAACAACAGAATGAACAGCACCAATCCTAGAACATGCTAAAACAGCAATTGCAAGTTCAGGAACCATTGGCATATACAAACAAACTCTATCACCTTTTTCTATATTATTTTTCTTTAGAACATTAGAAAACCTACAAACTCTCTGATGTAATTCTTTATAAGAAATTTCTTGATGTTTTTCATTGGGATCATTTGGTTCAAATAAAATTGCAGTTTGATTTGGCTTATCAATCAAATGTCTATCTAAACAATTTTCTGATATATTAAGCTTACCTCCCTCAAACCATTTAAACTCAGGTTTTTTAAAATCAAATGATAAAACATTTTTCCATTTTTTTTTCCAAGTAAAAGTAGATGCAATTTTTTCCCAAAAAGATTCAGGGTTTGTTATACTTTCATTATAAAGTCTATTATAATCCTCCAGAGATCTCGGTACGTAATTATCAATTTTTTCCAAATTGTATGTTTTTGTCTAAATATAAAAAAAATAGGCTACTGATTCAATCTATAATCTATTATTGCCTTATTTATTTTTTTAACAATGGATGGTCCACTATAAACAAATCCTGAATATATTTGAATTAAGCTAGCACCGGCCTTTATTTTTTCAATCGCATCATCGGGATTCATAATACCACCAACTCCAATAATTGGAATAGATCCATTACTTTTTTCATGTATAAATTTAATAATATTAGTAGATTTTTCAGAAATTGGTCGACCACTTAGACCTCCTTTTTGATTTACTAAATCCTTTGAAGAAGTCAAATTGTCTCTTGATAATGTTGTGTTTGTTGCTATAATCCCATCTAGAGAGGTTTCTGCGATTACTTCAATAACATCAATTAATTGATCTTGGGAAAGATCTGGACCAATCTTCAATAAAACAGGCTTTGGAAAAGAATATGATTTGTTTTTTTTCTGAATTGCTTCTAAAAGATTTTTAAGCAAATCTTTTTGCTGTAAATCTCTCAACTTTTCAGTATTAGGGGAACTTACATTTATTGCAAAATAATTGACGTGAGGGTATAGTTTTTCAAAACAAATTAAATAGTCTTGTATAGAATTATTGAAATCTGTAATCTTATTTTTTCCAATATTACCACCTACAATTACTCCTTTATTATACTTTAATCTTTTAATAACTTCTTCAAGTCCAATATTATTAAAACCCATACAATTAATTATAGCCTCATCACTAACTAATCTAAATAGTCTTTTTTTTGGATTACCTTCCTGTGGCAATGGAGTAACTGTACCAATTTCAATAAAACCAAATCCGAAATTTGAAAATTCATTATATAGTTTAGCGTTTTTATCAAAGCCTGCTGCTAATCCAATTGGATTTGGGAATTTTATTCCAAAAACTTCAGTTTCAAGAATCGGGTTTTTTAAAGAATAAATTTTTGAGATTAAACTAGAAACGAAAGGTATTTTAAATATTAAGTTGATAAAGAAAAATGTTATTTCATGAACTCTTTCCGGATCAATACAGAAAAGAATAGGTTTTAACAGTTTCTTATACATTTAGCTCAATAATATTAACCACTACTTTTTATTTAATTTTTTACTCATTTCTAAAGAAATAGCTGATATCTCATATCTAATTTTACCAGCCATAGTTTGAATTACACATGTTTCACTTCCATCTTTTATCTCAACAATTTTCCCATGAAGGCCACTCTTTGTAACAACTCTTGTTCCAACTTTTAGTTCAGACAAAAACTTCTTTTCTTTTTTTTGTCTCCTCATTTGAGGATATATCATTAAAAAGAAAAAACCAATAAGCATTAAAGTTAGAGGCATTAAAGAACTATCCATATCAATCTATTTAGTTATTTTTAGGTAAAACAATAGCTATAATATACAAAAGTTCTTTCCCCTTTGAAGTATTAGTTACAAGTGTAACAGTTTTTCTCTGCATTCCAGGTTTATTTGAAGAATCAAACTTAACTTTAATAAAGCTAGATTCACCTGGTTTAATTGGAGTGTCTCTAGGATATTCTGGAACTGTACAACCACAACTACCTGAAGCATTTAAAATTTTCAAATCTGAATTCCCAGAATTTGTAAATGTAAAAGTAGTTTCTACCAAATCTCCATCAATAATTTCTCCAAAATCATGGTTAGTTTTATCAAAATCAATAGATGGATAATCAAAATCTGAATTAATTCTTTCTTTAGCAGTCTCTATATTTTCTTTTTTTATTTTTTTTGAAGGATCTGATCCACAAGATGTTAGAACAAATGAGACTGTAAAAGCGATCAAAAAAGCATATCTTGATAATATAATGTCTGTTTTTTTTATTTTCATAATTTAAATTTATATCTGTTCAAAAATAGTAAATTATTGCAAACCCCTCTTGTTTTTCTTTATTCGACCCTCAAGAATAAATTGTTTGGAAATTGTATCCATAATTCCGTTAATAAAAACATTGCTTTTTGGACTCGAATATTCTTTAGCTAATTCTAAATATTCGTTAATAGAAACCTTGACAGGAATTGAATCAAAAAACAAAAACTCAGTTAGACACATTTGTAATAAAATTAAATCAATCTGTGCAATTCTTTCACTATCCCAATTGGAAGCAATCTTCCCAATTTCTTCCTTCAACATATCTTTATTTAAAATCACTTTTTTAATTAAATTTATACCAAATTCTGAATCTTCTTTGTTTTTATAAATTTTAGTTATTAGAGTAGATTTTCTAGATCTCTTTTGATTTTTTTTCAATGTATTTAACACTAAACTATTAACTAATGGTAAATCATTAACCCATGATATTTGGGTTTCTTCAAAAAACTCATAAAGTTTATTGTCTGAAGCAATAATTTTTTTAAATATGTTAATAACAAATTGCTTATCATTATCAAATGAATTTTCATTCTTCTTGATATATGAATGAAAAACATCACTTTTTTCTATTTTTTTTGTTAAAGAAATTATGTGTTCAGGGTGGTCATTCCAATAATTAATTTTTAGTAAATCTATTTTTTGTAATAATAATTTGTCAGAAGACATTTTTTTTAAAAATAAATTTTTAGAGAATTTATTATAGAATATATCGCTATCATCCTTTAAAAATTTTTTATTGTTTTTAAAGTTCCTTTCTCTAGAATAAGTATGAAGCTTATTAAAAATTGATAGTATACTTATATATAGACGATAAAAATTTTCATTTGATTTTAAAAAATATTTTAGCTGATGAGCAATGTTTTTTTCAATAGACTTATCATAAGCATATACTACCTCCATAACTTTTAAACGTAATTGCCGCCTATTTAACATTTTAAAGAACTTTAATAAGTCCACAAAATTAAATTTATTTTTATAAAAAAGAGAAAAAAATTAGAAAGATTTAAATACTCATTGACGTATATTTGAGACTTTAATAATTAATGATAGAATTAAGATTTTTAAACAAGTATTTTTTAAAATACAAAATCAAAATAATAATTGGGATATTTATAACTATTATAGCCAGAATATTCGCCCTAGTTGTTCCAAATCTTATTGGAGACTCAATAACTATTCTTGAAAATTATATCATTGCCTCTTCAATAGAAATTGAAATAGTTAAAGAAAAACTTCTGAAAAATATATTAATTATTGTAGGGTCAGCTATTATAGCTGGGGGTTTTACTTTTATCATGAGACAAATGCTTATAAATGTTTCCAGATTCATAGAATTTGATATTAAGAATGAAATTTATAAAAAATACCAATCTTTAAGTTTTGATTTTTATAAAAACAATAGGACTGGTGACTTAATGAATAGAATCAGTGAAGATGTAAGTAAAGTAAGAATGTACATTGGTCCTGCAATTATGTACGCGATAAACACCTCTACACTTTTTGTAATAGTAATAACATACATGGTTAGTGTTGCTCCTAAGCTTACAATGTATACCTTAATCCCTTTGCCTATTCTTTCATTAATAATTTACAAAATAAGTGTTTTAATTAATCTGAAAAGTAAAATTGTTCAAGAATTTTTATCTAAACTCACTACTTATACACAAGAATCTTTTAGTGGGGTAAAAATTATCAAAACATATACTGTAGAAGAAAATATAAACGATCAATTAGAAAAGTTAGCATCTTCAAGTAAAGAAAAAAATATGTCACTTGTAAAAATTCAAGCATGGTTTTTTCCTCTTATGATTTTATTAATTGGGATTAGTAATATTTTAGTTGTTTTTGTTGGAGGAATACAATACATGAATAATGAAATTGAATTGGGTGTTTTGGCTGAATTCATTATTTATGTAAATCTATTAACATGGCCAGTTGCTACAGTTGGTTGGATAACATCTATTGTACAACAAGCAGAAGCCTCTCAAAAAAGAATTAATGAATTTTTAAAAACAAATTCAAGTATAACGAACAAATCTAAAAGCAATAAAAAAATAGAAGGAAAAATTGATTTTAATAATGTTGACTTTACCTATCCTGAAACTAAAATCACAGCTAACAATAATATTTCTTTTACAATAAATAAAGGTGAATCAATAGCTATTATGGGTGATGTTGGATCAGGAAAAACTACATTACTTGAGCTTCTTTGTAGAGTTTATGACCCATCAAAAGGTGAAATTCTTTTTGATAATATCAACATCAAAAAAATAAATATCAAAGAATTGAGAAAATCTATTGGATACGTTCCTCAATCTACATTTTTATTTTCTGACACAATTAAAAGAAATATTAAATTTGGAAACTACAATGCCTCTATGACAGAAGTTAAAAATGCAGCTAAAAATGCATGTTTATCAAAAGATATTAATGCTTTTAGAAACAAATATGAAACATTGCTTGGAGAAAGAGGTGTAAACCTTTCTGGTGGACAAAAACAAAGAATGGCTATAGCTAGAGCACTAATCAAAAAGCCAAAAATACTTATATTGGATGACAGCTTATCAGCTGTAGATACTGAGACAGAAAAGGAAATATTATCAAACATAAATAAGTTTAGTAAAAAAATAACTCTAATTATAGCTACACATAGAATTTCTTCTGCTAAAAAGTGTGACAAAATACTTGTTCTTGAAAATGGAAAAGTAATTGAATTTGGCTCTCATAAAGAATTAATTAAAAATAAAAGATACTACTCTAGAGCAGTTTTAAAACAATCATCTTAAAAGAAACTATTTAGATATTTGGTGAGTTTATTTTTTTTTTTCATTTTTGGAGAATAAACTATTACAAAATGGAAGAAAGAAAATACAATGATGCTGAGGATATTTACTCAAAAATTCTTAGAGCTGGTAGAAGAACTTATTTTTTTGATGTTAGATCTACAAAAGCTGGAGATTATTATCTAACTATTTCTGAAAGTAAAAAATTTACCAATGAAGATGGTAGTTTTTACTTCAAAAAACATAAAATTTATTTGTATAAAGAAGATTTTCAAGGGTTTAATGATCTTGTTAAAGAAATGACTCAATACATAATTGATGAAAAAGGTTTAGAAGTAATTAGTGAAAGACATCAAAAAGATTATGTAAAAGAAGATCATCATTCTAAACCTGAAGAAACAGAAGAAAAAGAAGAAACTGAGGAAACTGAGGAAACTGAGGAAACTAAATCATCTTCAGAAGAAAATTTTACTGATGTCGATTTTGATGACATTTAGATTTTTTTTAACATGAGATTATTAAGTTATATATTATTTTTTTTTAGTTTAATCTCTTTTTCTCAAAACAAAATTGATTTAACTTATTATTTAAATAATACTGAATCATACAATCAAAACATTCCTAAGCCAAATTCATTAAGTTTAGGAGAAGAACAAATTGGCAGTTCACATATAAGTCACGATAGATTAGTTCAGTATATGTATTCATTGGCTAATGCTTCTGAAAGAATCTCAATTACTAATAGAGGAACAACATATGAAGGAAGACCTTTAATTCTTTTAACTATAACCTCAAAAAAAAATCATGAGCAAATAGAATCTATCAGAAAACAACACTTAAGTTTAAACTCAAAAGAGGGTGTTAAAAAAGATTTAAATACCATGCCTGTTGTTATTTATCAAGGATATTCAATCCATGGAAATGAACCAAGCGGAAGTAATGCCGCAATGTTATATGCATATTATCTCGCTGCTTCAAATGACAATAGCTTATTAGAAGCTTTAGATAAAAGTATCATTTTATTAGATCCATCTTTTAATCCTGATGGATTACAAAGGTTTGCACACTGGGCAAATACAAATAAAAGCTTGAATCTTAATTCTGATAATTATGATAGAGAGTTTGATGAAAATTGGCCTGGGGGCAGAACTAATCATTATTGGTTTGACATGAATCGAGATTGGCTTCCTGTTCAGCTCCCGGAAACTAGGGCTAGAATCAAAACATTTCATAATTGGTCACCAAATATTTTAACAGATCATCATGAAATGGGTACAAATTCTACTTTCTTCTACCAACCTGGAATTCCATCGAGAGTAAATCCATTAACTCCTAATGAAAATCAAAAACTAACTGCTCAAATAGGAAAATTCCATGAAAAAAGACTTAGTGAAATAGGTTCATTATTTTATAGTGAAGAAGATTATGATGATTTTTATTATGGAAAAGGGTCTTCATTTCCAGATATTAACGGAAGTATTGGAATTTTATTTGAACAAGCTAGTTCTAGAGGGCATTTAGTAGAAAGCGTAAATGGACTATTATCCTTTCCTTTTACAATCAAAAATCAACTTACCACTTCCCTTTCAACTCTTGAAGCTGCTATCAAAATGAAAAACACCTTATTAGCATATCAGATTAATTTCTTTAATAATTCAAGAAAGATAGCGTTAAGTAATAAAAATGAATATTATTTAATTTCTGATAAAAAAGATAGATCAAAGCTCTATGAATTTTATCAAATTTTAAAAAAGCATAATATTTCAACTAATAAGCTAAATAAAAGTTTAATTATTAATAATGTAATATATAAATCAGAAAATTCCATTTTAGTACCTAAAAATCAAGATAAAATAAGATTAATAGAAGCTATGTTTGAAAAAACCAAGACTTTTAATGATAGTTTATTTTATGATATTTCAGCATGGTCATTTTTACATTCTTTTAATTTAGATTACACTAACTATTCTTCTAAAGAAGAATATGAAAAATTAGTTTTATCTAAACCAAAAGGGAAAATTTATAATACTACTAATTACGCATATTTATTTACCTGGAATGATTACTATTCACCGAAAGTTTTACATGAATTACTTAATTCAGGAATCAGGGTGAAAGTAGGCACAAAACCTTTTTCAATTGATTCAAAAAAGTTTGATTATGGCGCGTTGTTAATTCCAATGCAAAATCAAAAATTAAGTTCTCAAGAAATTAATAAAAAAATACTTTCACTCAGCAAAACTACTGGAGTTAATTTTTATGGTTATAAATCTAGTCATACTAAAGGTATTGATTTAGGTAGTGGTAAATTTTCCAATATTTCAAAAGCTAATATTGCATTAATAGTTGGAGATGGTGTAACAAGCTATGATGCAGGAGAAATATGGCATTTATTAGATACAAGGTATAATATACCATTAACAAAAATTAAAAAATCTAATATTTTAAGATATGATCTCTCAAAATATAATACAATAATAATGGTTAATGGGAGATACGATTTTGATTCAAAATCAATAGAAAAAATAAAAAATTGGGTTGAAAATGGTGGAAAGTTAATTGGATATAGAAATTCTATTAATTGGTTAACTAAAAATAGTTTTATAAAACTTGAATTAAATCAAAATAAGGCTTCTACTAGGGATTTAAAATATAAAGATAAAAGTAACCATTATGGAGCTCAATTAACTAGCGGTGCAATCTTTAAGGTTGAATTAGATAGGTCACATCCTATAAATTACGGATATTATAATAATAATCTTTCTGTTTTTAGAAATACCAATATCTATATTAAAAATGATTCAATTGGATATAATAACCCTATTAAATACTCAAACAAACCACTAATAAGTGGATATATTTCTAAAGAGAACCTTAAATCAATAGAAAACTCTAGACCATTTGCTGCTTATAACCTAAAAAAAGGAAAAGTATTAGTTTTTACAGATAATACTAATTTTAGAGCTTTTTGGTATGGAACAAACAAACTATTGATGAATGCTATATTTTTTTCTAATTTAATGTAAGTTATTTTTTTAAAGGAGATCTAGATTTTTCAAATGGTCTATAAAGTAAACTATTAATTTTTTCATTTTCCTCTTTTTCAAAAAAGCTATCAACACCATATATTATTTTTGACGGCTTTAAATTCATGTGAGTACCAAAAAGTCTATCCCAAACAGAAAAAATATTACCATAATTTGAATCGGTATACGGCATAACATAATGATGGTGAACTTTATGCATGTTAGGTGAAACTATTATATAACTCAAAATCTTATCAATAGATGATGGAAGTTTTATATTGGCATGATTGAATTGGGACAACACTAATGAAATAGATTGATATAAAAAAACTATTCCTATAGATGTTCCTAAAACTATTACTCCAATCAATGTGAAAATAAAACGAATGATACTTTCAAATGGATGATGTCTATTTGCTGTAGTAGTATCAACATTATGATCTGAATGATGTACTAAATGTATTTTCCAAAGAAATTTAATCTTATGTTGTATATAATGTGGTAAATATGCCCCTATTAAATCCAATAATAATATTCCTAATAATACATGAATAACTAAGGGGATAGAGTCGAACCAATTTAGTAATCCAAAATTATTTGCAACAACCCAGTCTGCTGAGTTTAAAAGCAAAAAAGCAAGTGAAAAATTTACAATGATTGTTGTTAAAGTAAAAAAGAAATTAGGAATGGCATGTCTTAATTTTTTATAATTAAAATTAAATAATGGAATTATTGATTCAATAGACCAAAAAAAAGTTATACCACCAACTAGAATAATAGACCTCTGAATAGAGGTTATGTTTTCAAAAAGATAAATAATATCTTCCATAATTAATTAATAATTGGCAATTTATTGAAAATTCCATTTAAATTTGAATAAAATATTATATAATGGCAAGAACTCCTTCAAATATGATTCCTATTGGATTTAATGCTCCAGACTTTGAGCTTTATGATACCAAATCTAAAAAGATCTTAAAATCAGAAAATCTTTTTGGTGAAAAATGCACCTTATTAATGTTTATTTGTAATCATTGTCCATTTGTAATTCATGTAAATAAAGAAATTGTAAAAATTGCTAATGATTATCAAGATAAAGGAATTTCTTTCATTGCTATATCTAGTAATGATGTAAATAATTACCCTGAAGATTCTCCTAATGAAATGACAAAAATGGCATTAAAAGAAGAATATCCATTTCCATATTTATATGATGAAACTCAACAAGTTGCTAAAGATTATGATGCAGCATGTACACCAGATTTTTACATTTTTGACAATAATAAAAAGTTAGTGTATAGAGGACAATTAGACGATTCTAGACCAGGCAACAATATTCCTGTAACAGGGATTGATATTAGGAATGCTTTTGATTGTATTTTGTTTTCTAGAGAAATTAACTCATATCAAAAGCCTAGTATAGGTTGCAATATAAAATGGATAGTTTAAACTAATTCAACTTCAAAAATTAGAGTAGCGTTTGGCGGAATTATCCCCCCAGCTCCACTTTCTCCATATGCTAAATGTGAGGGTATTATAAATTTTGCTTTATCTCCCTTTTTAAGTAACATTATTCCCTCATCCCATCCAGGTATAACCTGACCTACTCCAACTTTAAATTCAATTGGCTGATTCCTTTTATAGGAAGAATCGAAAACAGTTTGATCTAATAATTGTCCTTTATAATGTACTTTAACTAAATCTCCTGAAGAAGGTTTTTCACCGTCACCATTGCTTAAAATATGATATTTTAGACCTGATTTAGTTTCTTTAAAACCTTTTGAAATTTCTTTAATTAGTTTTATTTCTTTTTTAATCAAATCATTTAATTCTTTTCCTTTTTTATTTTTAAATTCATTAAAAACATCTAAGGCATTCCATTTTATAGAATCCTCACCAATTCTTAAAATTTCAATGGAATTCATAAGATCATTTTGTTCAATTTTATTAACAACATCCTGACCTTCAACAACTTCTCCAAAAACTGTATGTTTATTATCAAGCCACTGTGTTGGAACGTGAGTTATAAAAAATTGACTTCCATTAGTTGATTTACCAGAATTTGCCATAGACAAAACGCCTGGTTTATCATGTTTTAAATCATTATGAAATTCATCATCAAATTTATAACCTGGACCTCCTACTCCATTTCCATGAGGACATCCTGTTTGAATCATAAACTCAGGTATAACCCTGTGAAATTTTAATTTATTATAAAAAGGTTCGTTTTTAGATCTAAATGTATTATCAATTTTACCTTCTGTTAAACCTATAAAATTAGCAACAGTTCCTGGAGTTAATTTATAATGAAGTGTTAATAAAATCTGTCCTTTATTAGTATTAATTTTCGCATATATACCTTCATTCATAAGCCTATATTAAGGTTAATTTAAAAGGGCGCAATATAAACCAAAGCATTGTAATTAAAAAAATAAAATTTAATTAGAAATATCATTAATGAATTTTATTCTATAAAGTCTTAAATCCAATTCTTCGTAATCTCCATCAAATTCATCAATTGCTAAATTTATATCATCTGAATCAGAATCAATAAAATAATCGTATAATTCTTCCTGTTGTTCTTCATCAAAAATATCATCAATCATATAGTTAATATTTAATTTAGTTCCAGAAAAAACAATTGTTTCCAATTCATTCATTAATTCTGTAAGTTCTATACCTTTTGAATTTGCAATATCATTTGGTAAAAGCTTTCTATCAATGCTTTGTATAATGAACAGTTTTAAAGCTGAATTAGAACCTGTACTTTTAATAACCAAATCATTTGGTCTTAGTATTTCATTTTCTTTAACATATTCATCAATTAAAATAATAAAAGGTTTCCCAAACTTAACTGCTTTACCTTCACCAACTCCATTGATATTTTTTAACTCCTCAATTGATATTGGATATTTAATAGCCATTTCTTCAATTGAAGACTCTTGAAAAATTGCATATGGTGGAATACCTTTAGATTTTGCCATTTTTTTTCTTTCTCCAATTAAGATTGAAAATAAAACTTTATCAAAAACACTTTTATTAGATGAATTAGATTGGTTTGTTATATTATATGAATCCTTGTAATTGTGATTTTCAGTAATAAAAAAATCAAAAGGTTTTTTTAAATATTCATGTGCATTATCAGATAATTTAATAACACCATAAGATTCTACAACTTTATTAATCATTTCTTTAACAAGTAAATGTCTAAGCAAAGAATTCCAAAAAACTTCATCATAAGCCTTTCCAATTCCAAAAATATTGCTTTGTGAAATATTATGGGATCTAAGCAAGTTTGTTTCTTTACCAACTAAACAGGCTACTAATTCTTTAATTCTATATTGTTCCTTTGTTTGAATAATTAGTTTTATTATAATTTTAATCTGATCATTAACTTTTATTTTAGTTTTTGGATTCTTCATATTATCATCCATCATTGCCCCCTCACCATTAATTTCATCATACCTCTCTCCGAAGTAATTAAGTAAAAATTTTCTTCTAGACATTGAGGTTTCAGAATAAGCTGCCATTTCATCCAAAAGAGAATAGCTTTGTTCTTTCTCTGCTATAGGTTTTCCAGACATAAATTTTTCTAGTTTTTCAATATCCTTATAAGAATAAAATGCTAAACAATGGCCCTCACCTCCATCTCTACCTGCTCTACCAGTTTCTTGATAATAACTTTCGAGGCTTTTTGGAATATCATAATGAATTACATACCTAACATCAGGTTTATCTATACCCATTCCAAAAGCAATTGTAGCAACTATTACATCACATTCCTCCATCAAAAACATATCCTGATTTTTAACTCTATTTTTTTGTTCCAAACCAGCATGATAAGGAAGAGCATTAATACGATTAACTTGGAGAAATTCTGATAGTTCATTAACACTTTTCCTAGATAAACAATATATTATTCCAGATTTTCCTTTTCTCTGATTAATAAAAGAAATTATATCCCTATTAATCTCATTATTTTTGTGTCTAACTTCATAAAAAAGATTTGGCCTATTAAAGGATGCTTTAAAAAGAGTCGCATTATCAATTCCTAAATTTTTAATAATATCATCTTTTACTTTAGGTGTAGCTGTTGCAGTCAATGCTATTATTGGAATATTTTTTTTTATTTTATTAATAATAGTATTTAAGTTTCTATACTCTGGTCTAAAATCATGTCCCCACTCAGAAATACAGTGGGCTTCATCAACAGCTAAAAAAGAAATTTTTGATTTACTTAAGAAATCAATATAATCCTGTTTAGCTAATGACTCTGGAGCAACATACAGTAGTTTAGTTATTCCATTAGAAATATCATCTTTAACATTTTCAACTTCTTTCTTATTTAAAGAAGAATTTAAAACATGAGCAATTCCATCATTTGAAGAAATTCCCCTTATAACATCAACTTGATTTTTCATTAATGCAATTAAGGGAGAAACAACTAATGATGTTCCTTCAGATAATAATGCAGGTAACTGAAAACATAAAGATTTTCCTGATCCAGTTGGCATTATCACCATTGAACTTTTACCATCTAAAACTGTTTGAATTATTTTCTTTTGATCTCCTTTAAAGCTAGAAAAGCCAAATAAATTTTTTAATTCTTTTTCCAAATGAAAATCTACCATCATTTAATTTCCTAAAAAGGTATTTTGTACCTTTGTCTTTTAAATATAACATTAAAAGATTACTAATAAAACTATTTTGAATTCAAAATTTGATATAATAAAAGTTGCAAAAAAAAGCATTGAAAACCAGGGTAAATCAATTTTAGAATTATCTAATTTTATAAATAAAGATTTTAAGAACTGTATAGAATATATAAATTCAATAGAAGGTAGAATTATTGTTAGTGGAATTGGAAAAAGTGCAATAATAGGAATGAAAATAGTAGCTACATTAAATTCTACTGGTTCACCTGCTGTTTTTATGCATGCTGCTGAGGCTGTTCATGGTGATTTAGGGATTCTCCAAAAGAATGATGTAATCATATTGATTTCAAAGAGTGGAAACACTTCAGAAATTAAAGATTTAGTTCCTTTTTTAAAAAATTCTGGAGTTAAAATAATAGCAATTACATCTGATAAAAATTCATTTTTAGGAACAAATTCTGATTATTTTCTTAACAGTTTTGTTAAAAAAGAGGCTTGTCCGAATAATTTAGCTCCAACTACAAGTACAACTGCTCAACTTGTTATAGGAGATGCATTAGCAATATGTCTTTCTGAATTAAAGGGTTTTAAGGAAAGTGACTTTGCTAAATTTCATCCTGGAGGAACTTTAGGTAAAAAATTACATTTAATAGTGAAAGATTTGGTGTCGAAAAACCTTAAACCTCAAGTTAATTATAATGAAAATTTTAAAAATATTATTGATGAAATTTCAAAAAAAATGCTAGGGGCTACAGCTGTTTTAAAGAATGGAAAAGTAATTGGAATAATTACTGATGGAGATTTGAGAAGATTTTTTTCCAAGAAAACAAATTTAAATAGTGTGACAGCTTCTGATCTTATGTCAAAATCTCCAAAAAAAACAAGTTCAGATATTTTAGCTTATGAAGCTCTTAAAATCATGAAAAAAAATAAAATAACCCAACTTATTGTTGAAGACAATAATAATTATACTGGAATTATTCATTTACATAATATTATAAAAGAAGGTATCTCTTAATGAAAAAACCTAATGTTGATGAAATGTCCTTTTTAGATCATCTTGAAGATTTAAGGTGGCATATTATTAGATGTGTATTTGCAATTCTAATTGGTGGAGGTATTGCATTTCTTGCAAAAGATTTTATTTTCAATCAAGTTCTTTTCGGACCAAAAAATATTGATTTTTTTACATATGAATTACTATGCAATATTTCAAATAAAATTGGATTAGATGACAGTTTCTGTATAAGTGAAATGCCATTTAGAATTCAGAGTAGAACAATGTCTGGACAATTTTCAGCCCATATTTGGATGTCAATTACTGCGGGATTCATAATTGCATTTCCATATATAATTTATCAATTTTGGAGCTTCATTAGCCCTGGACTTTATCAAAATGAAAAGAAAAATGCTAGAGGTTTTATATTTATTTCTTCTCTTTTATTTTTTATTGGAGTTTTATTTGGATACTATATAGTTACTCCACTATCAATCAATTTTTTAGGGTCTTATACCGTTAGTAGTGAAATTTTTAATGATTTTGATTTAGACAGTTATGTAGGATTAGTTAGATCAGCCGTAATTGCTTCAGGTTTAATTTTTGAATTACCAATAATTATTTACTTCTTAACTAAAATTGGATTGGTTACTCCAGAAATTATGGTAAAATATAGAAAATTTGCTTTAGTTATTGTTTTGGTCCTTTCAGCTGTAATTACACCTCCTGATATTGCAAGTCAAATAATCGTAGCTATTCCCATAATTGTTCTTTATCAAATAAGTATATATATTTCTAAGTTTGTTTTGAAAAAAGAAAAAAAATAGTTTTATATTAATAAACTAAGTGTTTAAATGAAATTAAGAGCAAATAATATTGTTAAATCTTATAAAGGAAGAAAAGTAGTTAATAATGTTTCAATTGAAGTTAATCGAGGAGAAATTGTTGGATTATTGGGTCCTAATGGAGCCGGTAAAACAACCAGTTTCTATATGATAGTTGGATTAATCAAACCAGAGAGTGGAATTATTTCAATTGATAATTCTGATATAACTTCGTTTCCTATGTACTTAAGAGCGCAAAAAGGAATTGGATATTTGGCTCAAGAACCATCTGTTTTTAGAAAACTTTCTGTTGAAGACAATATCAAAGCTGTTTTAGAATTGACTGATCTTAGTGAAGATGATCAAATTAATAAAATGGACAAACTAATTGAAGAATTTGGCTTACAGCATATAAGAAAAAATAGAGGAGACTTACTTTCGGGAGGTGAAAGAAGAAGAACAGAAATAGCTAGAGCCTTAGCAACTGATCCTAAATTTGTTTTATTAGATGAGCCATTTGCTGGAGTAGACCCAATTGCAGTAGAAGATATTCAAAAAATAGTTTCTCACTTAAAAAAGAAAAATATTGGTATTTTAATTACAGACCATAATGTTCAAGAAACATTAGCAATAACTGACAGGACTTACTTAATGTTTGAAGGCAAAATACTTAAATCAGGAATTCCAGAAGAACTTGCTAAGGATCAAATGGTGAGAAAACTCTACCTAGGTGAAAATTTTGAATTCAGAAAAAAAAATCTAGAATTTAATTCCTAATAAATTAACAAAAATATAAATAGCAATAATTAAAGGAAAAGCAGCAAAGCTATAAGCAATAATTAAACATAATGCTGTTATTATAAATAAATTAAATGACACATTATCTTTAATTGAAAAATTAATATTTTTAAAAGAAAACATCTTTAAATTACAAATAAGTAAATAAGAGGATAACAATAACACAAATAATAGAAAAAAAGTATTATTTAATAAATCTGATCCAGGAAAAATAATATTATTCTTAAATAAAAAAGGTAAAAAAACTATAAAAAGAGCATTTGCTGGAGTGGGAAGACCAATAAAAAAAGAATCTGTAGAACTTAAATTAAACTTTGCCAGACGATAAGATGAAGCTATTGTAATTAAAAAAGATGAATATGGAATTAATTGAAGATATAAATTTGACTCACCATTATCTATTATATAATTAGATTTTTTTAATAATACGAAAATTACAATGGAAGATGTTAAACCAAAACTAACTATATCAGAAAGAGAATCTAATTGAACTCCTAATCTAGATTTAACATTTAACATTCTTGCAAAAAAACCATCCAAAAAGTCACAAACTAAACCTAATAAAACAAAAACAGCTAGAGCCTCAAGATCTCCATTTAGACCTAAAACAACTGCTACACATCCAAAAAAAAGATTTAAAAATGTAAATGTATTGGGAAGAAACCAAAGAAATTTCATTTTTTAAAATTACAATTTTAAATCATATAAATTAAACTTAAATTAAGTTGACAATTTTTTTTTATTTTGTCTAACTTGGCTTAGTAATTAAAAAAAAATCTTCTCTATTTGAATAAGAATCATCTTTCATACAGTGTTCTTTCAGGAATTTTACTTGGTCTATCTTGGCCTACTTATGGTTTTACAATTTTAATCTTTATAAGTTTTGTTCCATTACTTTATTTAGAAAAACTAATAAGAAATGATTCTAGCTTAAAAATATTTTTATATTCTTATTTATCATTTTTTATTTGGAATTCCATTGCCACATGGTGGTTAATATATTCTACTTTTTTTGGAATGTCTTTTGCAATTATTGTTAATAGTTTATTAATGGCCTTAGTATTTACTAGTTACAGTTTAATTTCTAATAAAGTAAGTAAAAAACTAAGTATTATTTATTGGTTTTCATCATGGATTGTATTTGAAAAATTTCATTTGTACTGGGATTTTTCATGGCCATGGTTAAACTTAGGTAATGTTTTTTCAGAAAATATCTTATGGATACAATGGTATGAATATACTGGGTCTTTTGGTGGAACTTTATGGGTTTTATTAGTAAACTATCTATTCCTATTAGTTTATAATAATTATATAAAAACTAAAAAAATCAATATTGTTAGAATTTCTTTTTCAATTCTAACAATTTCTATTCCAATTATAATTTCATTGTTTATTTATAATTTTCAAGAAAATGATAGAGAACACATCAGTGTTACTATATTACAACCAAATATTGATCCTTATACAGAGAAATATGGAAGAGATAATATTTCTATTCTCCAAGATTTTAAAAGTTTAGTGGATTCGTTAGGAGAGCCTAATGATATAATTGTTGCTCCAGAAACATATTTTTCAGAAAGTCCTGGTTTTTTAATTAACAGGTTCCAAGAAAGTCCATTCTTGCTATCTCTAAAGGACTATTTAAATAGGAATAATTCACAGCTTCTATCTGGAGTTCAATTCTATAAACTTTATAATTCTTCTTCAAATAAATCTAAAACTTCAAATTATATTAAAGATAGCTTATGGATTGATGTTTTCAACAGTAGTTTTCTTATTTCAAAGAATCAAAAACCTCAAATTTATCATAAATCAAAATTAGTAGTTGGTGTAGAACATATGCCATATAAGAATATTCTAGAACCTATTTTAGGAAATGCTTTATTAAACATGGGTGGAACAGTAATTACTAGAGGAACTCAGCCAAATAGAGGTGTTTTTGAACTTGATAATGGAGTTAAAATAGCTCCAATAATATGTTATGAGTCAGTTTATGGAGAATATGTAACGGAATATATTCGAAATGGAGCACAACTATTAGCAATTATAACAAATGATGGATGGTGGAGTGAATCTCAAGGCTATAAACAACATTTGAGTTATTCTAAAATACGATCAATTGAAACAAGAAGAAATATTATAAGAAGTGCTAATACGGGATCTTCAGCAATAATTAATAAAAAAGGAGAAATCATCAATCAACTTGATTACAATATAAAAGGAGTAATTAATGCTAAAGCTGGAGTCACAAATCTAGTTACTGTTTACGTAAAATATGGAGATTTTATTTTTAGATTTTCATTGTTTTTCTTCTCTGTAATAGTATTGTATTATTTTGGAAAGAAAAAAAAATATTAAATTTTTGTCTAAAATATTGCAAGAGTCAATTAAAAATTTACTTTTGCAAATATTTATAGCTTAAAATTATGTATTGGACTTTAGAATTGGCATCGTATTTAAGTGATGCACCTTGGCCAGCAAATAAAGATGAATTGATAGATTTTTCTATTAGAACTGGAGCTCCCCTAGAAGTTGTTGAAAATTTACAGGAAATTGAAGAAGAAGAAGGGGATGTTTATGAATCTATTTTAGAAATTTGGCCGGATTATCCAACTGATGAAGATTACCTTTGGAATGAAGATGAATATTAGGTTTTATAAAACTTACACAAAGTCTCTTAGGAGGCTTTTTTTTTACTTAAATTTGATTATAAATAAAATTTTTAATGAGTTTAATTAATTCTTTACTAAATATTTTTGTAGGAGATAAATCTAAAAAAGATTTAAAAGAGGTTGAGTCTATCGTTAAAGATATTTTAAGCTATGAGGATGAATTATCTTTATTAAATAACGATGCATTAAGGAATAAAACAATTGAATTTAAAGAAATAATCCATTCTGTAAGGGAACCTTTTAATGAAGAAATAAATGGGTTAAAAGAAAAAATAAATTCTTCCAATAATATTGATGATAAAGAAAAATTCTATAAAGAAATTGATAATATAAATGAACTTTCCAATCAAGAAGTTGAGTTAAAATTAAACGAAATGCTTCCTAAAGCTTTTGCTGTCGTAAAAGAAACAGCGAAAAGGTTTAAAGAGAATACTAAACTATCTGTAAAAGTAACTGAATCAGATATGCTTTTTTCTTCATTAAAAAATTATGTTACAATTGAAGGTGAAAATGCAATTTGGATTAATAAATGGGATGCAGCTGGAAAAGAAGTTACATGGGATATGATACATTATGACGTACAATTAATTGGAGGAATAGCATTACATCGTGGTAAAATAGCTGAAATGCAAACTGGAGAGGGGAAAACACTTGTAGCTACACTTCCTGTATACTTAAATGCATTAACTGGAAATGGTGTGCACCTAGTAACAGTAAATGATTATTTAGCAAAAAGAGATAGTGCTTGGATGGCACCAATTTTTGAATTCCATGGACTAACTGTAGACTGTATTGATCATTATAGTCCAAATTCTGAGGGAAGAAAAAAAGCATATGAATCTGATATTACATATGGAACAAATAATGAATTTGGATTTGATTATTTAAGAGACAATATGGCTCACAAATCGTCTGATTTAGTACAAAAAACTCACAGCTACGCTATAGTAGATGAGGTAGATTCAGTTTTGGTTGATGACGCCAGAACTCCATTAATAATTTCAGGACCAGTCCCTAAAGGGGATATCCATGAATTTAATGAATTAAAACCGAAGATAAATTCAATTGTTCAAAAACAAAAACAGTTATTAACACAAGTTTTATCAAAAGCGAAAAAATTAATTAGTGAAGGAAATAATGAAGATGGAGGGTTTCATCTATTGCAAGTTTTTAGAGGATTACCTAAAACTTCTGCATTAATTAAATTTCTTAGTGAAGAAGGTGTAAAACAGTTATTACAAAAAACTGAAAATTTTTACATGCAAGATAACAATAGAGAAATGCCAAAAGTTGATATGGATCTTTTCTTTGTTATTGATGAAAAAAACAATCAAATTGAATTAACAGATAAAGGTATTGATAGTTTATCTACAGAGAATCAAGATTTAAATTTTTTCATCCTTCCTGATTTATCAACTGAAATAGCTGAAATTGAAAATAAGAATTTAGAAGTTAATATTGAAGTTGAAGAAAAGGAAAAAATATATAATGATTTTGGAGTGAAAAGTGAAAGAATCCACACTATAAATCAATTACTAAAAGCTTATACTTTATTTGAAAAGGACACAGAATATGTTGTAATGGATAATAAAGTCAAAATTGTTGATGAACAAACAGGTAGAATAATGGATGGTAGACGTTATTCAGATGGTCTTCATCAAGCAATAGAAGCTAAGGAAAATGTAAAAATTGAAGATGCAACACAAACTTTTGCCTCAGTTACTCTACAAAATTACTTTAGAATGTATAAAAAACTTTCTGGAATGACAGGAACAGCCATTACCGAAGCAGGAGAATTTTGGGACATATATAAATTAGATGTTATAGAAATTCCAACAAATAAACCTGTTACAAGAAAAGATCACAATGACTTAATTTATAAAACTAAAAGAGAAAAATACAATGCAGTAATTGAACATGTAACTAAAATATCTGATGAAGGAAGACCTGTTTTAATTGGAACAACATCTGTTGAAATATCGGAATTACTTGCAAGAATGCTAACAATTAAAAAAATAAAACATAATGTTTTAAATGCTAAACTACATAAGAAAGAAGCAGATATTGTAACAGAAGCAGGAAATGCAGGAATAGTAACCATTGCTACAAACATGGCTGGTAGAGGAACGGATATAAAAATTAATGAAGAAGTTAAATCAAATGGAGGTTTAGCAATTGTAGGAACTGAAAGACATGACTCTAGGAGAGTTGACAGACAGCTAAGAGGAAGGTCTGGAAGACAAGGTGATCCAGGAAGTTCTCAGTTCTATGTGTCTTTAGAAGACAATTTAATGAGATTATTCGGTTCCGATAGAGTTGCTAAAATGATGGATAAAATGGGTTTAGAAGAGGGAGAAGTAATTCAGCATTCAATGATGACCAAAACAATTGAAAGAGCACAAAGAAAAGTTGAAGAAAATAATTTTGGAATTAGAAAAAGATTATTGGAATATGATGATGTAATGAATGTACAAAGAGAAAATATTTATAAAAGAAGAAAACATGCTCTTGAGGGTGATAGATTAAAAGTCGACATAGCTAGTATGATTTATGATACTACTGAAATAATAGTAGAGAATAATAAAATATCCAATAGTTATAAAGATTATGAATTTGATGTTATTAGATGTTTTTCATTAAGTTCTCCGTTTTCTCAAGAAGATTTTGAAAAAACAGAATCAGAAGAAGTAGTATACAAAACATACAAAAGTGCTTATGAGCATTACAATTCAAAAATGAAAATAAGTGCTGAAAAAGTATTTCCAGTAATCAAAAATGTATATGAAAACCAATCCAATAATTTTGAAAGAATTGTTGTTCCTTTCACAGATGGAAAGAAAACTCTTAATGTTGTTTCTAATTTGAAATTAGCTTACGAATCTAAGGGAGAGACTTTAATAAATGATTTTGAAAAGAATATATCATTAGCCATTATTGATGAATCATGGAAAAATCATTTAAGAAAAATGGATGAATTAAAGCAATCTGTTCAATTAGCAGTACATGAACAAAAAGACCCATTAGTAATTTATAAATTCGAAGCTTTTAAATTATTTCAAACAACACTAAATGAAATAAATAAAGAAATAATTTCGTTTTTATTTAAGGGGGAACTTCCTTCAAAAGATCCATCCGAAATTAGAGAAGATAGAAAAGAAAGAAGAAAACAAAAATTTAATATATCTAAAGAAGAGGTTTTAAACAGTGATGAATTAGCCTCAATAAACAGAAATGCAGGACAAAATGTATCATCAAGAAATCAACCAGTTGAAACTATTGTTAGAGAAGCTAAAAAAATAGGTAGGAATCAAAAAGTTACAATAAAAAATATTTCAAATGGTGAGCAAAAAACATTAAAATATAAAATTGCTGAAAATCATTTAAAAAATGGAGATTGGATATTAGTCAATGATTAAAATAAAGAAATGAATATAGTTGTTATAGGTCCATATTTTCCTTATAGAGGAGGTATTTCAGACACAAATCAAGAACTATGTGAAAATCTTCAAAAATCAGGACATTCAGTAATAGTATTTACTTTTAGTTTACAATATCCATCTATTTTTTTTCCTGGCAAAACACAATTATCTAGCAAATTTGACTCACCAAAAATTCAAGCAAAAAGAATTATCAACTCAATAAATCCTTTTAATTGGATTTCAATTGCAAAAAAAATTAATGACATAGATCCAGATATATTAATTAGTTGTTATTGGACACCTTATATGGCTCCCAGCTTTTCATTTATTAATAGGATACTTAATAAAAAAATTCAAAAAATCGGATTAATTCACAATGCATTTCCACATGAAAATAATTTTTTACAAAAAAGTTTATTAAAGTTTTATTTAAATAGTATTGATAAACATGTTACCCTTTCTAAAAATGTAATGAATCAAATAAAAAAAATACATAATATAAAAAATGGAATTACATTATTTCATCCAGTTCCAAAAAAATTTGGTGAACCAATAAATAAAAATTTAGCGAAGGAAAAACTTAATTTATCCAAAGATTCAATATATATACTTTTTTTTGGATTAATAAGAGAATATAAAGGCTTGGATATATTAATTAAATCCATGTCAACAATAATTCAAGAAAAAAATGAGGTAAAATTATTAATTGTCGGAGAAAGCTATAAATCTATAAAAAAGTATAAGGAAATAATTGATAGAAAAAATTTAAAAAATAATATATTATTCAAGGAGAAATATATCGATGAAAATGAAATAAAATATTGGTTTTGTTCTTCAGATTTAGTTATACAACCTTATAAAAAAGCATCTCAAAGTGGTATTAGTTCTTTGTCATTTCAATTTGAAATACCAACTGTTACTACCAATATTAAAGGACTTTCAGAATATATCATAGATAATCAAGATGGTTTCATATCTGAACCTAATCATAAAGATTTATCAAATAAAATTTTATTCGCAATAGATTATGATAAAAAATTAATGATAAATAAAATAAAAATAAAAAAAGATAAATATAATTGGGAAAAATTTGTATCACATCTAATAAATAATTAAATGATTAAGATATTATTAATATTTACAACCTTAATTGTTCAACAAAACAATTTAAAATTTGATAATGAAATACAAAATCTAGAAAAAGCATATTTTGCTTCAGGATGTTTTTGGTGTGTAGAAAGTATTTATGAAAGTTTAAAAGGAGTAAAAAAAGTTGATTCTGGATATTCTGGAGGTTTTACAAAAAACCCAAGTTATTATGAGGTAATAAGTGGAAAAACAGGTCATGCAGAGGTTGTTGAAGTAGTATATGATCCTAATATAATTGACTTTAAAACATTAGTTAAAGTTTTTTTTGGTTCACATGACCCTACAACATTAAATAGACAAGGTCCTGATGTCGGAACACAGTATAGATCCATTGCTTTTTATAATTCTAAAAATGAAGAATTAATCATTAAAAATGAAATAAAAAGACTTTTGAAAAATAACGTTTTTAATAAAATAACAACACAAGTATTACCTTTTAAAAAATTTTATAAAGCTGAAAATTATCATCAAGATTATAAGAAAAAAAACCCTAATGATTTATATATAATTGGAGTTTCTGCTCCAAGAATTAACGAATTTAAAATAGATTTTAAAAATATTTTAAAGTAACTTTAATTCAGTTTTCCATCAATCACTCTTTCCATATAGTCTTGAAAAAAAGCCTTTAAATATTGTTCTTCAAAAGAATAATCAATCTGATCATCATTAATCAAGTTTTTATTTAGTGCATAGTCATCAATATTATATACCCCTATAACATTGTCGCCATCAAAAACTAAAGTAAATTGATTCATTGAAAAGCGATAAACTGTTCCTGAAAAGTGGATTGAGAAAGGTTTGTCTAAATTTTCAGTAAAAAGACTTCTTCCCCAAGCATTTATTGGTTTATCATATCCTATTAAATCAATTATAGAAGGAAAGATATCTAATTGTTGGGCAAGTTTATTATTAACCCCTACAAAACTATTATCAGGATGATAAAAAATAATTGGGATTGCAAATCTGTTAATACCTTCACTATAAAATGGATACCAAAATTGATTAGAATGATCTGCAGTTATTACAAATAAGGTATTTTTAAACCAAGGCTGATTTTTAGAAGAATTAAAAAATTCTCTAAGAGCATTGTCTGAATAGCCTATAACCTCATGCATCTGTACATTTCCAACAGGAAAAACATCTTTGTATTCTAATGGAACCTTAAAAGGTTCATGTGATGTTAGACTAAAAAATGTTGTAAAGAAAGGTTCTTCAAATTTATCAATTTTGGTTTTCATAAATTGCAAAAATGGCTCATCCCATATTCCCCAATATCCGTCGTATAAAGAATTGTTATTAAATTCATTTTTTCCAAAATAATTGTCAAAACCTAAAATATTTGACAAACCTAAAAAACCCATTGATCCATTTGGAGCACCATGAAAAAAAGAAGTAGAATAATCTAAACTATTAAAAACAGAAACTAATGATTGAATCTCTTGATTTGCATATGGAGACGAAGTAAAAGGAATTCTAAATGAGGGGAGACTAGCTAAAATAGAAGGTAAAGCCTCAATAGATTGTCTCCCATTTGCAAATGAATTAGGAAATATTTTACTATGTTGTGAAAGAGAGTCTAAAAATGGTGTATAACTAATATAATTGTCAATAGCTTTATCTTTATTAAAAGATCCTATATACTCTCTTCCAAAACTTTCCATAACTATTAGAACAATATTTGGCCTTGAAATTATAGAATCATTAAATTTTTTAATTGGATTAATTATTGAGTTTTTTTCAGAATTTGTTAAAAAATTTTTCTTTTGAAAAAAATTCTTTTTATATGTTCTTATCATACAAAAAGGAGAATTCAAAACTAAATCGGCATGAGAGCCTTTTTTTACAAATCTATGGGCATCAACCATATTAATTGGTCTTGTGGCATTACCAATTCCACCTCTCATACCAATAACACAAACAAAAACAATAAATAGGAACCAAATTATTGAATATCCATAATAATTATATTTATTTAAATGAGAAGAAACCTTAAATTCTATTTTATTATATAAATAAATCCAGGCAAAAACTAAAACAAAAAATAAAACAAATACATGCCAATAATCAATTATAAAGGAACCCATTAAATCCATCTTATTTGTTTCATTTTCAACAATATCAAAAACAGTTGTAGTTAATCTAGATTGTGAAAACTCATAATAGATAAAATCAAAAAAATTAGTAGAATAAGCTATGATATTACTAGAGAAATAAAGGAAAAACATTCCTTTTTGAAAGGGAATTGAAGAATTACTTTTTATTGGTAATAAAGAAATTAATATAAATAAAGCATTGGTGTATAGGATAGCTGAAGTGTCAAAAGTTAAACCAATTAAGCATAACTTAAAAAATTCTTCGAAACTTTCTACAATGATAATATGGTCATTATAGATATAAAATAAAACTCGTGCTATAAAATAAAATAAATAAGCTATAGATATTCTTAATAAAAGAGTTTTATATTCTTGTATTCTATCTAACATTGTTAGAATATTTTTTTGAAGGAAGCAATGAAAATATGTATCCTAAAAGAATACCGAAACAAACACCAAACAATACATCAATTGGAAAATGAACTCCAATATATATTCTACTATAAGAAACAATTAAGGCCCAAGCAAAAAGAAATATAAAATAATTCGAATAATTTCTTAGTAACATATAATAAAATGTAGCTAATGCAAAAGTATTTGTTGCATGTGAAGAGAAAAAACCATACAATCCCCCACATCCTTTCTTAACTATTCTAATATAGGTATTAATCTCAGGGTCATGACAAGGTCTTAATCTTTGAAAATAATCTTTAAAAAGGCCACTTATTTGATCTCCAAATAATATCAAAAGGGCAACAATTAATAAACATTTCCAAAAATCATTAGTGGATAATTTTTTATATGAATAGATTAATAAAAAAATATATAATGGAATAGAAGATTTCTTGTCAGTAATTAATAACCAAATAAAATCAAAACTTTCATCACCTAGTGAGTTTAAAAAAACTAAAAGAGCTTTATCTAATTCTATTAAACTTTCCAAATTTTAATTATTAATTCCGTATTTATCAAATAAATAAATTAATGAAGTCATAGAAAATGTTCCTAATTCTAGTTCCCTTTTGTTTATGGCATCAAAAGTATCACTTGCTGCATGATGGTAATCAAAGTATCTTTGAGAATCAGGCCTCAAACCCGCTAAAACATTATTATTAGTTTTTAAAAGAGAAATATCTGCACCACTTCCTCCTATTACAAAAGATTGAATTAAATAAGGGTCGAATAAATATTTCCAATTTTTAATAACAGAAAAATTTTCAGCATTCGAAGTAAATGAAAAGCCTCTTGGAGTAAACCCCCCTGCATCTGATTCTAAAGCAAAAATATGATTCAAATTATTTCTCTTTGAAACTTCGAAATATTTTTTAGCTCCTCTGGTTCCATTTTCTTCATTCATAAATAAAACTACTCTTATTGTTCTCTTAGGTTTATAACCAATATTCTTTAAAATATTAACTACATCCATTGATTGTACAATTCCAGCTCCATCATCATGTGAACCATCTCCTATATCCCATGAATCTAAATGTCCACCAACCAAAATGATTTCATCAGGATATACAGAACCTTTAATTTCAGCTATAACATTATGGGACATGACATCTTTAAATTGTTTGCATTGTTGTCTTAATAAAAACTTAAGATTTGGATTTATTTTTAATAAATTACTTAATTTCTCTGCAGCATTAGTACTAATTGCAGCTGCAGGAATTCTTTTACTTGGTGGTAATGATCCATAATTCATAGTTCCAGTATGAGGATAATCATCTAATCTAAGACTCATAGATCTTATAATTACTCCAATAGCTCCATATTTAACAGCTTCGGCTGCACCACTTGTCCTTTGATTTACAGCTTCCCCGTAAGCTTGAAAAGTGTTTATTAAATTTGGCTGCATAGGTCTATTAAAAAAAATAATTTTTCCATCAATTTTATCTTTTCCCAATTCTTTTAATTCTTCAAAATCATGAACCTCAATTACATTTGCTTTTATTCCAACTGAAGGAGTTGCAACAGATCCTCCAAGCGCACATACATCAACATTAAAAGTTGTTCCTGGTTGAGTTTCAATTAAAGCAAATTCTTTGGGACCTCTTACCCATTTTGGAACCATAACTTCTTGAAGCCAAACTTTATCAAATCCTATATTTTTTAGCTCATCTCTACCCCATTCTACAGCCCGTTTTGCATTTAATGAACCCGATAATCTTCCTCCAATTTCATTAGACAGGTAATCTAGTAACTCATAGCTTTTACTATTTGACAGAGAACTATCAAATATTTTTTTTATCATTTGTTCATCGTTTTGTGAAAAAATACTAAAAAATGAAAACAACATTATTAATTTTAAATATTCTCTCATAATTTATTATTTACCTGAATAATTAATGACATCTTCTTTTGAAATGATCGAGTTTTCAGTAAGAATTACTAATCTCTCAATTACATTACGTAATTCCCTGACATTTCCAGTCCAATTAAATTTTTGTAATTTTTTAATAGCATCTAATTTAATTTCCTTTGGAACTTCACTATTTTCTAAAGCAATTAGTTTTAAAAAATGTTTTACTAAAAGAGGTATATCTGAAAACCTATCATTTAAAGAAGGTACATTTATTTCAATAACAGCTAATCTGTGAAATAAATCTTCTCTAAAATTATTTTTCGAAATTTCATCTTTTAAATTTTTATTAGTTGCAGCAATAACTCTTACATCAACTATTAAGTCTTTTTCACTACCAACTCTTTGAATTTTATGTTCCTGTAATGCTCTTAAAACTTTAGATTGTGCAGATAAACTCATATCTCCAATTTCATCTAAAAAAATAGTTCCTCCATTTGCAGCTTCAAACTTTCCTATCTTATCCTTTATTGCAGATGTAAAAGCACCTTTAATATGTCCAAATAATTCACTTTCAATCAATTCTGATGGAATAGCTGCACAATTGACTTCAATAAATGGACCTTCACATCTAGAACTATTTAAATGTATTTGATTAGCAACTAACTCTTTACCTGATCCGTTGGGTCCAAAAATTATAATTTTAGCATTAGTTTTTGAAACCTTATCAATTAAATTATTAATCTTTCTAATTTCAACAGATTCTCCAATGATCTTGAAATCTTTTGTTTTTTTTAATACAGATTTATTTTTTTTTCTAAAAAGCTTGTTTTTAAGTGCTCCTCTAACAGAATTTAATAATCTGTTCAGATCAGGAGGCTTTGAGATATAATCAAATGCTCCAAGTCTCATTGATTCAACAGCAGTTTCTAAATCTCCGTGACCAGAAATCATAATAACAGGGATTTCTTGATAATCTTTAATAAGAAAATTAAGAACCTCTATTCCATCTTTTTTGGGCATTTTAATATCACATAAAATTAAATCGATCTTATTTTTTTTTACCATTTCAATAGCCTGATCACCATCAAAAGCTTCAATAATATTATATGAACTATCTTCTTCCATTAGAACTTTTCTTAAAACTCTTCTAATAGATTCTTCGTCTTCAATAATTAAAATCTTTGACATATAAAATTATTTCTCTAAATGCACAACAGCTTGAGGAAAAGGAATTTCAATATTATTTTCTTTAAATTTTTTATGAACTAAAAACCTAATATCACTTTCAATTAAATTAACTCTAAAACCATTATTATAAGTAAAAATTAATTTAAAGTCCAAAGCACTATCACCAAAATTTTTGAAAATAACTTTAGGGGGAGGATTTTTAATTAAATGAGGGTGTGAATTAGCAATATCTAAAAGAATTTCTTTAACTTTTTCTACATCAGAATCATAAGAAACGCCTACTGATACACTTCCTCTAAGAATAGTTCCATTTTCAGTCCAATTAAACAAAGTCGATGTTAAATATTTATGATTTGGAATAATTAGTACTTTATTATCAAATGTTACTGCTCTAGTAGTTCGAATTTTAATATTTTCAACTCTTCCTACCTTACCATCAATTTCTATAATATCTCCAACATGAACAGTTTGATCTGCTAATATTAAAATTCCTGAAATTATATCCTGAAAAAATGTTTGGAGAGCTAAACCAACTCCAACTAATAAAGCAGCTGAAGCAGCAAAAATACCTGTTAAGTTTATACCAAAATTTTGAAATGTTATTAATGCTACAATTATGTAAACAAAATAATTTAAGAAAGAGAAAACAGATTTAAATTTAAGTTTTCTTTCCTCATCTAATTTTTTAGTAGCAATTTTCTTTAATAGTTTTAATAATAAATAGGTTAATAAAAAGATTAAAGTAACTAAAAGTATAGTAACAATAGAAAATTTGATGTTATCTGTTAAAAAAAACTCCTTATTCATAAATTCTATAAACTTCTTCATTTGAAAATATTTTGTTAAATATAATCAAATTGAAAGTAAAAAATTAAGAGAAGAATATGATTAAAAGAAAGAAATCAGAAATTAAGAAAACATATCCTTTACTTTTTCAAAAAAAGATTTGTCTCCTTTTTCTGGTGAAGGAATAAAATTTTCATCATTCTTCATTTGTTCAAAGAAATTTTTTTGTTCTTTATTTAATGTTTTAGGTGTCCAAACGTTTATATGAACCAATAAATCACCTGAACCATAGGAATTAATACTTGAAAGACCTTTTCCTCGAAGTCTTAATATTTTTCCAGATTGAATCCCTGATTCAAGTTTAATTCTTACATTTCCAGTCACTGTTTCAATTTCTTTAGAAACGCCTAATACAGCATCTGAAATACTAATATATAGATCATAATGTAAATTATTTCCCTCTCTCTTAAGAAAAGGGTGTTCATTTTCCTGAATTAAAACGATCAGATCACCGGAAATACCATTTCCTGTAGAATCATTTCCTTTACCCGAAACCTTTAACTGCATTCCATCCTCTACACCAGCTGGAATTTTAACTAAAACAGTTTCTTCAAAATGAACTAAACCATTTGCATCAGAATTAGAAGGTCTATTAGAAACAACTTGACCTGAACCATTACATGTTGGACATGTACTAGCTGATTGCATTCTACCTAATATTGTATTTGTTACTCTAGTAACTTGACCTGAACCATTACAAGAATTACAGTTTTTATAAGTAACACCTTTTGCCTTTACTTTTCTTTTTACTTTAATTTTTTTCTCAACTCCTAAAACAATTTCTTTAAGATCTAAACTTACTCTAATTCTTAAATTACTCCCTTTAGATCTTCTTTGACCACCACCAAATCCCCCAAATCCTCCAAAAGCTCCACCAAAAATATCTCCAAACTGACTAAAGATATCTTCCATATTCATCCCACCCGCTCCAAAGCCGCCATTTCCGTCAAATGCAGAATGACCAAATTGATCATATTTTGCTCTTTTATCTGAATTCCCTAAAACTTCATAGGCTTCGGCTGCTTTTTTAAAATTTTCTTCGGCTGAAGAATCTCCAGGATTTTTATCAGGATGGTATTTTATAGCTTTTTTTCTATAAGCTTTTTTAATCTCACTATCTGAAGCAGATTTGTTAACACCTAAAATTTCATAATAATCTTCCTTCATTTTTTTTTAATTACCAACTACAACTTTTGGGTATCTTATTATTTTATCACCAAGTTTATATCCTGACTCTGTTATATCAATTATCTTACCTTTCATACTCTCATCTTCAGCTGGTATTTGGGTAATAGCTTCATGAATTTCTGCATCAAATTCATCTCCTTTATGAACTTCAATTAAAATCAATCCTTGAGATTTTAATATTTCAGAAAATTTATTTTTTATTAGAGAAAAACCTTCTACCAAACCATTGTCCTTAGATTTAGCAAATTCTAATGATGCTCTATCCATATCATCAATCATAGGAAGCAATGCTATCATTAACTCTTGGGATGCTGTTTTATATAACTCTAATCTTTCTTTAGAAGTCCTCTTTTTATAATTTTCAAATTCCGCAAAAAGTCTCAAAAATTTATCTTTTTCTTCCTTAATTGAAATATTCAACTCTTCTATCTGAGATTTTAAACTAGGCTTTCTAGCAGACTTTGTTTTAGATTTTGAATTAGTACTCATATTAACATTTTAAAAAATAATGGCAAAAGTACTGCCATTTTTGTGAATTTGTCAAAATGTCATCAAATTATTTTAGCAAATTTTGCAATGCAGATTTTAACTCTACATATTTAAATTCAAAACCTTCTGAAAGCAATCTCTTAGAACTAACTTTTTGATTAAACATAATTAATTCTGACATCTGTCCAGTAATAAAAGTTATTATTTTTTTAGGAATACTTGGAAGTATAACTTTTGTTTTATAAAGTTTTGCGATCTCTAAAACAAAATTTTTATTGTTTACTGGATTTGGAGCAACTAAATTGTATATACCTTCCTTGTTATTGTCAATCAAAAAAATAATTGATCTAGCAATATCATCAATATGAATCCAAGAATAATAATTTTTTCCATCACCAAACCATGTCCCAAGAAAATTCTTTGTTAAGATTGCAATTGGTTTTAGTAAACCACCATCCATTGAAAGAACTATACCTATTCTAAACTTTAAAACTTTAATATTTGATTTTTCAATTGAAACACAACTATCTTCCCATTTTCTAACAGTTTCCCCTAAAAATAATTTTGAAAAAGATTTAGAATTTTCACAAAACTCAATGTCCATATTTGATGGATATATGCCAATTGCTGAAGCACAAGCAAATTGTTTTATTTGCCCTTTTTTATCGTTTAAAATTATATTATTCAATAAATTAACAGAGTTAACTCTGCTTTCTAAAATAGATTTTTTTGTTTTTCTTGTCCATAATTGAGCAATTGGAGAACCTGCAAGATTAATCACAATATCAACATCCTCCATACAGTTTTCATCGATAATTCCTAATTCAGGATTCCAATAATAATAATCTATAGAAATTGATGAGTTGGTAATATATTTTTTGTTTGTTGTTAAAACACTTAATTTATCTCCCCTATTTAATATAATTTCAGTTATTTTTTTACCAATTAAACCAGTTGCTCCAGTCACTAAAAATCTCATCAATATATTTTTAATTTGATCAAAGTTAATTTGTAATTTTGCTAATAACAATTCATTTGCTATGAAAATTGAAAAAGTAAAAAAATCTAATATTTCAAATATTGATTTTGATAATTTAAATTTTGGTACAGTTTTTACTGATCATATGTTTGTATGTTCATATAGAAACGGAAAATGGATTGATCCAGAAATCAAACCATATCAACCAATTTCAATAAGCCCATCTGCTCGCGCATTACATTATGGACAAGCTTGTTTTGAAGGAATGAAAGCCTTTAAAGATGATTTAGGAAAAGTATGGTTATTTAGACCAAAAGATAATCACCATAGAATGGTAAAATCTTCAGAAAGATTAGCTATGCCTGCTTTCAAAGAAGAATTATTTATTGAAGCTATAACAAATTTAATCAATTTAGATAAAGATTGGGTCAAGACAGGTATAGGTAATTCACTATATATTAGACCATTTATATTCGCTGACCAGGATAGTATAAATGCAAATGAAGCAACAGAATATAAGTTTATCATAATTTGTGCTCCAGCAAAATCATACTATTCTGGTGATGTAAAAGTAAAAATAGAAAAGTCATTTAGTAGAGCATCAAAAGGAGGAGTTGGGTATGCAAAAGCTGCTGGAAATTATGCAGCTCAATTTTATCCTACTCTTATTGCTAGAAAAGAAGGTTTTCAGCAAGTTATATGGACTGATTCTTCTAACCATGAATATATTGAAGAAGCTGGAACTATGAACTTGTTTTTTAGAATTGGTAATAAACTATTAACCCCTCCAACAAGTGATAGTATCTTGGATGGGATTACAAGAAAAAGTTTAATAGAAATTGCAAAAAAAGAAGGAATTAATATTGAAGTTAGACCTATCAAGGTTTCTGAAATTATACAAGCTGCCAATAATGGTGATTTAAAAGAAATTTTTGGATGTGGAACTGCAGTAGTTGTTTTACCTATAATTGGTTTTGGCTACGAAAAAGAATATTATGAATTGCCAAAAATTGAAAATTCTTGGTCAATATTTTTTAAAAAAAAATTAAACAATATTCAGTACAATATATCTGATGATCCTTTTGGATGGAGATTTGAAGTTTAATTTAAAATATTAGCAATATTTGGTTTAAAGTAATTTGGACCTTTCATTACTTTCCCATCCTCTCGATATATTGGATTTCCATCTTCATCTAATTTACTCATATTACTTCTTTGAATCTCATCAAAAATTTCTTCAATTTTATTTTGCATACCATGTTCAATTATAGTTCCACATAAAATATAAAGCATATCTCCTAAAGCATCAGCAACCTCAATTAAATCATTATTTTTTGCAGCTTCAAAATATTCTTTATTCTCTTCATCCATTAAATTAAATCTAAGTTTTATAGTGTCTAAGCCTATTTCTGTAGTAGGGTTTTCACTATAATTTAATTTATATACCTCGTGAAATTTTTTTACTGAATTTAATTGATGTTTCATATTGTATTTAATATTATTTTTGAACTAAAATAGTTAAATATGTTTAGCAATGGTCAAATAGTCTTTGGAGTTTTATTTTTTATTATTTTTTTGATCATAATTACATATAGTTATAAAAAAGACCTAAAAAAACTTAAAGGTTCATATAAAGGAATAAGGTGGGTAATTTTAGGTTTTATTGCCTTTATTAGTATTCTAGTCTTCTTAAAAAAATTAAGCATATCGTGAAACAATTTTTATTGGTTTTTATTGGAGGAGGATTAGGAAGCGTCTTTAGATTTTTTTTATCTCAAATTTCTTTTTTTAACTATTCCAAATTTCCTGTACCCACTCTTTTATCCAATGCTATTGGATGCTTTATTTTAGGTATAGTTTTGGGGTATGCAATAAAAAATGATCATCTTAATTCTCCTCAAACAATCCTTTTAGCAGCTGGATTTTGTGGAGGACTCACTACCTTTTCAACATTTGCATACGAGAATATTACATTGATAAAAAATGGAGATATTTCACAAGTTTTAATTTATACATTATTATCACTTTTTTTAGGCTTTATAGCAATTATAATCGGTTTACAACTTTCAAAATAGATTTTTATAGTTCTAAGAATTATATAAATTAATAATTAACACCCCTTCATTTTATTATTATATAGATTTTAATATCTATTAATTAATAATTTAATAAAAATAGTCCTTATTTAAGAATTTTTAATGAGATTAATTTACTAAATACTTAGATTTGATGATAATTTATTAACAATTATCTTAAATAACTAATTAAAATTTAAATTATGAAAAAATTTAAAAACAAATTGTTGGTTCTTATAATTACTATTACGACAGTATTTATAAGTTTTAATACAAACACAATGTCAGCTCAAGATTTTGGTGGTGATATAGTAAGCTCTTACGTGTGGAGAGGTGCTCAATTTGGTTCTGGTGCTCATATTCAGCCATGGATGACATTAGGATCCGGAAATCTTGAAGCTGGTGTATGGGGAAGTTTTCCAACAACTGCTAATGGAGGCGGGAATGAACTTGATATGTATTTGAGTTATGATTTTGGAGACTTTGCATTAACTGTTACAAACTATACATTTCCAACAGATAATGGGACATATGGTGAAGGGAATCCTGGTCTTTTTGATGGTGACTGGATGGAAGTATCTGGATCAGCTGATTTTGGTCCAGTTGGATTAACAGTTGGTTATTTCACTAATGCTGAAGCTTTATATGTTGAAGCTACATTTCCTATAGGAGCTGTTGGCATAGGTGTTGGATATGGTAGCGATGGTAAAGATCCATTTTATGTAGGTGGTGATAGCGGGCTGGTTAACCTTTCATTTGGAGGATCTAAGGATATTAAATTCACAGAAGAATTTTCATTACCTGTATTTGGATCATTTATTTATAATCCCGATAGTAAAGCTGCATTCCTAGTATTTGGAATGAGTTTTTAACATAACTTTAAATAAAAAAAATAAAAAAATGAAAAAAATTGAAGCTATTATCCGAAAATCTAAATTTTCTGATGTAAAAAAAGCTCTACATGATGTAGAGGTAAATTTCTTCTCCTACTGGGATGTAACTGGTATAGGAAATGAAAAAGAAGGGCATGTCTATAGAGGCATTACATATAGTACAGCAAAAATTCAAAGAAAACGTCTGTCAATTATTGTTTCAGAACCTTTTGTTGATAAAACAATTAATGCAATACTTGAATCTGCTTTCACTGGTGAGGTTGGAGATGGGAAAATATTTGTTCTTCCAATTGAACAAGCATACAGAATTAGAACTAAAGAAAAAGGTAAAACATCATTAAACTAAATTATCATGGAATTATTAACTACAAATAACGTATGGATGATGATCTGTACAGCACTAGTCTTTTTTATGCACTTAGGATTTTCATTCCTTGAAATAGGCCTAACTAGACAAAAAAACACAATTAATATATTATTTAAAAATTTCTTTGTTATTACAATGGGCTTGATTGTTTATTGTTCCTTCGGATTTAACTTAATGTACCCAGGAGATTTTGGTATAATTGATGGAGTTTTAGGATTTGCTGGTCCAGGGTTAGATCCCGGAATCGATTATAATCAACTTACTTATGCTGATGGAGGTTATACCTATTGGACAGACTTTCTTTTCCAAGGGATGTTTGCTGCAACAGCTGCTACTATTATTTCAGGAGCTGTTGCTGAAAGAATAAAAATTAATTCTTTTATGGCTATAGCATTTCTTTATGTTGCAATTGTATATCCAATAGTTGGATCATGGCAATGGGGAGGTGGATTTTTCTCTACTTTTATCTCTGAAGACTTAGGATTCTATGATTTTGCAGGTTCAACTCTTGTTCACTCTGTGGGTGGGTGGGGCGCTCTTGTTGTAATATACTTTTTAGGTGCTAGAAAAGGAAAGTTTGATTCAGATGGCAAACCACTTGCTATACCTGGATCTAATATTCCCCTATCAGCTGCAGGAGTTTTAATTTTATGGTTAGGATGGTTTGGTTTTAACGGTGGCTCTGTATTATCTGCAGACCCAGAACTAACATCAATAACATTAGTAACAACATGTTTAGCCGCAGCAGCAGGTGGAATTGGTGCTGCTGTTTTCTCTAGAATATTATATAACAACCTTGACCTAACAATGTTTATGAATGGCGTATTAGGAGGTTTAGTGGGTATAACAGCTGGAGCAGACCAAATGCTTCCAGGATCTGCAATATTCATTGGATTAATTGCCGGTGTTGTTGTAGTACTTTCAGTTGCCTTACTAGACAAGTGTAAACTTGACGATCCTGTGGGTGCAATACCTGTTCACTTGTTCTGTGGTATATGGGGAACCCTAGCTGTTGGATTATTAGGAGAAAAAGCTGGATTCGAACAGTTTATGGTTCAGCTTGCTTGTGTTGGAATTGCTGGACTATTCTGTGTAATATTTGGAACAGCCATAACTTTATTTGTAAAATCTATTTTAGGTCTAAGAGTAGATGAAATTGAAGAAGAAAGGGGACTTGATTTGGCTGAACATGGAACTAGAGCTTATGGTGATTTTTCAATAAACTAAAAATTATAACTATTTTCATGTAAAATTACTTTTCATGAAAAAGATATTATTTATTACTCTAATCAATTTATTTTATTACAACTTTTCTATCAGCCAGATAGCAGAAGCTCCTGAACGTTTTAGAGGAGAAGGTCCTTTTGAACAATTAATTATAAGGGGTGCAACACTAATCAATGGTAATGGAGCACCCCCAATAGGGCCAGTAGATGTAGTAGTTGAAGATAATAAAATAGCAAGTATAAGAAGTGTTGGGTTTCCAGGTCTTGAAATTAATGAAAACAGAAGACCTAAAGCAATAAAAGGTGCAAAAGAAATTAATGCTCACGGCATGTATTTATTACCTGGCTTTATTGACATGCATGGTCATATTGGAGAAACAACCAGAGGAAGAGCGGATTATGTTTATAAACTATGGATGGCTCATGGTATAACAACCATTCGTGACCCTGGATGCGGAAACGGTTTAAAATGGGTGCTCAAACAAAAAGAAGATAGTAGAAAAAATAAAATTACAGCTCCAAGAATTCTTGCTTATACACGATTTGGACAAGGTGCAAAAAATGGAATAAATTCTCCAGAAGAGGCTACAGCATGGGTTAAAAAAAATGCAGAAAATGGTTCTGATGGAATAAAATTTGGAGGTGCTAGACCAGATATTTTTGAAGCTGCGCTAAAAGAAAATAATAAACATGGACTTGGATCAGCATGCCATCATGCTCAAATGGATGTAGCATGGATGGATGTTCTAGAAACTGCTAGATTAGGTCTTACTACAATGGAACATTGGTATGGTTTACCAGAAGCACTATTTGATGACAGAACAGTTCAAAATTATCCTCTTGACTATAATTATAATAACGAACAACATAGGTTTGGTGAAGCAGGAAGATTATGGAAACAAGCAGCTAAACCCTATTCCAAAAAATGGAATGAAGTTATGGATGAACTTATTGAATTAGATTTTACTATAGACGTAACTTTTGTCCCTTATAGTATTTTTAGAGATGTAGGCAGAGGAAGTAGATTAGAATGGCATAAAGATTACACCACTCCAACACTACTTAAATTTTTTCTTCCTGGAAGATCTAGCCATGGTGCTGCATACTTTGACTGGGGAACAGAAATGGAAATGGAATGGAAAGAAAATTATAAACTTTGGATGACATTTATTAATGAATATAAAAATAGAGGTGGTAGAGTTACTGCTGGGGCTGACTCTGGTTATATGTATAATCTTTATGGTTTTGGGTACATCCAAGAACTTGAACTTATTAGAGAATCAGGTTTCCATCCTATGGAAGTTATAAGGGCCGCTACACTTCATGCTGCTGAAGCAATTGGTATGGAAAAAGAAATAGGAACTATTGAGGTTGGAAAATATGCTGATATGATAATTATGGAAGAAAACCCTCTTAAAAATCTGAAATATTTATACGCAACAGGTGATATAAAAATTAATGATAACAATGAAGCAATAAGAGTTGGAGGAATTAAGTATACAATAAAAGATGGGATAATTTTTGATGCTAGGCAACTACTTGATGATGCTAAAAAAATTGTTGATGAAGAAAAATCTTCTACTCCAGGATGGGAAAAGTTTTTAATGGATGAAATAGAAAGAGAATGAATTAAAGAAGAAAGAGAATTTTGAAATAAAGCAACCAGGGTTATAATTAATGATCTAAAGTATTTATCAAATCTTCCATTTCGATTTGATAAGATTTTGCAACTGCATAAGATTTTTCTAAAAAATCACTTCCTTTTCCTGCATAAATAATAGAGCGTGAAGAATTTACTAAAAGTCCTATTTTTTTATTAGCTCCATTTTCAAAAGTTTTCTTAAGACTTCCTCCTTGAAAACCAACACCAGGAACTAATAAAAAACTATTAGGGACAATAGCTCTAATTTCATTTATATGATCTGATTTTGTGGCTCCAACCACATACATCAAGTTATCTGATCCCTTCCATTGCTTTGAACTCTTTATAACTTCTTTAAAAAGAGTACTAGAATTGTTAGAAAAAAATTGAAAATCTCTACTTCCACTATTTGATGTTAAACCCAACAAAATGGTATGTTTATTTTTATATTTTAAAAAAGGTTCAACAGAGTCATTTCCCATGTAAGGTGAAACAGTTATAGAATCGAAAGAAAGTGTCTCAAAAAAAGCTTTAGCATACTTGTTAGACGTATTGCCAATATCTCCTCTTTTGGCATCAGCAATTGTAAAAAGTTTAGGATATTTTGAATTAATATAATTAATAGTTTTTTCAAGAGTAATCCAGCCTTTAGAACCATTTTCTTCATAAAAAGCAGTATTTATTTTTACTGCAGTAATAATTTCATTTAGAGAGTCAATCATCTGTTTATTAAAACTAAAAACAGGATCTGGATCATCCAGTAAAAAAGATGGTATTTTAGAGATATCTGAATCCAATCCCAAACATAAGAAAGACTTCTTTCTTTTAATCTCTTTAACTAAATCATTTATATCCATATATCAATTTAAAAAACCTCTTCAGAATTTTTTAAAATTTCTGTATTTTGAACAAGTTTTAATTCATCAATAATTTTTTGAATATCACCATTTATAATATTCTGAAGATCATATAAAGTTAACCCTATTCTATGATCTGTGACTCTACCTTGTTGGTAATTATATGTTCTTATTTTCGCAGATCTATCACCAGAAGAAACCATAGAATTTCTTTTTTGTGAATCTTCTTCAAGTTTTTTATTAAGTTCTAATTCATACAAACGGGCTCTTAAAACTTTAAGTGCTTTATCTTTATTTTTGTGTTGAGACTTCTGATCTTGACATTGTGCAACAATTCCAGTTGGCGTATGCGTTAATCTAACAGCAGAATAAGTGGTATTTACAGATTGACCTCCTGGTCCAGAAGAACAGAAATAATCTATTCTAACATCATTCATATTAATTTCTACATCAAACTCTTCTGCTTCTGGAAGTACCATAACAGTTGCTGCAGAAGTGTGAACTCTTCCCTGTGTTTCTGTTTGTGGTACCCTTTGAACACGATGAACACCAGATTCAAACTTAAGTAAACCATAAATATCATCATTTCCATAAACTTCAAAAATAATCTCTTTATAACCTCCTGATGTTCCAGGATTGGAATCAACTAAGCTAACATTCCACTTTTTACTTTCACAAAACTTTGTATACATTCTAAACAAATCTCCAGCAAAAATACTAGCTTCATCTCCACCTGTTCCTGCCCTTAATTCTACAACTACATTTTTCGAATCTTCAGGGTCTTTAGGTATTAACAAAAATTTTATATCTTCTTCAAGAGTTAAAATTTTTTCTTTTGCTTCATTTAATTGATCAGAAGCCATTTCTATCATCTCTTTGTCATCTTCGTTTTTACAAATCTCTTCTGCTTCCTTAATATTTAAAAGCAACTCTTCATATATTTTTTTCTTTTCAATAAGCAACCCTAAATCTTTATACTCTTTATTTAATTTAATATAACGTTTTTGGTCACTTATAATATCTGGCTGTATAATTAAATCTGAAATCTCATTAAATCTCTGCTGAACAATATTTAATTTATCTAACATTACTTATAAATAATACATCACAAAATTACGATATTTTTAATCAAGAATATATTAGTAGACATAACTACCATTATCTGAAATAATAGATAGTTTTTTTTGATCACTCTCTTCTACTCTACCAATTATTTTAGCATCTACTTGAAAAGATTTAGAGGTATTTATAATATCTTCAGCACAATCTGGACTTACATATAATTCCATTCTATGTCCCATATTAAAAACTTTATACATTTCTTTCCATGATGTATTAGACTCCTTTTTAATTAATTCGAATAATGGAGGAACTGGAAAAAGATTATCTTTTATAATATGAAACTTATCAATAAAATGGAGAATTTTAGTTTGTGCTCCACCACTACAATGCACCATTCCATGAATTTTATTAGAATTATATTTTTCTAAAACCTTTTTAATAATTGGAGCATAAGTTCTTGTAGGAGATAGAACAAGTTTTCCTGCATCGATTTCTAGACCTTCAATGGGTTGAGTTATTTTCATTGAACCAGAATAAATTAATTCTTCAGGAATATTTGGATCAAAACTTTCAGGGTATTTATTAATCAAATATTTATGAAACACATCATGTCTAGCAGATGTTAGTCCATTACTACCCATTCCTCCATTATAGCTGTCTTCATAATTAGCTTTTCCATAAGATGATAATCCAACTATAACATCACCAGGTTTAATATTAGAATTATCTATAACATCAGATTTTTTAAGTCTAGCCAAAACTGTTGAATCAACAATAATTGTCCTAACTAAATCTCCGACGTCAGCAGTCTCACCACCAGTTGAATAAATATTAACACCATAATCAGACATCTCCTTAATTAATTCTTCAGTACCTTCAATTATAGTTTTAATCACTTCCCCGTTAATGAGATTCTTATTTCTGCCAATGGTAGATGATAATAAAATATTGTCAGTAACTCCAACACACAAAAGATCATCTAAATTCATTACCAATGCATCCTGAGCAACACCTTTCCAAACTGACAAATCTCCAGTTTCTTTCCAATATAAATAAGCTAAAGATGATTTTGTACCAGCTCCATCAGCATGCATAACTAAACAATAATCAGGATCATTTGTAAGTGTGTCGGGAACTATTTTACAAAAAGCATTTGGGAACAATCCCTTATCTATGTTTTTTATTGCATTATGAACATCTGTTTTATCTGAAGAAACTCCTCTTTGCATATAACGATGGGTAGATTTTGAGCTCATAACAATTAAACAAAGATAAGAGTATTGGTTAGCATTAAAAATTTATTTTATTAAGACAAACAATTTTTTTGGAAAATTTAAAAACGGAGTTTTATTAGAAAAAAATTATTATTATTTATAAAAATTTATCAAAAAACTAATTTTCAATACTAATAAATATGTAATTAATAAATGTTAATAAATTATGTTTCTTTTTGAAAAGTTAAAGCTCTAAAAACCAATATTATTTTATATTTTGTCGTTAATAAATCCTTAAAAAAAATTTATAAAATGAGTAAATCAAAATTAGAATACATTTGGTTAGACGGATATAAGCCGACCCAAAACATGAGAAGTAAAACTAAAGTTTTAGAAAACTTTGGCGGAAAACTAAAAGACTGTCCGATGTGGGCTTTTGACGGGAGTTCAACAAAACAAGCAGAAGGAGGCTCTTCAGACTGTTTACTTAAACCTGTTGCCGTTTACCCAGATCCTGATAGAGTTAATGGTTTTTTAGTAATGACAGAAGTTTTAAATGCTGATAGTACTCCACATGAATCTAATGGAAGAGCTACAATTGACGATGATGACAATGATTTTTGGTTTGGATTTGAACAAGAATACTTTATTATGGATACTGCATCTCAACTACCTTTAGGGTTTCCAATTGGAGGTTATCCTGGCCCACAGGGAATGTACTATTGTTCTGTTGGAGGAAAAAACACACACGGACGTGATTTAGTTGAAGAACATGCTGATCTATGTATAGAGGCTGGTATAAATTTTGAGGGAATTAATCAAGAAGTAGCTAGTGGACAATGGGAATTTCAACTTTTTGCAAAAGGAGCCAAACTTGCTGGTGATGAAATGTGGATTGCTAGATATCTTTTAGATCGTTTGACTGAAAAATATGGCTATTACATTGAATACCACCCTAAACCAATTAAAGGTGATTGGAATGGTAGTGGAATGCATGCAAATTTTTCAAATAGTCTATTAAGAACTTGTGGGTCAAAAAAAACATATGAATCAGTTTGTGAATCATTTAGATCTGTTGTTAAAGAACATATTGAAGTATATGGTGAAGATAATGATCAAAGATTAACTGGCTTACATGAAACTGCATCTATAAATGATTTCAGTTATGGTGTATCTGATAGAGGAGCTTCAATTAGAATCCCAATTATTACAGTTGAACAGGGATATAAGGGATGGCTAGAAGATAGAAGGCCAGCTTCAAATGGAGATCCATATAAAATTGCTGGAAGGATAATTAAAACTGTTAAATCTGCTAAAATTTAATATATAATTAGATTTAATTATAAAAAGCATCTAAGAAATTAGGTGCTTTTTTATATAAATAAAGTATATATATATATAGAATAAAAAGACAACATAATAAACCCTTCGATTCTACCTAAAACAAATTTCTTAGGAAAAAACATTAGAGGAAGAATAATAGCAGCAAAAAATAACATTACATAAATATCAAAATTTATAATATTTAAATCATTAACGATCAAAGGAGTTATTATTGATGTTATTCCCAAAACTGCAAAAACATTAAAAATATTAGATCCCAATAAGTTCCCAATAGAAATACTTTTTTCTTTTTTAATAACCGCAACAAGTGATGTTACTAGCTCAGGCAAACTTGTACCAACAGAAACAACGGTAATTCCTATAACTCTTTCACTAATACCAAAATAACTCGCCATATTAATTGCACCAGTAATAAACCATTCAGAACCTAAATAAAGGCAAATTCCTCCGACAAATAAGAAAATTATTGATTTAGATAACGAATCAATAGAATGAGTTTTTATATTTAAATCTTCTTGTCCTTTTTCTTGATGTTTAATTAAAAAGGCTATTGACATTATTAGAAATATAATCAATGTGCCGCCTTCGTAAATATTTATTTTTCCATCTAAAATTATTATCAAAAAATATAACGCTGAAAACATCATTATAGGCCAATCGGTTTTATAAATAATTTTAGAAATATTAATAGGAGAGAAAAAAACCGTTAAACCCAATACCAAGCCTATGTTTGCAATATTAGATCCTACAACATTGGATATTGCTAAATCTGTAGAACCTATAAGAGCAGATTTAATACTTACTATTAGTTCTGGTGCCGAGGTTGCTAATGAAACCACAGTCATTCCAATTAAAATCTTTGGTATTCCAAATTTTAATGAAATAGAAACAGCTGATTTTAAAAGTAGATTTCCTCCAACTACTAAAACTATTAATCCGCAAAATAATAATACTAATGTATTTAAATCCATATTTTAAAGCTTGTAAAGATAAGACATGAATTGTATATTGTAGCAATATGAAAAATTTATTTAAGATTCTTGCTTATTTAAACAAATTAATTCTTCCAAGCATGACAAAAAGAAGGTTAGATCCAATAAAAGCCTCAAAGATTCAGCTATTACTAATAGGCTGGAGATATTACATTACAAAAAATAGTTTGGACTAATTTATAGCTCTTCAAAAGATTGAGTCTTCCCAAATTCAGAATGTCTTGCATTTATAACACTTTTATCACTTTTTACAACAAAAGCTACTATCTCCATTTTATCTTTATTATAAGCAGCAGGAATAGTGTAATTATGTGTCTTTTCAAAAACACTCCCTTTTTTTGAAGATGCATCAGATATTGCATCACCTAGTGGACTACTTGTTAAAGCTTTTCTTAAAGTATGATTATGCACAAAATCTACTAGCCACCATCTATCAGAACCTGCAGGAATTTCTGTTCCTTTACCATAACCCAAATCACCATAAGTTCTTTGGGTCTGTATTAAACCATTTTCAAGAATATAAATGACGTATTTTAAACCAGTAAAATCCTCAGAAAATTTAGCTTTAATTTTAACCGTTAAATCTCTGTCACTAATTGAAGATTCAATAGCAACTCCTGCCTTAGAAGGGTTTGCAGCTAATGATGTTATAGCTGAATTCTGTTCATTCCATCTTCCAGCATCACCTGTTCCTAATCTATTTAATATAGCCCAAGGATACCCAGCAACCCCAAAAGTAGTCTTTAATTCACCTACTTTAGAATAATTAAAAGTGTCTGGACGACCTATACTTGCATCGCCATAGTGTGCTGCAACTACAATCAACTGACTTGTAGTTTTTTGTAATTCTTTGAGTTTCCAAGCTACTCTTGGACAATACCCACACCAGGCACCTGTAATATCTTCAACTAAAACATTAGTTTTGAAAGTTTTAGGTGTAGCATCAACATAAGTCCAATTAAACTG
>Ga0206684_1000013_pt1 | contig 63438 bp, 39 predicted proteins | sample M210012015metaG_FD_155467 | JGI IMG/M metagenome (GOLD analysis project Ga0206684, IMG submission 155467) | Ammonia-oxidizing marine archaeal communities from Monterey Bay, California, United States - M2 100m 12015 | ecosystem: Environmental > Aquatic > Marine > Intertidal zone | place: USA...
TGCAGAAAAACGTAAGGTTTTAAACCCAGTCCAATAAAATGTTCCCATATCTAACATTGGAGTTTGAAGAATATGACCTGCTAGATTCTCTTGAACATGTTTTACGGTGATTCCAAAACTAAAGCGATCGGTCATTCTTGCTCCATAGGTTAATCCAATGAACCTATCTTGAAAAGTAAAATAATTTCCTGTTCCATGAGGTAGATATTCCGTTGTTTCCATCATTGGTTCCATATGCAATATTCCTCCAGTAAAACCAATGCTGTGACGGCCTTTTAATTGTTGTGTAAAAGCAAAAAAATCATAGTTTATATCTGCAGGCCACTGTATTCTAGATGCAGAAAAATTTGTTCCGGAAAATTGTGCAATTGTTGCAGGATTATAAAATATTGATGCTGCATCTTGCTGCAGAGCAACAACAGCTTCACCCATTCCTTCCGCTCTTGCGCTTACACCAATCTTTAAAAAGGTGAATATGGAAGTACCCGCTCGCTGACCACCAAGGATTGGGAAAAAATTTTGCCCAACTAAGCTTTGGATAAAGAGTAAGGAAATAATACAATATCTATACAATAATTTCATTAGAAGTAAAATTGCATTCCTAATTCAATTGTTCTTGGTCTACGAAATCGTGAAGGATCATAATTTGGACTGGGGCTATTAATCATACTGTATGGTAAAATAACACCTGGGTCATAGCCTAATCCTGTAAACGAATTAATTCGTCGAGGAATCAACTCATCAAGTATGTTTTCAACTTCTAAAAACAGCTTCATCTTTATAGAATTAATTTGAAATGTCTTATACAGTTTTAGATCGATTGTACTTGTTCCATGAAGGTCGCCTAAGCCAATAGCTTTAAATAATTTCGGGGTATAGTTTCCTAAATACGCATAAGGTTTATCATCCTCACGAGTTCCTATATAATAATCCTGACCATTGACATCGATAATACCATCGGGATATTCTCTAGTACCTGGTATTGATCGAGTATAGCGTCTATTAGATCCAAGTTCTATGCGCATGGAAAACCCCCAATTTGATGGGTGGGTGTAATATAGATTAGTAAAAAACTGGAATGGCTTATCCCAGCTCATATAATTTTCACCTAATGGTTTCTCACTAAGTTCACCAGCTTGCACTAATAGATTATCTAATGGTGTAGAGCTTTTCCCTGTTACAATAGAATAATTAAAATTCACATCAGCAAACCAGTTCTGCAACACGCGACTCTTTATGATAAGCTCTATCCCCCTTGCTCGGGCATAGTCTGCATTAAAATACATATTAAAACGAAGATGGGCATATTTCGGATTTGATGGAGAAATAGTCTGAGATGTTTCATAATCAAACATGTCTTTCCAGTATGCTTTCATCTCCAACACCTGATCTTCACTAAAACGATGTTTGATACCTAGCTCATATTGAACGGTGGTTTTCGGGTTAAGGTTTGGATTTCCAAACACCTGATAGGTGGATTGGGAAGTGGATTGCAATTTTGCATACACATATTGAAACGTAGGTAGCTGAGAAAAATGTCCGTAATAAAAATACAACACATCATTATCTGTCACTGGGTGCGATATTCCGAATCGAGGACTAAAACGTCCTTTGGCTCTATAGCCCAACAAATTAAATGTTTCATTTTGAAACTTATCTCTTGCGTCATCTGTAATAATCACCGTATTTAAATTGTTAATTGCATCCTCAACATATTTTCCTGGGATCCAATAATCATATCGCATACCAAGGTTGACTGTCATTCCTTCAAATGTGATACGATCCTGAAAATATAATGCGCCGAACATTGTATTTGCTTTATAGGCATCATAATTGGCACCAAAACCTGTACTGCCTGTCCATGGTTCATCAATATCTAACACTTGAATTCTTGAAAGAGTATTTTCAATGCCCGCTTTTATTTTATGCCTTGTTAACGTTCTATAGGTCCAATCTGCATCGAAGCGATAATTATCACTGATGATATCATACCACTCTGGTGCAAACCCAGTATCATAAAACTCATCTCCATAGGTAATTAGAATATTCCCATCGCGATCCGTTACCGTATAATTTATTGGTTCTAGATCTAATCGCTCTTTGTATTCAGACCAGTGCAAATCCTGAACAGCGCTATGTTCCGTTGTTACAAATCGTCCAAACGTAACTTCATAAAATGATTGCGTATTTAATGTTTCCCTCCAATTTAGATTAAATAAGCGAGTTTCGCGGGTTATCGTATTGTAATTATCCAGTATTTCTATATAACTATATGGGAAATAAGTTGATGAAAATGCACGAGGCATAAAGAAGCCTTGATTAATATTTAACGATAAGTCATAGGAAACGCTCAATTTTCTTTTAGCAGAAATATCCCATGTTACCTTATATAATATGTGCCAATCATTATTTGACCTAGGTGCTAATGATTGTAAGAAATTATCTGCAGATTGCTCTGACATGCCAAGAACTGGGGTCCAATTACGATGAGGGGATAATGAGCCTGCTACTGGTAAATTGCCATCATACACCTTTCCATATCCATTGAAGAATACGGAAAACTTACCTGGTAAATCTATCCCTAGTTTTTTTGGTAGTAATTCAAGAAATGGATCAGGACCACCCAAATTAAATTCGATACGATCTGTATTATAATGCGTAAGAGCATCTTCTGTCATGCCCCAATTATCACTCACATATTTGAATGCACCCTCGAAAGTGTCCCGACCTTCTTTTAATGTAATATTTACCACGCCAGACATTGCCTGACCGTATTCTGCGCTATAACCTCCGGTTACAATTTCCAGATCTTGTATTGCTTCCGCATTAACAAATAAGTTTCCTGAATACCCCGATAAAGGATCTTTAATAGACATTCCATCTATCACAAATAAGCTTTCATCAATTCTACCACCTCGTATATGTATCTCATTATCCTGTTTTGTCACACCAACCTGCTCGGCAAGAATATCTTCCACACTGCTTACAACTTTATTTGCAATATCATCACTGGTAACGCGAGTCATGGATGAAGTTTCATCTACATCAAACAATGGCTTTTTCCCCATCACAACAACTTCTTCTCCAATGGTAAGCACCGTTTCTTCCATCGTGAAATCCAATGTTACGGTTTGGCCAATCTCTATATTAATGCCAGTATGTAATACTACTTTATAGCCGATGATAGACGCCTCAATATCATATGTCCCTGGATTGATTTGTGATATACTATAATATCCATCCGCATCGGTTGCTGAACCATAATAGGTTCCCTTTACCATTACGTTCACACCCGCTAAACCTTCGGATGTTGTAGAGCTTGTAATACGACCATTCAACTGACCATATGAAACCGATACCCAAATTAATACAGCTAGAATCCTAATCACTGGAATCCTACTTTCAATAAATAACTGATAAATTTCCCCCCAGATCCATTACCATCTAATAAAGGCTGGCTACCATTATGCATTGGAATAGACATCAAAACGACTTTTCCAGATAGCTGCGTAGGTGATACTTGAAATTGACCCATAGCGCAAACTACAGGTGTTCCTATCCATTCATCACCATCTCCCGGTTCATCCATCTTATACAGTGTTTGTATACTAGCAAATTCGCTAGAATTAGGAACAAAACCTTTGACTCGAACAGCAATTAAACTAGATATGGTAAGATCCAAACTATTAGATGTTTGCGATGCAAGACTACGCCCAGAGAAAATCCTACCTTGCGGATTTAAAACAAATGATGAATCCAACGGGAAAAAAGTAAATGTAGAATCTTTTAATTCAGTCAGATTTAAAAATATATTCCCACCCGCTGCTACATAATTATAAATATTTGAACTAGCATCAAGATATGTCTCATTTCCTGTATAAGCAGAATTCCAAATCACATGATTAAAATAATTCAATGTAGCAGAAAGATCTGTATTAGAATAGGGAAGTTCTCTTCCAATTTCCCAAACCGAGTAATTTGAATTACCTAAAGCTGTGTCTAATACACTACGATACCATTCTTGTGCATTATTCTGACTGTCTTGAATAAAATCATCGATTAATAACACTTCACCTTGTACTGGAAGCACTTTCCAATAATGAGGTTCGCTTGGATTATTATGATCAGGGAATTGAATGATATCACTTTCCGCACCTGCTATGTCTCTTGCCTTCACATAAAATGTATGCTTTCCTGGTTCTAATCCACTGAGGGTAATACTAGAAAAAGCTTCTGCAGATAACTGTGTCCAACAAGTGGAACACGTATCATCCAATGTATAATAAATATCTGTGATGGTTTCAACCCCATCCTGATCCTGCACATCCCAGACAAATGTTCTAGTAGGAAATGTAAAGCTTGTATCTCCTCCAATATCATCAACAGATGGGTTGCTGCGAAAACGGAAATCAATTATTGGTTTTGAATTGCGAATTGGTAGGACAATAGTTGCTGGAGTTGGATCAATTAATGTATCATTATCTACTGCCTTAATTTCAAAGGAGAAGACATCTAAATCGGAACGAATAGGAACATAAAATAAACCTGATTCATTTGTAGTATAAGACCAGATTGGATCCACATTCCATTTATAATAATATCCAATAATTTCTCCATCTTCATCTTCACCCCACCAATGCAATTCCTGTTTACTCGTAGTAATGGTAGTAAATGCATGCGTGAGAGTATCCCATACAAATTCTGGATTGGGTGTTTCCAAAATAGCATAAATCGGTTGTCCTGTTATGGAGTCTACGGAAGCAAATACTGTATCAGATGCGGTTAAAGATAAATACGTATTTGGTTTTTGAGGATCAATTGGATTGGATAGATCATCGTACTCCCATACGGAACAGGAGAAAATGAATAATGAAATAATTAATAAATATAATCTGCTCAAATCAAACGCAGGGGTTTTTCAACCCCTGCTTATTATACAAATTATCGCATGAGAATCATTTTTTTATGATCAATAAACTCACCTGCTTTGATACGATAAATATATGCTCCGGAACTGACAGGGCTTCGATTATCATTCATGGCATCCCAGCGTATTACATACATACCAGGGCTATAATTCTCATTAACTAGAGTCCGCACTTTCCGTCCTAGCAAATCATAAATGATTAATTGAACATTTTCCTGCTTACCAATTTCAAAACGTATCTGCGTTTCTGGATTGAATGGGTTTGGGAAATTATTATGCAGAGCATATCTTCGTGGAACATCAATATTATTAATTCCTAGCTCTTGTCCAAGATCAGCCAAATCACGGATTTGAATCTTATAGGTACCATAACTAAAGTTTAATATTCCCGTTACTTGGGATAGTGTAGCTCCATCTTCTAACGTACTTAAATAATTGTCTGCCTCCATCGTAGCCATGTCATCATCAATCAAACATTCCACACCTGAAACGTCTACTATTCCCCAATCATAGGCATTAATTGCAGATACCGTAACATCCGACACTGTGACTAAGCACCCTTCATACGATTCCACTTCTTCCCCATCCTGAGCTAAATCAGCTGTGCTAACACTCATAGGGGCTATACTATTACCCATACTATGAACTGTAACTTCAGTTACATCGATTAATTTCGTATTTCCATCGTATTTAAAATGCCACTCTGGATCAAATTCTTCTACAGTTCCAGAAACCGTTATATGATCACCATGATGTAATATAGAGTTATCCCAACCATCAAATACTATACCGCTCCATTGTTCGCTCTCGCTTTGAAATGCATAAGCACCATACCCGCTATTATATTGCGCTGAATCTGCTGTTACGACACCCATAACCGTTACCTCGCAACCATTATACGGTGATTCACCATTTGGCCATGGTGAAAATTGGACATGTTGTAATGTTAACTCATCATTGGATGTTACATATCCAAGATGGTTTCCATTTTCAGCGTCTGGAAATTCAGACCATTTAATTTCTGATTGATCGGCACCATCATCTGCAGCTTTAACAAAATATTCAAGGAATGCACCTTCAGTTCCGCTAGAAGAAATCGTTCCCGACCAAACGTCATCTCCAGTAGCGCTCATTTGAACAATATTCCAAGCGCCTTCATCTAATCTATAATAAATACTTGCTTCGGATATTGTCGAATTATCTACTATCTCTGCAGTAATAGTAACAACATCATCTACACCTGGAATGCAAGGATCTCGAGAAACATCCATAATATTTGGGGGACCTGCACCAAATTCGATATCAGAAACATATAAAGGTTCTATTTTATATGTTGATGAATCTGCATATGAACCATAATGATTGTATACCCAGCCACGTATGGAGCTGACGTAGGATCCAACGGGTGGTCTTCCAACTGCTTCCTGCCAAACAGAAATACTATCGGAATCATCATCTACTTTTACTTTACCACTTCCATCATCAATGGTCCACTCACCATAATCAAGATCATTTTCAATCACAATAGCTTCGCTGGCACGAACCATTACAGTTCCCCATTGCTCTGCTTCCGTTGGCCAACGCAAATCACCTGTATTCACATCTACAGTATCAGGTAACGGAACGCCTACAGAAATAATATTGATAGGTTCCGTAATAAATAATTCTGTCAACCCTCCTGGGCCAGGTGAATACTCATATACATAACCAGTGCACTGTACCCGGTCTCCTTCAAAAAGAACGGGAAAGGCCGAACTATCCGGGTCATAAGAAAGTATGGAACTCCATGGGCCACCATTCTCATCCTGGTAAATAAACTTTATACCATCTCCAGCATAACTTAATCCAGTAGGCATTGTTACAATTCCTTCAATCGTTACAGTATCTCCAAGCAAGTATGAAAAATCCGATTCGTCAACTTCACTCGCTTTCATCAAATCACTATATAGAACTTGTTGTACGCGCTGAATTCTTGTTGCACCATCTTCTACAACATCTCTCGCAAGTCTTGGCTGTATTTTTGTGTTGCTGAACGAATAATCAAGGCATCCTACCACTTCAGCTAGTTCTTGTAAAGAATCTGGCCAATAATAATAATCCCAACGATCATCTACTCGAACCGAGTTTGTTCCATCCGTTATAGACCATTCGCCATATCCGATATCAGGATCATCTACGGATACATCGTGAACTGCTATTAAGCAACTTTCAAATTTTTCCGCATCGTCTCCACCTGTCATTACTTGTCCTGGAGTCACCACAGTTGGTTCTATCATTATGGCTGCAGAACCATGAATCATACATTCAGTTACATCAATAATCTGGGTCAATCCATAATATTCATTTACGGTTCCTGTTAATGTAACGCTATCTCCTTCCGCTACAGAATGAACTGTTCCTTGCGAAGAGGAAAAATTAAATTCATCCCAACCGCCACTTTGATACACAATTATTCCATTCCATCCTCCTGTTGAGTCCTGGACATATAGATGGCTATTTCCACCTCCCCAAAATTCTGTTGTTACAACTCCAGAAATAGTCACTTCTTGACCATTTAAAGGACTCTCATCATCTGTAGATGGATCTGCAACATATTGAATATCATAAATGGAGGTAACAGTTTGAGGGTTGGTTTGATTGGCTGCGCCAGGAGTTGGTGTATTAAATGATTCCCAATTTGCTGACCCATCTGGATATCTACCATAGGATATGTCATCTGTTTGCTCCCCAAAACTTAAGGAGTCCACAAAGATAGTATCTGTTCCAGAAATAAAAATGAGTCCAATATCTTCCCCATCACCACTTAATTTGATATCATCTGTATGTAATATTCCTTGCGTGTCCTGATCTTTATCTGCCCAAATAACGATATGGCCGCCTGCGGCTACCGTTGTTGTAGTAGCATCCGTAGTGGGAATTTGTTCCCAATCTCCTGCGTCATCTAAATCATCTGTAACCCATAGACCACCAATGTCTATTGCTTCATCTCCTGGGTTATAAATTTCAATAAAGTCTTCCATCTCCCCATTGCCATCATCACAACATAAATCCGTAGCTGCCAAAAATTCATTAATTACAAGCACTGGTGCTTCCACTACATCTTCCGCTGGAGTAAAGTCAGTATAATATCTAGGTAAAATTTGATACGCTGTATATTGACCTGCCAGTCCCTTTACATCAAATGGAGCTGCAGGTTCATCATTCCCAATAATATCCATATCGCTATCAATACGCATTGTCACTGTGGAAGTACCGCCATCATCACTGATGGTTAGATTAGTGCTTCCACTCGTTGGCCAGGTCCCCTCTGTAATGCTAGCATTATTAATTTGGATTAATTCGGATTCATAATCTTCTCCATTTGCTACATAATCAGCAACAGTTACAACCTGAAAAACTGGTAGAGGGTTATTCTGGCTAAGTACTGTAATATCACTTGCTCCTGAAGGAACTATTTCAAGAGCACCATCTGGGGATGGGTATTCTTCTAAGGCACCCGTTATTTCTACACTGTCACCAACTTCAAATGCAACATACGGCGCACCGTAATGAAAAATTAATATACCAGCAGTCCCATCTTGTAATCCAAATTGTGCCCTAGCATTTTCACCAGTACTAGCTTGATAATTAGGCGTAGTAATAATGCCCCGAACTGTAACTATATCATCAATAGTTTGTGTTCTTGCACTTGCAATTGTAATATAATTTGCGCTAGATAATTCGGTAATCCATGTTTGTACTAACGTTCTATTTGCTGAAGATATCAATCCATTTGGAGGCATTTGACCACCATATGTTCCACCATTCGTTATCTTATCATACAGTACTGAATTATCAGGATTCCCACTTGCTACTCGTGAAGCACCACCATACTCATTTCCAGATGAGGCCACATCTACCAAATTATTATAACTTTGCCCAGATGTTAAATCTAACCCAGAGCTATGTCCATACGTATGACAACTGGTACAATTACCATTCCATAATGGTTGAATATCCGTATCATAGTCAACTGTTTGTGCAACTATGACTGTAATAAATAAGGGTATAAATAGAACTTTCCTCATTTTAACCTCCTCTTACTGGTATTATTTAATAATAAGAAATTTACCTTCTTTTATCTTTCCATAAGATAATGTTTCTTTATCCAAATTTTTGACTGTAAATAAATACAATCCTGATGCAATAGCCTGATCATCTTTTGTTATCAAATCCCATGCATGTTCTCCTCCGCTTAATTGTGGGGCTTTGTACTCATCAATATTATATACATCATTTCCCTTATAGTCAATATCATGTTCAAGTATATCTACTAAATCTCCTGCCAGGGTAAAAATCCGTATTTCTGCTTTGCCTGGCAAATTAGTAAACCATATCATTTGCGATCTACTTCCATACCCATCCCATTTGGCCTGTCCTTTATATGGATTTGGATATACGCTCGGTTCGCCAACCCAATCAGATGGATCAGGTTTTATGCCTGGATACACATATCTTCTATTTGCATAAATAGAACTTTCCAAACTTTCGAGGTTTGCGTCGGTATCACCCCGATCATAGGCAGTAACTGTATAATAGTTTAACCACCCGTTTTTCACATGATCATTCACAAACTTATAATGATAAAATGAACCATTAACTTCCGCGCTATCTGATTCTCCAAATTCATTGACAATCTTTATTAATTCAAAACCTGTATTATATCCAATATCCATATGATTTGGATGAGATAAATCATATTCGCCTAATAAGGTAAATTCATCCTTAGAATCATTCATTGTTTTCCGAGCGCCATATACTCGGTATCCTTCGAAATCCATCTCACGACTAATTGGATCAATAAAACTTTCCGCATTCTTTTGCCAGTACACAGTAACCATTTGGTCATCTACATCAATTTCCATATTTGGTACTGGGGGTGGCTCCGGCAGTATATATCGATCAATCATGCCATCATCATCTAAATCTTCATCGGGATCAAGAATATTATTACGATTCTTATCTTCCCCATTATAGGCTCTTTGGGCCCAGTCAGCGTTCACATATAAATTTTTTCTTCGTTCCGGTGAATCATCCCCGGTGCCATTCCATTTTGCTGTAACTACAGCCATTACAATATTACACGAGTCACCTGGAGGTAATTCCCAAGAGGATGAATCAGCCTCAGTTGGAATACTTCCAAATGGTCCCGCTGAAAATAAAAACATCCAACTATTTGATTCATTTGGATATCCATCTGGTCCATACTCAGGGCCAGTTCCTTGTGCTACGGAACTAGACAATTTTTGATACCTTTCATTATCATCTAATGGCATACTATATACAGGATAGGATGAATTATTGGAATTAGTCCACACCCATTGATTATAATTTGATCGCACATACGGACGTGGCACATTCCCTCCAAGCCAAGTAATTCCAATATAACTTTGTGCCCATCCATCGTCTCCATCTACATCATATTGGTATGCAATATCTCGATTAAATTGGGAGTCATCGCTAGATACATCATAGCCATTCAAATTATCATACCAGGTAAACCCACCTCCAGGTTCATATTTGTTGGTATAGTTCATATTAGCAACCGAGGCATCCGTCCATAAGCCTGCATGTAAATTTTGAATAGCCTGATCTGATTGATTTTTGATTGTATAGCTCAGAATAACAAATGCATCGGCAAAAGAAAAATTCCAAGCGTAGGATGTAAGTCTAACATCAATTCCTAGGGGTGTATGATTTGGGATATTCATATCATCGGATGGGTCCGTGCCATAATCGCGAAACATAGTTTTAAAATCCTGATGAGATGTGGCATAAGGAGAAAAATATTGAGCGATAGAATCCAAAGAAGTGGAAGATATGGAAGATTCAATATCAATATTTTCAACAGCGGAAAATTCAAACCCTTCCTGGCCTGATTCAAATACACCATCCACAATTGCGGATGAAACACGGCGCTGTCCATTCACAATGCCTCCTACCCATAAGCCGGCATAAGAAAAATGTTCCACCTGATCTCTTAGAATTTCCGTATTCTGCTTGTATTGACAGGAAGGCAGAATTCTTCCATCAATTTTATTCCACCCGTTCCCCAACACACCAAAGTTGGTTACCGTAAGGCCTAATTGACCAACCGAAGTATATTTATCATACACATCTGACACCGATTGTGCCATAATTAAATATGGTAATACAATACCAATAATTATAATATAAAAAAGTCTATTCACCCTCTCCCCGGTTTTGGACTACTAATACTGTAAGTCAAATTAATGAAACGTATTCGAATTTACCAATGGATTGGATGGATAGATTATTTCATTAACATCAGTTTATGTGTTATTATTTTCTGTTCAGATTCAAGTGAAAGAAAGTATATACCACTTGACGCATTATTTGCTTCCCATATGGATTGATAAAACCCAGGAGCGGTTTTTGCATGATAAATATTTTGTACTAATCTTCCATTAATATCATAGATATTTAGTGAAACAACAGTGGTGTGATTTACTAAAAATGAAATCTGAGTAGTTGGATTAAATGGGTTAGGATATGGTGGGTATAATTCAAACGCATTAGGCAATAATTGATCATTTATTGTAGAAACTACAATACTATCATTCCAAGCTCTTCCGGGTGTACCATGATCACCATCGCCATACATCAATGATGATGCTACCCAATTAGAATCAATAGTGTTATCACTAGTATGATCGATCAGATACATGGAAACACCACTTGAATAAGGGAATGTTCCTCCATAAGAAATATCATCTACAACCTTTTCATCTTGATCCAATAAAATAATCTCATCATCACTATTTGCTAATGCAAATGATGCATAGGTATAATCAGAAACATAACCACCATTTACACTTTCATTTCCATTTCGGCCTAACACCATATACTGTCCTGGTTGGATTTCAATACTAGAACTGATTACATGCGAGTCGCTTCCTCCATCCATAATAGTCCATCCATTCAAATCAATTGTAATAGAATCCATATTAATAATTTCAAACCATTCCCCGTACGCATCAGATACGGCTGAAGGATTTGGCATTACTTCCGAAATAACTATATGATAATCTGATCCATCTCCACTTGGAAACTGAAAATCAGCAAACACAGGTAAATGATCAGATGCTGCATGTAACGCATCGGCCATTTCTTCACTTACAGCGCTATTTGTACCACTATTAATTGCTTGATTGAAATGCGCACCATCATTTCCCAAAACCATATATGAATTTTCAACATAGGTCATTTCATAGGTTTCTTCCATCACAGAAGAAGAAGCAAATATCCAATCAAACCGATCATCCATTCCACCATTTGCTCCACCTCCAAATTGTGTAGTTCTAGGAGATTGAGTATGTACATCAGAAAAAGAGCTGTTATTATGCCAATGACCAATGCGATTAATAGGATCAAATAGTTGACCAACGGTGTTATCTCCAGCAACTGTTAGCATATCAAATGCAGGCTCTGATGTGGAACTATTGCTATAAATATTAAAATCACCACATACAATAAAATGGATTCCTGATGATAAATTATTCAAATAATTACGTAGAACTGTAGTCTCTGCAAAACGTTCCTGGGAATTACTGGTACCAGAGCTTGCTTTTAAATGGACTCCATACACACGGAATTGCACCGAAGATTCTACATGTTCGAGCACCCATTCCACCACATCCCTTGTCCCTGATCCTTGGGCTGTACTTATGATAGATGTACTGATGTAATTGAAATATTGTGGCTTATAATATAATGCAATATCTTGACTTGCAGACTGATTAGTGAATTCAGCACCCATCCATTCATTTGGTTGGATAATATTTAATACATCACTTAAAAAATGATTATATCCATTATCTGCATTCACCTCCTGGCATACAATAATATCTGGTTCAATCTCATTAATAATTAATTGGTAATGTGGTTCTCGATCATCCTCATCATCATAATTCAATAGATTGTATGTTAAAATTGTATGATGAGACTGAGATAGAATACTGTTTACTATAACATAACACAGTATAAAAAAATATTTTATATACATTATTATAATTCTACCTGTATTGATCCGATTTCAATGCCACGATGATTTTGTAATTTGATATTATGATAAGTCTGTAGCGCTTCTAATTCTTTTTCATTAATTAATTTTAGTTCTTTCAATATTGCTATTGTTGCTGCTGGATTGCAACGCTGGTTTCCATCAATTATCTTTATTGCTATACCATACGAATCGCCTTTAGAAGTTCGAATTCCAATTCCTCGGACTCCCTCTCCGCCAACTTTGGTAACGGCATTTCCATTCATTGCTTTAATAAAATCTGTATCAAATCGATCTTTACCAGCAATATGGTATGGGTTAGATATGAGCGCATCGTACAAAATGTTCAATTCATCATAATCAGTGCTGGCAAATTTTTGATACATAAGAGCAAGGTTGTATAATGGTAGAAAAGGAACGGGTGCGCTACAGCCATCAATAGCAATAGGGAATTCTTCTAATTCCGAAAAATCTTTTATCTGTTCAATTATTTTCTTTTGTACAGGATGATTTTCATCCGTATATCCTTTGGGATCTTCTTGTAGATAATTAGCTAAAGACAGCATGCCTGCATGCTTTCCGCTACAATTATTATGTAACGGATTTGGTTTCTCATCTTTGTATAATAATTCCTTTTTGGAGTCCTTATCATACGGGGAATGAGAACCACATTCATAAAATGATATATCATAACCAATTTTTTGCAACATACTCATTGCAGTATTTACATGTATATCCTCACCATTATGTGATGCACACATAAGGGCAATTTCTTCATTAGTAAAATTGAAATGTTTAACAGCTCCAGCCTTCACGGACGCAGAAGCTTGAAATGGTTTTAGTGCAGAACGCACACAGGTTAAATAATGGGAATCACCATTGCTATAAACTATTTCACCCTTCGCATCTACAACTACAACAAATCCAACATGCATGCTTTCAATAAAATCACCACGATGAATTTTACATAGAACTGGCATAGACTATTTTACCGCAAAGGAAGCAAATTGAAATTTAAATCCATTCTTTTTTAATTTTGGGATCTCTTCTTTTAATACTTGAAGGGTAAACTTTTTTGCATGACCAATACCTATCGCGCTTCCATTGGACTCTGCTTTATCAGCTAGCTTGTATAGTTGATCTCGAATTTTGTTTGCATCATTATCATTATCAAGAAATACGTGTCTTCTTGCTGTTGGAACACCTCTTGAACGCATAATATCTTCTGCAACTGTTAGAGAAGTAGTTCGACTATCAACAAAATATCTTCCATGACGTTTTAATACATTGCTTACAATATTCATTATTCTTTTATCTGCAGTTGCTTTTGACCCTTGGTGATTATTTAACCCCGCCGCATCTGGAAATTCAGAAATTACATTTTCTACTCTTTGCTCTATTTCACTACTAGTCATGGACTCAGTTAGTATATAATCTAACTCACCATGAGTATCAGCAGTGGATTCCATTGGCATATGAATAATAATCTCATAGCCGCTATTATATGCTTTTTGAGAGAATAATTTGCTGTTTTTGTGCCCTGGTATTACAGCAAAAGTTAAATCTGCATCAAGAGTTAAAAAGCCTTCAGATACTTCATCGTTTCTATATCCAAAATCATCAATGATGATGATGATATTTCCACGGGTTATTTCTTCAACAATAGATGTTGACTGAGGAATAGGTACCATAGGAATACTGGGCTCTTCAGATCGTGAATTCAATACAAGAAGTATAAAAACAGATAATAATACAATTATTAAAACAAAAAGGATTTTTAAACGATTAAACAGCATTATGGTAATTTTATTGATATATCAAGCATTTGCGGAAGGCCTAAATGTTGAGACCCAATCTGAATTCCATAATGGAAATTTAACAATCCCAACTGAATCCCAAACCCACCAGAAACCACTGTTACTTCTTTTGAGGTCTGTGTTCCAAAACGTATATCGAACTTTTCAAATTTTGTTTCACTAGCTGCTCGTATAATTGTCCCATCAACAAGGGAAGATTGTTCCGCTGATAGACAAATTTTATGCCCCCATTTTGATCTAGGAAATTGATAAGAAAGTGCTGATAAAAAGCGAAGAGGAAGAGTTGGGTTATAACTATCTGTATTATTGATAAATCCTGTATTTAATATAGAAAATCCCAAATCAATATTCTTGCCAAACGCACGTGTTATCCCTCCATCAAAAGTCATTCCAGAAACATTTTCTGTATACAATTGAATTAATATATACCGAATGGTTGCTCCAACTGTTATCGCTCCATATGTTTGCGAATAACTAGTAGCTGCTGCAAATGAACTGGAGCTAAAAGTAGCTAGTGGATCATCTGTTGGCCGGTTGCTTCTAAGCTCAAGATCGCTAACCCCCATATGTCTCATATTAAAACCAATATTGCCACGACCTAATTTTGATGATAAAGAAAAGGATGAGTTTGAAATATTATTTAACCAAGATCCATAAGAAACATTCATTGCAACTCCTTGGGTAGGGGAATGAAGCAATGCAGGATTATTTACAGTTAAACTTCCAAAAAGAGGACTGGGGCCGAATGCTAATTCAATTGCGCTTGATGGAACAGATAAAAATTGTGTCCCCAGACTGTAACCAAAATTAACAATAATAAATAAATATAAAATATATCTAGAAATTGAAAGCATAGGTAAACACATGAATTAATCCTTGAGAAACTGAATGCGGTTCCACAACAACAGCATAATCAAAAAATGCATCATTCTTTTTCAAAAAAGTAAAATTCAATCCTGCTCCGAAAGAAAATCTTGAATTACCAAATCCACCGCGAATAAAATATTTCTCTGAAAAGCTATACTCTGCACCCAATCTTAGTTTTGTGCCTAATATTTCTTCCTGATTAGCCACAACTCCAATATCTCCTACAATATAAATTTGTTGAAAAGTAAATGTTGATCCAAACTGATACATCGTTGGAAAAGATTCTTTATATATGCGACCTTCTCCTTCAAGGACCTGCCCAGTATTCCATTGATAATTAGTATTGAAATCCTTAATCACAAAAGCAAAGTTCAATTTTTCTTCCGAAAGCAACATAAACCCAATATCAAACCCAGTCCCTTTTCCAGCTAATTGACTTTCATTCATTGGAAGTTGATGGTTTAGTATTTTCACATTAATACCAAGAGAGAGCCAAGGGGTAATTCTTTGCGCAAAGCTAATAAATATTGCATCTTCACTTGTTGAAAGCTGTTGTGTTTTATAACCAGAAGTTGAGCGACCTTGTATGTCATCAACTCCACTACTTATCCATGCCACACCTAATCCTGCGGTAGGGGGCAAATTAGAAGAAATACTTGACATCATTAGCCTTCTATCAAGATTCAATGAATGATAAGAAAATCCAATTTGTCTTTTATCAATGAATGCTAAAGTCGCTGGATTATGATACGCAGCAAATCCTTGATCAATTTCTGCCGTAAAACCACTCCCCATAGATAATGATCTAGCAGAAGTCCCCATCCGCAAGAAAGCACCTGAATAACTTGCATAGTCTGATCCATCAATCGATGAAAATAAAATGATAACTATTATAATATAATTTCTCATCTATTTCACCACAATCAGTTTCACCCAATGAGGTGATGGTTTGCTACTTTGGCCTTCAGGGTATGTTAACTTTACAAAATAAACTCCATTATGAACATAAGATCCTTGTTGATCTCGACCATCCCATTTTAATGTACCCGTGGATGAAACACGTTTATCAAATGATGTAGCAAAAACTTTTTCCATTGCAAAATTATATATATCTATATCGATAACAAATGTGCCAGACCATTCATTTGTATGAAAGCGCACATACCCATTATCACTGCGTATATTATGCGTATATGGAGAAAAAGGGTTTGGGTAGGCATAATCTTCATTGATATCATACTCTGCACGAAAAATTTTCCAATTCAAACCATCAAGATCGTATGAATGAGCCGCACCATCTCCAGTTCCTATCCAAATGGAACGACCACCATAATATGAACGATTGTCAAATGCCACACTATATACTTCATCTGCCAATACTTCATCTAGGTCATATATAGCTGTATTTAAAACAGGAATTGCCTGATGTGCTGGCTTATAAAGTGCCCAGTTAACTCCATCTTCTGTTTTCCAAAGACCATTTGCTGATGCAGCGAGCACTAAAGAATCAAATGAAGCAATATTATAAATTCTTTCACCTAATAATGCTGTATTCCATGATAAACCATCATCTATTGTATAGCTTAATCCACGCTGTTCCGTTGGGTCATCTGCATTGACAGTGGCTGCCCATATAATTCGTTTTCCATTCAATCGCTGAATTTCTAATCCAACAACAAAATTGCCAGATAAATTATCCATAGGGTATGAATAATGCTTCCAATCAATACAATTCCCAGATCCAAGAATACCTCGGTTTATGCCATTTGCTGTGCCAACCCATATGGTGTCACTATAGCTTAGTACCGAGAATGCTTTATGGTTATGATTCCCGCCATCAAGCGGGTCCCTAGGATTTAAATAATAATCTTTTAAAATATATTTTCCTCCTACTCGTATATAGGAAGTATCCTTGCAGGTTGTTAATTCATATTGGCTATCCATTGGCAAGGGAACCCTTTCCCACACTTGGTCACTAAACTTGAAACGACGTAATCCACCTGCCCAACTTGCTGTCCATGCAAATTCTTCTGAAAGATCCATATCATAAGTAACATTGGCTTGTGGCACAGTAACAGGAAGAACTGCTACAAAACCAATATCACCGAATGGTATCGTATCTGATAAAGCATCATCTATTGGTTGATCATAATAGATCCAATTTATTGTACTATCAGTTGCGTCTGTTGTAAATACTATTCCCTTTCCAATTGGAATATCATTTTCACTGCCTGCTGCAGCTGCAAACATAAATTTTTCATAGGGGCCACCCCGATCTCCTGTTGTCATTGCAGAGATTCCTCCTATTGGAATTCTATTGGTAAGCGCTCCACTGGTCAATTCCATAGTATCTTGTAATGTTTCAACAGAAAGTGAATCTCGAATAATACTAATTCCTAAACCAGTTCCTAGCCAAACCAAATTTTCTCCCTGTAGAATTACTTCTGTTACTACATTGCTACGCATTGTATTAGTGCTTGATGATAATGAATCAGTTGAATCAGCGATTACAGAACGAAAAGCGTAGTTAGAAGGAAACAGCTTTTGAGCATATATAAGATCTTCATTAAATAATAGTATTATTAAAAGAATAAATCGCTTCATTCTACAACAATCCTATGTATAACTGTGTCCGAATAAGTATTTGACATATCCATGGCATCAAAAATCCAATTGAAAGTTCCGGTTTTCGTTTGCAATGAAGGATCTACATTGCCTGAGCCAAATATGGGAACACGAAAACTATATATTGCATCATTTGCTATTGAATCGCCGCTAGTGAAATTGGGTTCATAAATAATCACTTCACCACCATCATCATAAAGGTTAATTAAGTTTCCTTTATTAAGAAAAGAATCACCTTCAACATGATATGAAACAAAACCCACTCTTCGTATATCATCTAATCCATTCGCATCATGTGCTTTAGCTTTAACCACTTTAAATATTACACTATTATCCGTTGGTCGCACTATAGTATCAGGAGCAATAATGTATTGTAATTGTGGAATAATATTTCCTAAAAAAAATGAATCTCGTAGCGCAAATGAAGAGCCATTACCATAATTAGCCTGAAATTTCATATGAACTTTTCCCGTATCATCTAAAGAAATTGGATTTGATAAATATAGTGTGTCATTCAACACTTTTAATGAATATAAATCATCCCCTCTTATGATATCTCCACTTTGGCCTTCATCATTTAACGATAAATTATCTGGAAAGACTGTAGTATCTGTTCCATACCAATATAATATTGTGCTTTCTAATGGAGACCTATTAATACTTGATTGAACTTCAACGGCAAAGTAAAGAATGCGATCATCCTGTAAATAAGTAAATTGTAAATTGCCTAACGGGTTATCAATTTCATTATTATCAGAAGAACCTGGGCATCCATAAAAAAAGATGATGGAAATAAAAATAATGGAGAAATGTTTTAATATTTTAAAGATAAAACTCATTTCTGGCTTCCATAAATATAATGAACTAAAAGACTGCCTACTTGTCCTAAACTTTCTGCTGAACAATTTTCCGGGGTATCTTGTGATGTGTGCCAATAATTACTATATCGATTAGGATAATTAAAATCAATTATATCAATAGCTGGTATTTTTGCTTCTTGCCATAGTGGGACATGATCATCAAATATTGTGTGAACAATTCTTGATTCAAAAGCTTCCAAATTTAATTCTTTTGCTAAAGACCATAGTCTTTTTACTAGATCTCTATTTTGTTGATATGAATAGCGCTCAATAGGAATATGTAGATCTTCATCACCTATCATATCTAATATAATTGCTTCATCCGGTGTGTTGATTGGTAGGTTTTTTGCAAAAAACTGCGATCCTCTTGCATAGCTTTTAGGAATTCCAGGTTTACCCATATCTTCCCCATCAAATAATACTAAAGAAACCCTAATTGGTGGAGGATTATCATGAAATATTCTTGCTAATTCCAAAAGAACTGAAACGCCGCTAGCTCCATCATTAGCGCCTATTATTGGTTGATCATGGTTTTGTATATTCAAATCATTATCAGCCCAAGGCCTCGTATCCCAATGTGCACCAATTAACAAGTGGGATTTGCTTTTAATATTAAATTGAGCAATAATATTGCTTAAATCATACTGTTTATCATCGATATCGTCTATAACAAAGGGTTGAGTAAAAACTGTATCAGAATAACTTCCAAGTGTTTTTAGGAGAAAGGCTTTACAATTATTATATCCTACAGATCCTGGATTACGTGGACCAAAATCACATTGATCTAATAGAAATTGATAGGCGCTATTTTGATCAAATTCTGGCACTGAATCATTACATGAAATAATTACAAGAAACGATAAACAGCACATAAAATTTTTAATTAATAGTCTCATTGTATATTATCCTGTAATAGCAATATTCACATCAAATCCGAAATCGCGATCAATTTTCTTTCCAGTGGTCATGGATTCATTTTCATGGTAACCATAAATCATGCTTCCACTCACTTTGGCAGAAAACGTATACGTAATTCTGATACCAGTTTTCCAGCCTGAATTAAATGCAGTCTGTCCAAATTCCAAACCACCATTTTTACTACCTAGAGTTTCGCTCTCATTCATATCAAAGTTAAACTGAAAATTAACAGTATTTTGTATTTTATAATCTTCCATAAAAGGTAGTGGAATCGTGATTCCTCCTCTGTGACTATAATTAGCGCTGGATGTATAACTTTTATCTCGATGAACGGTTATGCCTGTTGGTACACGATCCAATGATTTTGAAAGGTTATGTCTAAAATTCATCGAGATACCCTTTTGCAAGCTTGCAGTTAAACCGATTAATGGTGAAAAATTTGTATTAACGCGGGATGATCTTTCAAATTCTTGAAAATCAGATATGAATGTTTCTAAATCAAGTAAAGGCATATTTGGACCTGAAAAATTTTCAAATTGCCAAGCCCGAACTTCTTTTCCACTAAAACCATGCTCAAGTGAAAGAGATCTTAAAAACTTTTTAATAATAGGAAGTTTTTCCAACCCGGACCAACGAATGCTCCATCCTGGGAGTGGAAGTCCATTTTCCAATTTCTCACCATATGCAAAATAATCACGTGACATATTTCTCTGTTCCGTACCAGAACCACTCCTTGTTGTTGATACATTTTGTGCATAATTAAAACTTGTACTAATACTTCTAGTAAGATTAAAACCAGATCGTAATGAAAAATCGCGCTTGTGGTCCCACGCTCCAATATCGGAACCTATCTTTTCAGAATGCGGTAAATTATGATCGGGCTCCCAGCCAAATCGATATCCTAATGGAACATCTCCAATAACACCTCTTCCAGTGCGTGTTAAATTCTCAGAATAACTAAAATTTATAGGATTAATCTTCTTTAGAAATCCATGTGCAAAGGTTAGGACAGGAATATCTTTTTGTACCTTCTCCTCCACTTTTTCTTCCTCCTGTTTTGCCCCTCTTCTTCTTCTGGATCTTCCTTTGGGCGCAGTGGAAGCTTTTGTAGGGGGTTTATATACAACTTCAAACATGTTTGCTAAACTTAATGCAATGCTAGAAGAAAAACGTAATTGAGTCCCTATATTAGCTCCACCTATAGTACTTTCTCGATCTTGATTCCATGAGTATGCAGATGAATAATTCATATTTGGCTTAAACCAAGAAAAAATTGTTGGATTTAAAGATGTTGATAAATTTTCAGTAATATTTTCTACAATACCTGGATCCAAATCTTTAATTGCCAACCATGCATATCCTCTATAATCTTGCATATCGCTTTTAACTGCTCGTGTATATTTTGTCTTTATTCCATCTGTTAACATATAGTCCATTGAAAAATTTCTATTTAGGCCAAAATTATATGTATCAGGGGATTTGCCACCAACACGCTTAATTCTTTGGCTCAAACTTTCACTAAAGTTTAATGAAGTATTAAAATTTGATGGGGTATAGTAAAAATGTATTTCACTTAATTTTTGTCCTATAAAAGGAATTGGCTTAAACCATTTAAAAGGGCTTATATAATTATCACGACCAAAGGGAAGAGAATAGTTGACTTTTCCTGAATATTTTTCATTCAACACTTCCTTGTTTAATTCATTTGATGAGAAAGATTTACTAGCGCTAAAACTTGGCTTTATTTTATCTAATGTATACTTAATAATTTTGTTATCAGATTTACTAGATTTTGTTAAGGATGTACTAAAATTTAATCCGGTGGATTTTGTTAGGATTGAATCTGGAGCCTCTCCCAGATTAACTAAAATATCTGAACCAGGAAAGTATTTAGGCGTGTTAGACGAATTTGTCATTGACAAATTCAACGGGATATTAATTCCCCATGATTTTGGTAATAACTTATGTAGTTGAAAATTTGTATTTAGATTAAAATTTTCTCCTGTTTGATTGGTGCCTAATCGTTGCTGTAATACATGAAAATCTGCATCCTTTTTACTATAAGTAATTGATGTGTTTGCAATATCAGCAAGACTTAATCTTGATGTTAATCTCATTGCAACCCCTTTATCTTTTTTAACACCACTTAATCGTAACTCATCTATCCAAACTTCACCGTTTATCCATTCATCCGAAACATTTTTAACACCAACCATAAAAAATTTAATTCTTGATAATGCTGGTTTACCTTTAATCCTTATTTGTTTACCTGTAGGAAAACCTTCATCATCATAAAATGTATAATATTTGATCCCTGATGAATCAGTTATTGTATCATATTCATTAAGTTTTTTTACATTTGTTGAGTCTTGGAGTTTTAGTTGAGTAAGCCAATTTAAATTAAGACTAATTGTGTTTCTATTTTCTGATTCATCCCACCCTTGGTATACAGGTTGAATTAATTCATAATAATCTTCCCCAAGACCAAATCTCATAAAAAACTTTACTTTCGTTTCCGAAGTTTGTATCCATGGGCTATTTCCATAGACATACATTTTCAATTTATCATATGTTAGATAACTTTTAGCTCTATCACCTGATAAATTGAGTAAAGTTTTTAATGCAGCTCCTTTTTCTTTGGGAGCAAGATTGTCAAATTTTAATACAAGCGACTGTTCTTTTGAGCGAATCTCATTTATACGGTCATATTCACCTTTTACTCCTTGTGGAGGTTGATAGTTTGCATTATCCTCTGTATTAATAACAGATATCGCAAACACACTATCAGAGTTTGATTTGCTGTATACTTCAGATGAATCAGCTGCAATGCCAAGCTCTTGCCATTCATTTCCTACTAATTCAATCTTTGCAACTTGAATCCATGTTTGTGTTGTATCAGATAATCGTATTCTACAAAATTTAATTTCATTCCATTCTTGATTTCCTGTGCTATCTGCCATTTCAAAGTGGCTTAAGGGTATTCTAAAAAGTTTCCATCCTGTAGGTTGTCCATTTTTTACTGTTTCTCCAGAAAAGTATGTAGTATCATCTAATGTAAATGTCTTCGTAAAGTAATCATTGGTTTTATCTAAGAATCCCGTCCTATCAAGATCCTCAGTATCTGGATATCGTCCTGCGTCTAAAGCGTTCCCTTCTGTACCATTAATTCTTTTATAATCATTGCTTCCCTCACTATAATTCCAATTATCTCCATTCGGATCGCTAGGATCAATATCACTACTTGTATTTATTAATTCTGATTCTCCTGATGATAAATATTCATTATATGTTCCTCCAAATTCCAAACAGCTCCCCCAACCATCTTCTGTTTCATCAGCGCAACCATCTAAACCAATATCTTCAGAGTCATCTAATAATCCATCTCCAATCATTCCAGCTACTGGAATATCTTCTGTGTTAAGAGATCCATCTCCATTCCAATCTTCACTTATTTTCCCAAGATCAATACTCAGTTTTGATCGTACATCATTTTTATTGCGAACCCAAATCTCAAAGAATTTTGTTTGAGTTTGATCATAATCTCCTGAATACAACGTAGTTATGATACCTGCCCATAATGAATCCTGAGGTAAATTTGATTGATGAACAAATGGCTTATAATTCATTACCAAAATGTCTGTTGTTTCATTTTGAGCCCGAATCGATGTCTCTTGATTAGGCCAAATATCTTTTGTTCTCCATTGTACATACGGATTATACCAATACATATTTGCCCTATTTCGATGACTTAAGGTTCTATTGAATGAACCTAATAATGGCGGTGATGACGTTTTCCAAAATCGACGCTGAATAGGAAAAGATGTAGTTCGTTTCGCTCCTTCAAAATCATCTATATAGGCGACTCCGCTAGGGTCACCAGTTTCAGAGTTATTAATTGAATTAGGGTTTGGCATCACTTGTGCAAGCTCTCCTTCAATAGAGAATGATGAAGTTTTTTCCGTATTTATAATCGGTAATTTATCTAAAAACCTGGTTAATCCTTCCATGGGTTGATCATACCGACCATTAACACCCCAAATAAAATTTCTTGTTGGCTCATATCCTACTTCTATCTTTTCATTCATTACTGATTGATTAAAATATAATGCAGTCGCTCCTATAAATGACCGTTCACCAAAATCCATCTGCGCACGTGTACCAAAAATTGTTTTTTTATCAAACGACACTACTTCATGTTTATCAAACAATATTTTTAGCGCCGCATTAGGATTTAATTCTTCATTCATAATGAGTGTTCCAGAAAAATAATCTATCTGATAATCAACGCCACGTTTTAATTCTAGGCCATCGACAAAAACCTGCTCGCTACCTTCAACAATCATAAATCCAAGATTAATACTTGAACTCTGATTTGTGTATTCTACTTGAATTTCAAAACGACTATCATTATTAATTTCAGTTTGTGTCGTTGTGGTATACATTTTTCCTTCACCAAGAACGCTTTGCAGCTCAATATTTTTGTTCCCACCATCTAATGAATCATATGCAAATGGATAGTATGTTGGAAACATTAATTCGCCACTTCCCATATTGACAATACTGCTATTTTCCATATCAATTAACTCATCCGATTGGCGGACTCCAGTCTCATTTAAACTATCTAACCCAAACTGAGTAATGTATGGTGTGCCTCCAAGATCATATTCAGATGGCGGATTCTGACGTTGATTAACGATCCTAACAAGAAAACCTTCTTTATTAATATTTGAGGCTCCCATATAGTAGACATTTTTAAACATTAAATCCCAAGTTGAATGGCTTGGTGTTAATGATATTGGTTTGATCATTTTTAAAATTAAACTTGATGTAGAATCAGCAGGATTAACACCGCTTCCAACTGTTAATAACGTATCACCTGTCAGTCTATTCGCTAAAACAAATGTGCATCCAAACGCTTCATTTGATGATCGATTGCGTAATCGAATAAATCCTAAATCATTGCTGATCGAATAATCCTGTCCTGGTTCTAATCTTTTGAAATTACCTTCCTGACTTTCAGTGTTATCTATATTACTTAAATCTGCATAAGCTATTCCTGGATCGGTACTTGCATCATTTGCAGATTCAAGTTTATATAAATCAAAATCTCTAATAATAGTATTACCAACTAAATGCGCCCCTTCATATAATGGGTAAAATGACGGGATATTAATATATGTGCCAGCTAGAGAGGTATCTATTCCATCGCGAAACCATTGATGAATGAAAAAATATTGATTTTTTATATAATCACTATCTTTGATTTTTACTACTGCAGATTCATTGCTACCCTTGTATTCTTGTTGTTCTTTTTTTGTTTTCTCAATAGATGCAATAGTCGTGATATCCACAGGTCCCAGCTTAGAAATTGCTTTTAAGCCAAAAAGACCATTGTTCTGTCCTGAAAAAGTAACATACTGAGTTGCAGGAAGGGATAGAGAAATATTACCCGCCTCAACCTTTTGTACAATATCGTCTTCTTCTCCCTCATAAGAAATACGAATATTGTTTTCCCAATCAAAATCACGTTCGGAATCTCTATCCATTTTTACTGTTATTCGATCACCAATTTTCCCCTCAATATTGACTGCTTGCTTCTGATCAAATTCTAAATGAGTATTTTGTGTCTCTCTAAGGCTTGATCGTACTAATTCTTGATCTTGTTGAACTAATTTTCCATTAATATTTATGTTTCCATTAACACGCAAAGAGACTCTACCAAAATCACCCATATCCATTCCAACCATTTCTAAATATCTTCCCCCCTGACGTTCGGTATAGCGTTGGTCTCCCTGATTTGGTTTATTAAATGATTCAATAAAATTCAATACTCGATTTACTTGAATCATATGATTAAAATACCAATCAACTGAACACGTAAAGGGAATCCGGAGTATTTCATCATCTACGTATTCTGTAAAAGAAATAAATTTCCAACTAGTATCTATGGTGATATCAATAAACCGCTCACTATAACTAACATTTAATATGTTAATTGGTGGGCCTAATGTGTCTTTCATTACACTTAATGGTAGTGGAACTTCTGGAAATGCAGAAACCACATAAGGAGATTGAATATGGTAACTCGCAGGTAACATCAAGACGGACCCCTCCTGTTGGCCGTAAGCATAATGAGTCGAACCTACGGTCATGAAAAATGCAAGAATGACGTAAAGCCCTTTTCTCAAAGGGTTTCTCCTGTATTGTTATTTATGTCGGTTGGTCCCCTCAGGGAACCATCAATCCGATAGCGGTAGGTCTATAGAGAATTCTCCTGTTTTTAGTGTTAATTAGCCTATTTTAGCACATTTATAAGAATTTTACGAAGTTTTTGTAATGCAATCCCACGGTGACTAATTTTATTCTTTTCATCCGATGAAAGTTCCGCAAAGGTTTTTCCTTTATGAGGAACAAAAAACACTGGATCATATCCAAAACCTCTATCGCCTATTATAGTTTCAGAAATAATTCCATCAATATGACCTTCCGTCCATAATTCTTCATTTTTATCAATATATGTCACTACTGTACGAAACCTTGCTGTTCTTCTTTCATGAGGAACTCCATCCAATTTAATCAATAGTTTATCAACATTATCTTGGTAAGAAACATTATTTCCAGCATAGCGAGCAGAATATACTCCTGGTGCACCATCAAGATAGTCTACTTCCAATCCAGTATCATCAGCAATCGTAGGTATTCCTGTTATATCAAATACAGTTCTAGCTTTTAAAAGACTATTTTCAAGTAATGTCATACCAGTTTCTTCAATTTCTCCTATGTTAGGGAAATCAAATAAAGAACAAATTTCTACATTTAATCCTTCTAATGATTTCTGTAATTCTTTTTCTTTATCTCGATTATGGGTTGCGAGTATTATCTTCATATTAATGTTCAAAAAAGTGTTGGCAAAAATATATCATTAGAAAAAAAACTAAAAGATTAAAAACAAATAGGTTAATCATTTGGAAAAGGGATATCATCAAACTAATTTTCACGGCATTTTTGGGGGCTCGGTAGCTCAGACGGTAGAGCAGAGGACTGAAAATCCTTGTGTCGGCGGTTCGATTCCGTCCCGAGCCACAAATAAAAAAACCCCTTTCGGGGCTTTTTTGCAATTCAAATAATTAATAACTCATGTCCATTCCACCACCGCCAAATCCTTCTCTATCTCCGCTCATACGTCTTTTTTGCTGCATTTTACCAAAACTGTAACTTAAGGATAAAGAGATTGATCGCTTATCTCTGCGACGATCGGCATCCATAATTCTCGTATATGATTCTAAACTAATTTGATCAATTAATTCTTCTTCAGTTGCAATAGAAAAATTACTGTTATCTAATAAATCACGTACTTTTATTGTCATTGTGAGTTTGTCATCTGCAAATTTTCTCTGAAAAGATAAATTCAGTGTAAGAGAAGGTTTTATTTCCCCAGTTGTTATTTTCATGGGCCCTCTATATCTACCTGATATATCTAATCTGCCTATCATTGGTATTGTTATCATAGAACTACCCCAAGCAAAATACCCTTTTGAATTTCCATTTAGATCAGATTCCCCAGAATCATACGTCCTGGAATTCCATGTATTTAAACTCATCATAAACATTATGAGTGGAATTGGTCTATAATTAATAAAAAATTCGATTCCATTCCTTTCTGATTGTCCTGCATTATCAGAACCCATGACTTCATATGTCGTATCCTGGAAAACAATATAATCCCTATCCCACCAGCTAATATTATCTGTTAAATGAGAATAATAGACACCTGTATTCAATGTAAGTTTTCTGGAATTGCTGGAAAAATTCAAATCAACTACATCGCTATATTCTGGCTTAAGGTATGGATTCCCTGTTCGAATAAATGAAGTATTGTTAGTGCTTTGAGGGAATGGTGTTAATGTTCTTCTTCTTGGTCGATTAACCCGTTTGCTAAAACCAAACTGAACCCGTTGTGTGGGATTCAAATTATATAACATATTTACACTTGGATATATTTTGAAATAATCATTATTAAATGGTGATTGATTTACCGCGTTATCCATCATATAAAGGAAAATATTTGTAGTATCTTCATCAGAAGGTTCTTTATTACCTAAAATTGCAGTTGTTTGCGCTTGCTCCGCACGTGCCCCCAATTGCACTCCGAATTGATCAGTAAAATTATATAATAATGTACCATATAATGCATGCACATCTTCTTCATAATTCGAATCAAATATTGAATGTAGATAATATTGATCCGTCTTAAACTGTTTCATCGTACTTTTAAAGCCTGCTTCAATTTTTGAAGACTGTCCAAATGGATGTGTATAGTCTGATTTAATTATTATGTTATTATTGTTCTCTTTATGGTAAGGATCGTCTTCGCTATGCACATGATCATCCGTATAGGTATTTGAAGATGCTAAGTTAGAAAATCCATGCTCATACCCTTCATCTTCATTAATGGAGCTACTTGCTTCAAATACAAGCTTTCTATCTTTTTGAGCAAAGTCTTTGTAATAACCAAATTCAAAATCTAAATCAGTGCCCATATCAAATTCTTCTGATTCAAATAAATAATCTGGATTATAATAAAATACTTTTTCTTCTTTTTCTTTATCATACTCTTTGTATGTCATTGCGACAGTAAACATAGTGTTTTTATCATAATAATAGTCTGTTCCCAATTTTATATTATTTGAGACAGGCTCTCTATATCCTTCCGTTCGCTGTCTTGTTTCATTGGTTGTTGTTGGATAAATATATTGAAACAGTCTGTTTCCTCCGCCAGAACTATTCCATAATCGATAACTTCCGTTTGTAAAAATATTAAATTTATCTCGTCGATAATTAAACATACCTGAAAAATTATAGCGACTATATTCACCTGCAGTAATTGTTGCAGATCCATTCATTCCCTCAAATCGCCCTCTCTTTAAAATAATATTAATAATGCCTGCCATTCCATCTGGATCATATTTTGCAGAAGGATTAGTAATAACTTCAATACGATCAATCATATCCGCAGGAAGATCCTCTACCATGGATCTTCTATCTCCACGCATAGGACGTCCATCCAAAAGAATCGTAACGTTCCCGTCCCCTCTTAAGGTTACATTCCCATCAATATCTACATCAACAGAAGGTATCTTTTTTAATGCATCTGAACCCGTACCACCAACTAAAGTCATATCCTTCTTTGCATCAAAGATTCTCTTATCAACCGTATAAATCATATTAGGTATTTCACCATATACATCTACCTCCTCCATTTGTACTGCAGACAATTCCATGGCAACTGTCCCTAAGTTTTGTTCAACGCCTCCTCCATCGCCCGGAAAAAGTTTTATTGGGCCTATATTGATTTTCTCATACCCAATAAATTCTACAATTACATTATACATCCCCATTGGAATTTCTTTGATATAAAATGCGCCTGTTTCGTCTGTTATTCCACCGGTTATTACTTCATTGCTTCGCATATTTATAATAGAAATGGATGCATATGGAATAGGATTTGTTGATGCAGAATCGACCACCACCCCCTGTAATACTCCAATCTTTGGCATATTTGCAGGGTTGAAACCTCCTCTTCCACCGCGTTGGGATAGAAGCATGGTTGAAAATATCAAAATTATATATATGATAGATTTAAATGTGGCGTTCATGTTTTCCTTTCAATTATTCAATATTATAGACTACAATAAATAAGGTTTGGTTAAACTTGTCTGGAAGTTCTACAATTTTATTTAAAAAAAAAATAAATCAATGGAGAAATTGTTTCATCAAATTCTTCTTTAAGATAGCTGAGGAAGTAATTACTCCTGACATCATTGCTGCAGAAACTCCTGCAGTAACAATATCCTGTCCTGTCAAGAATAGATTTTTTACTTTAGTTTCTGGTCTCAACCATTTCTGTTGAAATCGTTGTGGGGTATGGTCAATTCCATACAATTCACCTTCTTTATAATTTGCAAGATCTCTACTTGTAAGAGGGGTAGATAACTCATAATAATCCACATGTCCCTTTGTGTTTGGAGAATTCTTATATAACGATTCTAATAAGCTTTTTGAAATATTTTCTTTAAATAAGTCATATTCACCCCCACGCTTCTTCCATTGTGTATCTTCCCATTTTTTATGCTTAGCAAATTCAGCTACGGTAATTACTTCAATCGTTGCAGAATTCGGATGCTCTATATCCCACGTAGGATCTTTTGCTGAAGGAAATGAAATAAATACAACAGGGTATGGTTTTTTATTGTCGGACAAATAGTTTTCAAGATTTTGATCATGGTCATATCCAGGATATACCCATAAATTTGCATTGTTTAAGCCTATCTCTTTTGCTGACTTATTTAAACCAATATGTAAACAATAATAACCAGAAGAAGCATCTACTTGATTAATGGGGTTTGATTTATTTGATAGTGTATTTTCATCATTTAATAAAACTTCGAATGTGTTTTTTACTCCTGCACTACTAATAACTTTTTTGGATAAAATTTCATCTCCATTATCTAATTGGACGCCGATTGCTTTTCCTTTATGAGTTAAAACTTTATTTACCCCTGTGCTCAATACAATCTTCCCACCTTTAGATTGAATACCAGGAATTATTGTTTCTGCAATCATACGAGAACCGCCAATTGGATAATATCCACCTTCATAATAATGTCTTGCAATCATAGCTTGAATTCCAAAACTACTTTGACCTGGCGGTAATCCATAATCGCCCCATTGGCCAGTTAGAACTCCAATTAACTCTGAACTACAACCAATCTCTGATAACACATCTTTTGTTGATCTTGCCGCATAACGTAAGAAGGGTTTTGTCATAAATGGATATGTAATTGATCCAATAATTCCAGGAAGCGCTTTATTTGAATAATACGAAAGACTGGATTTAAAAACCTGGTTAACTAATTCAATATATTTTTTTATAGCATTTTCTTCTTGAGGAAAATAAGAAATCATTTGTTCTATAAATAACTGCTTGCCTGCTACAAAATCATATGTTTTATCAGGGAAAACCATTCGATCATAAATATCATCCATTCTGGACCAATCTAAATTATTATTTGAAAGATAATCAAATAATCGTCGTATAAATGAATTCCGCTTATGGAGATTTCCTCCTATATAGTGTATTCCAACATCCCATTCGTAGTTATTGCGTTTGAAGGTGTGTGTGTATCCTCCAAATTTGAAATGTTTTTCTAGAATAAGAACTTTTTGTCCCGCATCTGATAATAAGCGTCCAGCTGTTAAGCCACTAATACCAGAACCAATAATTATTGCATCCCAATTTTCATTGGTCATTTCGGATTTATATCGATTGCCTAAAGACATAGGAAAAATTTACAATTATTATTAGGAAAAGTACCAAGAACAAAAAGATATATAATGAATAATATAAATGGGCTATAGCCCTGCAAGCTTATCCTCTTGTTTCTTGCAAGAAAGGGGTTTCTTTTTGCAGGGCTATTCCCAAACAAAAAGTACCACATATATCATATAAGAAACGTTGATGGGGATCACAAAAATCCTATGGCTGGAACACTGGCCAAAATCTAAATGAATTATTTGACTGGATGTTTCCATCAGATACAACAATATTATTTAATTCAGATAATCGAGAAAAATCTTTTCCATTTGATCGTACCCATTCAATAAAACTATCTGCCCCCCATTCACCCGTTCTATGAATATATACAATATGACTCCCAGATGGTGACCACTGACCATGATACGCCACGTGTCCTCTTGGAAAATCAGTTAAGCGTAATTTCTCTGAACCATCAATATTCATTATCCAAAGATTATAATCATTTTGATATAAAACTTTTTTTCCATTGGGACTTAGTCTGGGGCGATCATCCCCATCCAATGTGCATATGGATAAAAATCGATCATTTGAACCATTCAAATGAATAGACCAAACTTCTAATTGATCTTTTTCAACTTGTGAAGACATCACATATAAAATTGTTGAATCGTTCGACGTTACTCCAATAGGAAAAATAATATCTGCTGGAGCATTAAATGTTGATACTTTCTTATACTTCGTTCCATCTGTTCGTACACTGTATAAATTTTTGCTACCAAACCGATCTCTAGCTGTATAGATAACCAAAGAACCATCAGATGAAAATAATGGATTCCTTGAATTTGATTCATATGATAGCCTAATTGGCGATGCCCCACTATCTAATGGAAGACTGTATATAGCAGTATTATAACCTATATTTTTTACGAATACTAATGTGTCTCCTGATGGATGCATATCGAACCATAGATCGGTATGTATAGAAGATATAACCGAAACATTCCCACTATCTATATCCATCATTACCAAGCTTGGGTCCCCTAAAGTATTATCAGTAAAAAATAAAATATCTCCATCAGGACTAAAATGCATTGGGTATCCTAGCTTTGAAGATGGATTGCCATTTGTTTTATTATAAACATCATAATATTTCTTTGCCATATCAAATTTGAGAGAACTAGTAGTATCAAAAGGATTTGCAGCTAATGATTCAATCCACATTAAGGGCGGATCAGTAAAATCTTTTTCAATCATTTTTTGTCCTTGGACGGGATTATCCATAATGTAAAAGTTCTTATCTTGAAGAAATAATTGCATAATTGATCCGCTTAATTCCTGTTGATAATACATTTCTTCACGATAATTCATATCCAAACTAAAAATATCCAGTTGATCACTTAGCCCATATCTATCTCCAAAAAATAGGATTTTAGTTATTGCATCACCACTAATTGAATCGGATGATTGGAATCCCCAATAATCTTCAGTAACAAGAGTATAAATTCTGCGAGTTCCCCAAGGTATGTTTTCTTCAACAAATACTGTGTCATTTGCATTTCTTGTTGACCATAACTCTTTCACCCCAATTGTATCATCAACTGATTTTCCGTACAGAATATACCTAGCAAAATCTTTTTCTGTATTTTTTGACCACATTAAATGAAAGGATTGTTTATCATGATTAATAAATAAGAATCGTGATGGTAATGGAGGCGAATCCAATACTTTTGTTAGTTGCCCTGAAGCAGAAAATCCAAATGTATCAACAACAGTTATCCAGTACCACCTAGGAGATGATGGATCAAATTTATCAAGTATAACGTTTGGAGTATCGCTAGTAGTAATATTAACAATATCTATTATATCACCTCCTAATGAATCGACAGCAGATAATTGATAATGGCTAAAATCATTTATATAAGTCTGTTGCCAATCAATTTCAATAAAAGATGAGTCATATTCTATATTTGTTATTTCTACTGGATTTGGATAACCGCGAGACTGGTCAAAATATACTAAAACGCTGTCACTGCTTGCCTTATTGCCTACCGTATCATATGCCGAAACATAAATTATATGTTCATTCGTATCAGCAAATTGAGTTGTATTTAGAATAAAATCATAATACCCTGCTGTAACTTGTTTTTTTATTAAGAATGAATCTAAATGCAAAATAACAGAATCAATCCCTCCATCGTCTATTGCTAAACCTGCAATAGGATGTAACTTTGTTAAAGTATCACCATTATTAGGATATGTTAACCAAAGAAAAGGTGGGATAGAATCTAACAATTTAGGTGGTTCATAAATTGTAGTATCAATCATATAGCCTGATATCCAATGATCAGGTATAAAAGGCACTCTATCAAAAACCTTTGGTAATTTTGGAATTGATGGCAATGATGGCAGACGAACTGCGCATCCTGGTATAAACAAAAGAACAAGAAAAAATATAGTTAAAAATTTATTTTTCACAATTTTTAACCAATTCTATAGATTGAAAACAGATAATAGTTCATTTATTAATGGTATGTAGAGCACCCATAGCATACAGGAAAAATAGTTAAATAAAAAAGCATAAAATTATTTGTTTGGATGTAAAGATATAAAAAATCAATTTCATACTAAGTTAACCTCAGATTAGTAACATATATTGATAATACTTATTTATGAAAAATATTTTTCAAATTAATGGTGTAGAATTTGGCGAACATACACTTCCAATAATTGCTGGCCCGTGCGTTATTGAAAGTAGAGACCATATTTTACATATGGCTGAAAAAATAAAGGAAATAACAGATAAAAATAATTTGCCATTTATTTTTAAGTCCTCTTTTGATAAAGGTAATCGCTCTTCCCATTCTTCGTTCCGGGGTCCTGGAATGGATAAAGGCCTCCGAATACTAGAGGATGTTAAACATACATTTAATATACCAATAACAACTGATATTCATAATGCGGGCCAAGCTGATGCAGTTGCAGAAATTATTGATATTATTCAAATACCAGCATTCCTTTGTCGCCAAAGTGATATAATTAACGCTGCAGTTAAAACCCGCAAAATAATTAATATCAAAAAAGGTCAATTTATGGCCCCGTGGGATGCAAAGAATATAGTTGAAAAAGTAGCTGAAGAAGGTGGTGAAAAATTATTACTTACTGAACGAGGATCTTCATTTGGTTATAACAATTTAGTTTCAGATATGACTTCAATTCCTATTATGCAAGATTTTGGTGTGCCAGTAATTTTTGATGCAACTCATAGCGTTCAACGTCCAGGAGGATTAGGGGAAACAACAGGTGGTGCAAGAGAGTTTATTCCAACATTGGCAAAGGCTGCAGTAGCAGCAGGATGCAATGGCGTGTTTATGGAGGTGCATGATAACCCAAATAAAGCAAAATCAGATGCTGCTAGTCAATGGCCATTAGAGAAACTTGATCATTTATTAAAAAGTATAAAAAGAGTAAAACAGGCTGTAATATAGACTTATTAAGAATGTGATCTAGATCATATCTATTTTTAATATATTGCCTTTTCGATATAATAATAATATGTTTGCTTACACATTGTAAATAAAACCTCGTATTAAGGAGTAAATAATTAAAAATTTATATGAATTATTTGCATAAGAAAGGGAATAACAAACATAATCAAGGAGGAAATATGATTAATTTTATTTCTCGGGTTTTTGTTATAAGTCTCTTGTTTAGTTTCGTATATGCACAGGATGCAAGTGGAATTAAAAAAGGCGCTGATAACGATGCAAAAAAACCCAATACATCTAAAGTGTCTAAAGAAAAAGGTTCAGGTGGTGGTAAACTCACTCCTTCTGGAAATAGTTCTAGAATGAGCAACACTGCTGCACCTGCACCAAAAAAAGGGAAAAAAGCCAAAAAAGGTTTACTTGGAAGATTATTTAGTAGATCATCTAAGTCTAAGTCATCTAAGGCTGCTAGCCCAGGGTCTGCTAATAGACCAGCCGGTGGTGGTGAAAAAAGTGGTGGTGAAAAACCTCAAGATACTGAAACTGACCATAGGGATAAGCCATAATCTGATTTAATCTTTTTATAATTGCTTATCAAAAAAAACAGGGTAAAATTTATTTACCCTGTTTTTTTTTATATTCTATTATTAATAGATTCTAATGTTAAAACACATGGAAAAACTTTTTAAAAATATATCATTATATATCCTTATTTGCAGCGCAGGTTATTCTTCTGAGGTGACAAATCAAGTTAGTGCAGCATATTATAATTATGGTGGCAACTATAATTATAAATACTATGATGTATCATGGTTCTACTCAATTATTGGAGATATAAATAAAGGATCGATCAATCTTCCTGATACTGAATTTTCTATTTACTTAAGTAATAGTAAATCAATCTATGAAGGATATTTATATACTAATGATGCAAACTTGGTTTTAAAAACAGATATTTATGCAAATCAAAAATTTTCTCCATTTGTAATTTTTCAGTGGACATTTGATTCAACAACCGCTTTAGATTATCGGATTAACCCAGGCGTTGGTGGCAAAGTACGTTTGGGAAAAGGTTTCTCTATTAGTTATGCTGGATTATGGGAAATTGAAAAATATACAGGGTATACAGAAAATTCATTTTTCAGACATTCATTTAGACCAAAGCAAAAATTATATCCTATGGAAGGTGTTGAAATTGAAGAACAATTATTCTACAAGCCTACATATAAATTTGATTCATATTTAATTGAAAATATTCTTACAATATCTGTTGATACCGTTATACCTGGCGTTTCATTAAATATACAGTACAATTACAACTTGAATAGCAATCCACCTGCTGGATATAAAAAAGAGGACACCTATATTTCCTTTGGATTCTCTTTGCAATTATAAATAATTAAAAACTCTTTTCTTCATTTAATATTCTTAATTAAAAATTCTCTTTTAAAATTTAGAATAGCATAACAACTTCTAAATAATATTTGAGGGGGTGGAATGTCATTAGTTACAAAGAAATCATTACTTATTTCTACAATAATTTTATCTTTATCTTTTGCTCAATCTTATGATAATGAATCTGCTCATGGGTTGGGTAATTATAATATTCCATTTTTTAAAGCAGATAGCTATCACCCTAATGTTCAACCGCCAGGTGAGTTTTTAGGTTTTACTCTTGGCTCTAGACCTGTTCATCATGATGAAGTAATAGATTACTTTAATTATTTAGATAAACTGTTAGATAATATAATGCTTACAAAATATGGTTATACTTATGAAGGAAAGCCTTTAGTATATCTAATGATATCAAGTAAAAAAAATATGGCTAATATTGATGATGTTAAAAAATCTATCTCCATGCTAGCCGATCCACGAACATTAGATAATTCCCAAACTGCTAATAAAATTATTAAAAAGACTCCAGCTGTTGCATGGATGGCATATGGTATACATGGAGATGAGATATCTAGTACCGATGCAGCCGTACAATTAGCATACCAATTGGCAGCAGGTACTGATCCTGCTACTAAAAATATTCTTGAGAAATTAGTGGTTAGTATTGATCCAACTGAAAATCCAGATGGGCGAGAGCGATATCTTCAGCAATTATTACAGTGGCGAGGAGAAATAGTAAACTCAGATGCTAATAGTTTAGATCATTCAGGTTTTTGGCCATACGGTAGAGGAAATCACTATTTATTTGATCTTAACCGCGATTGGTTTGCTACAGTACATCCAGAGACAAAAGGAAAGGTTTCTGCAATATTAGATTGGAACCCACAATTTCTTGTTGACTCTCATGAAATGGGTTCATTTGATACATACTTATTTAATCCTCCTAGGGCTCCATATAATCCGTATATGCCAAAAACTATTTTTAAATGGTGGGATAAGATTGCAAAAGATCAAGCTGCAGCATTTGATGAGTATGGATGGAGCTATTATACAGGTGATTGGAATGAAGAAGTTTATCCTGGTTATGGTAGTTCTTGGGGAATATATATTGGACTAGTTGGTATCTTATATGAACAGGCGGGTGCAGATGGATCTATTGTAAAAAAAGAAGATGGGACTATTGCAACATATAGAGAAACTGTTCATCATCAATTTATTAGCTCGATGGCAAATCTTCAAACAATTGCCAATCAAAAGGAAGAGCTTTTACTAGATTATTATAATAATAGAAAAAAAGCTGTCTCAACTAAAAATGCAGGTAAAGCATTTGTGTTTTCATCTAAATCAAACCGTACAAGATTAAATGATCTAGGTGAAACAATTAAAAGACAAACTATTGAAGTTTACACCAATAAAAATGACATAAGGCTACCTAAAGCAATTAATAGTAGCGGAAAAACTGTAACAAGAAAAAATATTCCGGCAGGATCATTAATTATTCCTTTAGACCAACCTTTGAATACTCTGATAAAAAACATTTTATCATTTGATATAAGATTAGATACAAAAAGCATGGAAAAAGAGCGGAAAAAGCTTTTAAAAGATCAGGGTTCCACATTGTACGATGTAACCGCATGGTCACTTTCGCATGCATATGGAACAGATAGCTATTATACTGAAGCGATGCCAAAAATATCAATGGATGTTTTTCAACCTATTCTTAATGAAGGGAAACTCATAGGTAAAAATCCAAAATATGGTTGGGCAATTAAAAGTGATGATGATCAATTTTACCATTTAGTTGGAAGATTATTAGAAAATAAAGTTAAAGCATGGTGCGCTAAAGAAGGTTTTAATATTGAAGGAGAATTTTTTCCAAGAGGAAGCATCGTTATTAGAAATAATTCCAACAAAAGTATGAAAGTTGGATTATTAAAAAAATTAGCTGCAAAGCATGGTATTGATATTTTTGCAATAAATACAGCCCTTGCAACAGATGGTCCAGATCTCGGAAGTAGTAATTTTTCCATGTTAATTGAACCTAGAATTGCCATTGTCTCTGGAGCCCCAACTAGCACTTATAGCTTTGGAGCTACATGGCATTTAATAGATTATAAAATGAAAAGCAGAGCATCATTAATCAATGCAATGAGTTTTGGATGGCAAGATTTGAACAAATATAATGTGCTCATTCTTCCCAATGGTAGAAGTATGAAAAGAATACTTGGTGATAACGGTATAAAAAAATTAAAAAACTGGGTCGATGGTGGTGGAACTTTGATCAGTTATAGCAATAGCGCTGCATTTTTGGCTGATACATCAGTAAGCATTAGTTCTGTTAGATTAAGACGGCAAGCTTTAGATAAACTAGACTCCTATGATCGTGATCTATCTATTTTAAAAGAAGCTGAGAATTTTTCTATTGATAGTATTGCTCTATGGGAAGGTGGAAATATTTATACATCGGATGAACCAAAAGAGACCGATAAAAATAATGATAAAATTAAAGAATTAGATCAATTAGGAAGGAAGTTTCGTCCACAAGGCGCTATTTTAAAAGTGGATATGGACAAAGAACATTGGCTAACTGTTGGTTGCGGAGAATCTATCCCCGTGTTATATAATACTGGAAATGTATTGATGGCAAAAAAACCAATCAATGTTGCAGGAAGATTAGCTGATGAAAAAAATATTAGATTAGGTGGTCTATTATGGCCTGAAGCAAAATCTCGTATTGCTGAATCTGCATGGGTGACTCAAGAACATCATGGAAAAGGGCAAATCATTCTCTTTGCTACTGAACCGCATTTTAGAGGGTATTTTAAGGCAAGCGAACGCGTACTCTTAAATGCAATTTTTTTAGGACCCGGTATGGGAGCAAGTCATTCTGTTGAATGGTAATTCTTATAATATTAGATAATTTATTTTATTAAGTCAGTTAGAAAATTATGATGGGATTTGATAAGTTAATTTTCCATCTTAAAAGAATAATTAATACAAACCTACCAGGAAATGATTCTCATCAAAAGATGAAAGTTGATTCCCGTAAAAAAATAAATTTTCCTTTTACAATTAATAAAGCGAAGCCTGCTGCAGTGCTTCTATTATTATATACTAAAAATAATCAAATTTTCTTTTACTTAACAAAAAGAACTGAAGATTTGAAATATCATAAGGGTCAGATTTCTTTACCAGGTGGTTCAAAAGAAACAGGGGAATCATTATTAGAAACAGCATTAAGAGAGACGGAAGAAGAAATAGGAATAAATAAAAATAAAATATCAATACTTGGTGCTATAACGCCTTTATTTATACCGATTACAGGATTTATAATGACACCATTTATTGGATTTATATCAAAAGAACCAATAATTAAGCTAGATTCTAGGGAAGTGGATGAAATATTTTCTGTGAATATTATAGATTTAATTAATAATGATAAATTAACTACACATCGTCAAATAAAAGGTAAAGATGTAAATATTCCATATTATCTTTTAAATAATCATCAAGTTTGGGGAGCAACATCAATGGTGTTATCTGAATTCAAGGATATTATACAGTTGATTAAAAAAAATTAATGATTATGAATCGTATTGGCATAGATCTAGGAGGAACAAAAATTGAAGGTGTATTGTTATCTCCAGATAATACAATTATTGAACGAAAGCGAATTCCTACAAAACAAGATGAAGGTTACGAATCTATAATTAAAAGAATCGTACAATTAATTAATAATATAAAATCATTATCTGATAAAGAATGTCAAATAGGTATATGTACACCAGGTGCCTTAGATATAGAAACAGGAATTTTAAAGAACAGTAATACAATTTGTCTAATTGGAAAACCAATTAAAGAAGATATTGAAAGTGAATTAAAATCTTCTATTGCAATAGATAATGATGCTAATTGTTTTGCTATGGCCGAAGCATTATTAGGATCTGGGAAAGATTATGAAATTGTTTTTGGTGTAATAATGGGTACTGGAGTCGGCGGTGGTTTAGTATTAAATCGTAAAATACATCATGGAAGATTATTTATTGCTGGAGAATGGGGTCATCAAGTATTATACCCAGATGGCCGGGACTGTTATTGTAATAAAAAAGGATGTGTAGAATCATATTTAAGTGGCCCATCTCTAGAAAAAGAATGGCAGAAAAATTCAAATGAATCTTTACCCTTAAAAAAAATTGTTGAATTATATGATAATCATCCAAATGACAATTATATTAAATGGAAGAGTGAATTTCTTTCAAACTTTGGCATTGCTCTTTCAAATGTTATAAATATCATTGATCCAGATGTCGTTGTATTAGGCGGTGGGCTTTCAAATATAAAATTTCTTTATAGCGAAGGGATATTATCTGTTCAAAAGAATATATTTAGTAACAAAAAAGACACTCCAATAGTTTCAAATAAATTGGGTGATTCAGCTGGCGTGTTCGGGGCAGCGTTGCTTAATTAATTATTTTTTGATCGTTTTCGCAATGCTTGCATTGTTTTCCATAACGATTTAGGTATTTTTTCTAAATCATTAAATTGTCCTGCTCCTTTTAACCATTCTCCTCCATCTATCGTAACCACCTCTCCATTAATATACCCCGACTGTTCACTGATCAAATAAGTTGCAAGGTTAGCTAACTCTAAATGTTCTCCAAATCTCTTCAAAGGAATTCGATCTTTTAATTTCTTTTTCATATTTAATCCAGGTGGAACCAATCTCTTCCAAGCTCCATCAGTAATAAATGGACCTGGCGCTATTGCATTTGTACGAATATTATATTTTGCCCACTCCACAGCCAGAGATCTCGTCATTGCTAAAACTCCTGCTTTAGCAGAAGCAGAAGGAACAACGTATCCAGATCCTGTCCAAGCATACGTCGTAACAATATTTAAAATATTTCCTTTCTTTTGCTTAATCATCTCTTTGCCAACAGCAAGTGTGCAGTTAAATGTTCCCATAAGAACAATATCAACAACAGCTTTAAACCCTCCTGTTGATAACATTTCTGTTGGTGAAATAAAATTTCCTGCAGCATTATTAATTAAAATATCAATTTTTTCAAACTGATTTAATGTATCACTTACCATAGTATTTACTTGATCCATATCCCGCACATCACATTGTAATCCAAGTGCCTCTCCCCCAATCTCCCTCATTTGAGATGTGGTTTTGGAAATAACTTCTTTTCTTCTGCTTGCAATAACCAAGCTCGCTCCTAGTTCTGCAAAGCGCATCGCCATAGACTTTCCTAGACCAGTTCCGCCTCCAGTTATTAAAACAACTTTATTTTTTAATATATCTTTTTCAAACATAAATCATCCATTATAATAGTAAATATTAATCCATTTTATTTATAATTCAATATTATCTATATAAAATATCATGCGATAAATACTGTGATTATTTTTTCAAAGTTCTAATAATTTGCTATATTGGCATTAATGATTAATTATTCAACTAATCAATATCCTATTGTAAAGTATAAATAAAGCAAACTCATATTGTTAAAAAAATTATTTAAAATAAATCAGGGCGAAGGGCTTCCAACTCTAATCCTCTTTTTCTATTTTTTTGCATATGTAGCAATTAGCATAACTGGCACTGCAGCAAGGGATGCATATTTTCTTAATATGGTAGATAAAAAATATCTACCTCTAATGTTTCTTGCTATTGCGATTGTGCTTTCTATAGTAATAGAAATTTATAGTCGATTATCAAAAAATAGAGATCTCAGCACAATTGTAACTGGAACTGGAATAATTTTTATTGCCACTCTTTTAGCAATTCAAAAACATCTTGAAGGATGGGTAGTTCCATTTCTGTATGTATGGAAAGATGTTATTGATGCAATTATAATTACACAATTTTGGTTAATTGCATCACAAGTATTTGATCCAAGGCAAGCAAAACGATTATTCGGACTACTTGGTGCAGGGGGGGCATTAGCTGCAATTATTATTGGATCAAGTATAACGCAGTTTGTATCAGTATTCGGATCAGAAAATCTACTTTTCGCTACTATGAGTTTTCTAATTATTGTGATACTAATGGCAAATTTAATTAGACCTTACAGGAATGTTAATGAACAAAAACATCAATCTTCAAAGAAAGATAGCCATAAAAATACAGGAAAATCTTTTACACCATATTTAAAGTCTCTTGCAATTATTATTGGTTTAGCTGCAGTAGCTTCGCGCGTTGTAGATTATCAATTTAAGATTACAGCAGTAGCTTCATTCCCTGAACAAGATGATCTTGTCAGCTTTTTTGGGCAATATTATGCAGTCACGGGTGTTGCAACAATGGTAATACAGCTTTTTATTACAAGCAGGCTTTTATCGCGTTTTGGAATTATTGTAGCCATATTAATTCTGCCAACTTTATTTATGGCTGGGGCAGCGGGATTTCTCATGTCACCCGTATTAGCAGCTGTGTATATATCAAAATTTTCTGATCAGGTTTTTAGATTTACATTTCATAATGCTTCTATTCAATTATTATGGATACCAGTAAAAAGAACAATCAAAAGCCGTTTGAAACCTGTAATCGAAGGTTCGATACGCGCAGGTCTTGAAGGAATCTCCGGTATATTAATTTTTCTTTTAATTACAATATTTGATGTGCCAATCCACTATCTAAGTATATCAATTATATTGATTGCTATTTACTGGATTCAAAGATCCTTTACATTGAAAAAATTATATATTAAGGAACTTCAATCAGCAATCGAAAAAAGAGAATTAAATTTTGAAGAACTAACTTTAGATATTCAAGATGAAGCAATGGTTAAAACTATTAACCAGGCATTAAATAATGACGATGAAAGCCAGCAGATTTTAGCATTAGAAATGATAAAAGATATTCCTCTCACGCCATGGAAGGAGCCGCTAAACCAACTGTTGAATGATGGTACAATATCAGTGAAAAAAGAAATATTAAATATATCTTTTGATGATGAAAATATTATAAGTGATCAAAAAATAATCTCTTTAATTAATAATGAATCGGATCTTGAAATAGAATCAATGGAAATAGCAGGAAAAAGGAAATTAACTGATGCATTACCAATTATTAAGGATCGTATTAATGTTGATAATAAAGAAAAACAACTAATTGCTGCTGCTGCAATCAGAAATATAGATCCAGATTCATCAAATAAAGAAAAAGACTTGCTATTAAGTGCATTTGATTCAATCGATGAGAATATTTGTTCACTAATAATAAAACAAATGAAAAATGATAATGAAATATTACCAGATGATAAACTAATCAAATATTTAAATGAACAATCTTTCATGGTTCGTAATGCTTCTTTATCAGTAGCAGAGAATCGAGCATCGTTAGTGCTTCTACCACATATAATTCAATGTTTATCGGATCCTAGATGTTCAATACCAGCTAGATCTGCACTGCAGGTCTATGATGATGATGATGTTGTAAAATTATTAATTGAACATACACAAAATGAAAATGCAGAAAAATCATTGATAATTGGTGTCATTCGAACTATTAAAAAATATCCAACAAAAGATTCAATAGATATGCTACTATCAGCAATTAGCCCAAAAGTACCGCCGATACAAGCTGAAGCTGTTGATTCTTTAATTCATATTGCAAGAGAGCACCCTCTAGATGAAAAACAAATTGCAATTACAAAAGAAGAATTAATTAAAACATCAAAATATGCTTATGAAAAAATAATAGCACTTTCACAAATAGAAGAAAACGAAGGCAATCAATTGCTTCGTTATTTACTGCAAAATGAGGTTACAAAATTAATTCCTGTTATAATGAAACTAGGTATCTTAGATAAACCTCAAACCCCCATTGAAACATATATTCAGTATGTTTTAAATAATGAAGAAGACAAGCTTCCATATGTTCTAGAATTTTTTGAAAATATTTTTTCACAAGAAGAAAGAAAAATTGTTAATTCTTTAATAGATGATCTTTCAATAGAAGAAAAATGTAAAGTTGCAAAAAGCCATTTTGATGAACTAACTACAGACCTCAATAAATTTCTAGGATATTATATTGGTACAGTTCAAGAATTAAAGGTGGCTTTAACATTAGATTATGCTTTACGGACCAATAAAATAGAAATTCTAGAAAAAGCTAATTGGGATAATTTGCCAGATAGTTTTATTATAAATGACATAATTACAAGACACGTAAAAGAAAAACCGGATTCTTTGAATAAGTGGCCAATAGATGATTATTTGCTAGATTCCAACAAGTTAACAATGTATTCAACGTTAGAAAAAGCAATGATTCTTAAGAGTGTTGATCTATTTGCATCAATACCTAGTCAAGAATTAATTAGAGTAGCTCAAATTGCTGAAGAAGAAGAATATCAAACTGATACCTCTTTATGTAAAGAAGGAGATTTTGGTGACTGTATGTATATTATCGCAAATGGTAAAGTTAAAGTTCATAAAGGAGATCATACCCTTGTTGAATTAGAAAAGGGAGCTTTTGTTGGAGATATGGCTTTGCTTGATCAAGAACCTAGATCTGCAGATTTAACAACGAGCTCAGATACTACTTTATTAAAAATATCTCAGGATGCATTTTATGAGCTAATGAGTAGTAATTTTGAAATTATGAATGGGATTTTAAAAATAATTTCTTCCCGCCTGAGGGAAGCGCAAGCAAAGATTTAAGTTCCGCCAAGGACACTATCAACTGCTTCTTTTTTCTTTTTATCAATAGTATTCTCTATTGACTGTTTTCTTTCATTAATCATTTCTTTTGCCTTTTTACCAACTTCATCAAATTGATCAGGGTCAAACTCTTGTCCTGTATAGATTAGAAATGCTATATATATGATAAAGATTGCAACAATAACCAAACCAAGTTTGAGCAATTTTTTGACAAAGCTAAATAGGACAATAAAAGCTAATACTAATGCTATTGCTAGATGTACTGGATTTGCAGCAAAATATTCAATTATTTTTTCCATCTAACGCCTGTAGTTTTTTTCGATTGATTAAACCTGTTGTGTCTTCAAAGTATTTAATTAATTCCATTATCCTTGGATGATCTGGCATATCCTGTGTCATTGAAATCGTAGAAACTGTATGGTCTTCGATCTTTTTATACTTGCTTAGTTTTAACTCAATAAGACCAACATAATAACCCTCTCTACCAGCCTGACTAATAAGAATGTCATTTACAATAGTAGGTTCTTTGGGAACTGTCTGACTATGAGCTCCCAAGATAATATTTACTCCTTTAATTGACTTGGCTAAAACTTGATCTTGTTCAAACCCTTGATGACTAAGTAAAATAATTAGATCTGTTCGGGGTCTGATTCTTTTCACTATCTCATTAACTGTTGAAACTGGGTCCGTTAATATAATTGAATCTCTAATATCTTTAGGGTAATACTTCATTGCATTTCCACCTAATACCCCAATAATACCTACACTCAGGCCACCACGCTTAATAACCTTATACTTTCTTACAAAAGATAGATTCGGGGATTCAAGATTAGATAAAATAATTGATGATTCAAGCTTTGGAAGAACAGTATTTAAAAATTTCTCATCTCTAGTCAATTCTTGATCGCCTAACAAAATTCCATCATATGGTATTGTTGCATATGCTTCACATACTAAACTATCTTTAAGAAGTTTTTGTGACATCGTAAAAAAATCTCCAGCATCTAGGACAACAGTTCTAGGGTTTGCATTGATAAAATCTTGAATGTACAATGATCTCTTTTCAATGGATCCAAGTGGATGATCAGGACAGTAACAATTCTCTAAAGCGCCATTTGTATTATTTGTATGTAAAATAAATAAGCTTGCCTGACTATATACATTTACTGCCATGACAACTAAAAATAAATATATAAATCTTGTTAACATGATAAACACAAATTGACTGTATTGAGGAAAGAATTCAAGTTAATTTTCATAATTAATTTTACTTTAGTAATTAACAATAATCAAAATTTATAACTTATGAGAAGTTTTTTATTAATAGTTTTTTTTATTATGAATCTGGGTATTTCACAGAAAAACTACCCAGCCGATACATTATTATTTTCTCCAACATCAAATTTTTTTGAAAAAGCTACAATCCTGCCTATAGCCACCTGGCAACGTTTATCATATAATTCAGGTTTATTATCATGTCAATTTTACCCAAGTTGTAGTAACTACGGTGGTCTTGCAATAAACCAACATGGACCATTTGTTGGATTGGCTATAACTGCTGATAGAATTGTTCGATGTAGTCCATTTGCTCTGGACTATCATTATGATATGAATGGTAAATTTCATTCGCCAGATTACCGTTTGATTGATCCAGTACAGATAACTAATGCAGAAAATAATTCACACAAATCTCCTTTATTTGCAGCGGCATTATCTATAGTATTGCCTGGTTCTGGGAGAATGTATGCAGGTAGGTTTCTAGATGGTTTTATGGGTATGTGGATGATTGCTATTTCAGGTACAGCTGCCTATAGTTCTTTTCAAGAAAATAGAAAAATTAAAGGAAACTTATTTAGTGTTATAACACTCATATTCTATGCAGGAGAAATCTATGGTGCTTATAGAACTACAAAATATTATCAACATTCCAATCATATTTCAGATTTGAATTGAATATTGATGATTTGTTTTTTTTGTAAGTAATTGCCACCGTAGCTCAGTTGGTAGAGCAGCTCATTCGTAATGAGCGGGTCGGAGGTTCAAGTCCTCTCGGTGGCTCAAATTAATTCATTGTTTTTTTGTATACATAATTAATGAATGGTTCATGAGGCCAACATAATTAGACTTTTTTCGTAATAGGCTATTATATTTAAAATCTTGAATTTGTAATCCTGCAGAGTCTAATTGATTAGATAAAGATTTAAATGTATAATTTCGCAAATGAACATTTTGAAACTTTCCTCTAACAATATTAAATATATTTTCAAAAATAGCTAAGTCTCCACGAATTCTTTCCTGTGGAACGCTTATTACTAAAATTCCATTATCATCAAGCAGCTTCGTAACTTCATTAATAAATTCTACTGGTTTTACAATATGCTCTAAAACGTGCATGAGCGTAATAGCTGAATATCTGACTTCATGATCATTATAAAAGCCATTGTGTATATGATGAAAATTTATATCATCATATAAATCCCTATTTCTTTTTACAGAGTTAAAACTTATATCTGCACCAGCTACACGATTGGAGCCAAATCTATTCGATAAACATTTTGTTAAATGACCTGTGCTGCAACCAATATCCAATATCATGCCTCCATTAATATTCTCAGATAGATAGTTTGTAACATGATCCATTTCCCATTGTTTATGACGAAGAATTTTTCTGCCAAAGAAAACTTTAAAGCCTACCAAAAATTGATATGGAAGTGTGTATGTCTTATTATCAGCGTGATTATTTTTAGCTACCATTATGATCCAATAATTGCTTTGGATTGTTATTGTATCAAAGTAACTATTCTACTTCAATTAATTCAATAATAAATATTAAAGTTGAATTTGGAGGTATAATACCCATGTCTCGGTCTCCATACCCTAAACTCGGCGGTACAATTAATTTTCTTTTTCCTCCAACTTTCATTCCAACTAATCCCTGATCCCAACCTTTAATCACTTGACCTGCCCCTAATGTAAACCTAAAGGGCTCCCTGCCAATTTCATTAGTAGAATCAAAATACTTTCCACTTTTTAATCTTCCAGAATAATGTACAGTAATAATACTATACTTTTCTGCCACACTTCCTTCTCCAATTAACTTATCTTTTACGATCAATCCATTTTCCATAATTACTTCCTTATTATTACATCCAATTAATACTAAAAAGATCAATAAATATGTTTTTAGAATACTCTTTATCATATTTAATTGTTCGATTTTATTGTAATTAAATGAGAAATTATAATGGTTTGATTATTCATGTAAAACTTTGTTAAAACCCAATTGACAGGATAAATTACAATTTTATGACTAGAACAGGTTCATTATTCAATAAAAACATTCCACCACTTGCGGAGCGCGTAAGGCCTCATACAATTACTAATTTTATTGGACAAGACCATTTGATTGGTTCAAATAAAATTATTAACCAAATGGTATCTAAAAATAAATATTATTCAATGATTCTATGGGGACCTCCTGGTTCTGGAAAAACGACACTTGCACGTATTATTGCAAAATCTTCCGAATCAATAATACATGAAATATCCGCAATTTCAAGTGGCGTAAAAGATTTACGAAATATTATTGATAAAGCTCGAGCAAATAATGATAATGGAGTTAGCAGCATTATATTTATTGATGAAATACATCGCTTTAATAAATCTCAACAAGATGCCCTACTACACGCTGTTGAAGAAGGACTAATAATATTAATTGGAGCAACAACAGAAAATCCATCTTTTGAAGTGATCAACCCCCTTTTATCTCGCTGTAAAACGCTAAAATTAAAACCATTAAACAATGATGCCTTACAAATGATTCTGAATCAAAGTATTAAATCAGATATTATATTATCACAAAAAAATATTGATCTGGATAAAAGCATCCAAAAAAAACTAATTCAATATTGCGGTGGTGATGCAAGAAAAATGCTGAACACTTTTGAAATTGCTTTAAATATGACTGATGATAATAATTTGATTACAGATAAGATTATAGATGAAGCATTGCAATCAAAAACTCAACTATATGATAAAAATAGTGACTATCATTATGATACTATTAGTGCATTCATTAAATCTGTTCGTGGGAGTGACCCGGATGCTGCTATTTATTGGATGGCAGTTATGATAGAAGGCGGTGAAAAACCTGAATTTATTTTAAGAAGATTAATTATTTTAGCATCTGAAGATATTGGGAATGCTGATCCTCAGGCTTTACAAATAGCAGTTGCTGGTTTTCAAGCTACTAATATCATCGGAATGCCAGAATCTGCAATTATTCTATCTCAAATAACTGCATATCTAGCAAGTGCGCCAAAATCAAATGCATCGTATATAGCTATAAATCATGCTCAAGAAAAAGTTAAAAAAAATGGAACTCCAGATATACCATTACATTTACGTAATGCAACAACAAATCTTATGAAAGAAGAAAACCATGGGAAAAACTACAAATATCCACATAATTATAGTGATAAGTTTGTAAAAGAGAATTATTTCCCAAACGGACTACAAGAAACCTTTTATCAACCAACAAATTCGGGTTATGAGAATTATATTCGTGAACGATTAATTAAGAATTGGCCTGAAAGATATAATACATAATGTTTTCATATTTTATTATAGTATTAATTCTACCATTATCATTGCTTGCAGATGAAAAACTAAGATTAAAAAGAGCAGATATATTAGAAAATGATATAGTTAATGGCCAATCCATACAGTATCTATATGGTAACGTAATATTTGAAAAAGGCTCAATGGTAATTAATTGCGACAAAGCCTTTAATATTGAAAAAACTGGCCAAAGTTCTATGGTTGGGAAAGTAAAAGTTATTGATGAAAATAGATCTTTAGTTTGTGATTCGTTACATTTTGATTCTCCAAATAATATTCTATATGGATTTGGTAATTCGCGTGTATGGGATGAAGATTATGAATTAAAATCAGATACAATTACATATTATTCAGATATAGATAGTGGAATTACTCACGGAAATTCAGAACTAAAACAAAACAATCAAATCATTACTTCTCATTCAGTTTATTATGCTAAACAAATAGATCAAGATGCTGTTTCATATACAGCTGAAGGCAATGTTTCAATTAGTGAAGAAGGTAGAACCGCAACTTGTGGTAAAGCAATTTATAAACAAAAAGTACAATCTACCTCGCTAGTAATAAACCCTAAAATTAGAGAAGGGAAACAAACTATTTCAGGTAGTGAGATAGTATTACAATATAATGAAGATATATTGGAAAATATTTATATACCATCAAAAGCCAATGTAAAGACTTATACTCAAGGAATAAAAAAACAAAAAACAACCGAAATGAATTCAGACAATAAATTAAAATTAGATTTTGTAAATGATTTATCGGGCAACAGCCTAAATGGATTCTTTTATAAAGGTAAACTTGACTCTTTACAAGTTGAAGGTATGGCAACAACACAATATCATATTTTTGAGGATTCTATATATCAGGGAGAAAATATTGCATCAGGTGATACAATTATTATGCAGTTTTATGAAAATGATATTGATAAAATTATTATCTCAGGTGGGTCAAGAGGAGAATATAAACCAGATACAATATCATCAAATATTGAGGGCCCAATACTATATTCATCGGAAATAATTAAATACAATGTTAATCAAGAAGAAACCGATCTACATGGCGATGCAAAAATAGACTATACTAATATGAATTTAGATGCTGGTTACATAAATGTTAATTGGGTAACAAATATATTGGAAGCAAAAGCTCAAAGTAATTTGGATTCAACGTTTAATATTTTAAATCCAACCATAGTTGAAGATGGTCGAGATCCGATGGTCGGCAATGAAATGGTGTATAATTTATCATCAAAAAAAGGAAGTGTTATAAAAGGGCGTACTAGTGCAGAAGATGGTTTTTATACCGGAAGCCAAATAAGAAATCAAGATAAAGAAACTATTTTTATTGATAATAGTACCTATACTACATGTGATCTTGAAAATCCTCATTTTCATTTTGCAAGTAATAAAATGAAAATGATAAATGATGATAAGGTAATTGCAAAACCGATTACGTTTTATATAAATAATATACCAATTATTGGACTACCGTTTGGTATTTTCCCTCATAAGGGTGGACGAAGACAGTCAGGTTGGATTATGCCTGGTTATGGTGAAAGCAGTTATCGCGGACAATTTATTGATGGGCTAGGTTACTACTGGGCGCCAAATGAATTTTGGGATTCAAAATTGACTACCAGTTTAGCTGATCGACAAGGATTAACAATTAGACTTACAAATAATTATAGGAAACGATATGCATTTTCGGGAGGGTTACATCTTGAAACAAAACAACACTTTTCTTCTAGCGTTTCCGCTCAAGATCGAGACTTATTAAAATTATCTGATAATGTAAAAAGTGATTATGTATTTCGGTGGAATCATAATCAAGTTATGCGTAATGATCAAACATTTCGAGTTAATGGTCAATATTACAGTAGTGGGGATTATAATAAACGAACTGGTATTGATATTGAGCGCAGATTGAATCAACAGGCAGTTTCAAATGCTACATATAGTAAACGATGGAAAAAAACAAATAACTCATTAAGTATTAATCTTTCTTCGAAAAAAGATTTAATGGTGGATAATAAAATAAATCCAAATGATATATTTTACCAATCACCTTCCGCTTTAGGGAAGCAACTTACTATTACTACAAACACTTTACCAAAAATGTCATTTCGTCATGGACAAAGCAAATTATTTAAGACTAATGCTATTGATAAAGAATGGTATCATAATATTTCATGGAATTACTCAGCCAATCTAAATAATAAAATGCAAAATTATTATGAGTCAGTTGAAAGCATTGATGATACTATATCAGAATATATATGGGATGATTCAATTAGGACAAAAACAACATCATTAATAACTCACAATATGTCTGTTAATGCACCTCAAAAACTATTTAAGCATATTTCTTTAAATCCAAGTATTCAATTCAAATCGGATTGGGTGGATCGAACTTTTTCCCTATTAGACAGCTCTAGTGGGCAATCAGAATCAATAGAAAAATATGGTTTTGAAGCTAGAACAGTTTTTTCTTCATTTAATCTAAATATGAATACTAAAGTATATGGTTTATTCCCAATTAAAATAGGAAAAATACATTCAATTCGGCATGTTGCTTCTCCATCAATTGGTTATTCATATTCACCAGATTATACAAAGGAATTATTTGGTAGAGACTTGGGTTATTTTGAAGAATACACTGATAGTAATGGCGAATCTGCTTTTTTTGATCGTTTTTCCGGTACGCCTGCCGGATCAACCCCAAGACAAGAAAGACAAGCAATGACATTTTCATTAAATAATATTTTCCAAGCAAAAACAATTGAGGATGGAAAAGAAAAAAAGGTGGAATTATTCTCATGGCGAATGAATACAAGTTATAATTTTGCAAATGATACATATCCATTAGCAAATCTTTCATCTTCAGTTCGTGCTAAAATTGCAAAAAAGATGAATCTTGATTTAAGCTTTTCACATGATTTTTATGGATTCAATAATGAAACAGGTCAAAGGATAAATTCTATCAATATAAATAATAAGGGAATTCCTATGCCGCGATTAATCAATGCGCGTCTATCAACAGGATTTCGCTTTCAAGGAAATAGGATCGGAACAAAGACAGAGAAAGATATTGAGAAAGATACTACTGCGAATTCGTACACTCTGGATGAACCAAACTTTAGTAATCGATCAAAATTAAATAATAAAAAATCATCAGCAGGTAAATTATGGTCAACATCTTTGAGCTTTAGTTATAGTATAAACAAAACTAATCCAGTTAATCCCAACGAAACGTTCTGGATGTCTTCTAATACTTCATTGCAGTTAACACGAAATTGGAGAATGCAATATAATGCTCGTTTTAATCTATTAAATAAGGATCTAGTAAATCATAATTTCTCAATTTATCGTGATTTGCATTGTTGGGAAATGTCTATTAACTGGACACCAAATGGATACGGATCCGGTTTTTACTTAAAAATAAATGTTAAATCACCAACTTTACGTGATTTAAAATTAGAACAACGTGGCGGTATTTTTACTAGAAGGGCAAATTTCTAATTTTATTTTCGTTATAATCCAATGAAAATTTCAATAGATTAAATATATAAAAATGAAGTTTCGTTCTATAAAAGGCACATATGATGTTTTACCAAACATTTCCAATAAATGGAAAAATGTTGAATTACATATTCATCAATACCTAAGCCGTGCAGGTTATAGTGAAATCAGAACCCCTATTTTTGAAAACACTGAATTATTCAAGCAAAGTGTTGGTGAAGACAGTGATGTTGTTTCAAAAGAAATGTATAGCTGGGTTGATCAAGGTGGAACAAATTTGACTTTAAAACCTGAATATACAGCTTCTGTTGTACGTTCATATATACAGAATAATCTGAATTCAATTTCTCCTATATCAAAACTCTATTATATAGGTGATTTATTCCGAAGAGAACGACCTCAAAAAGGTCGATATAGACAATTTCGTCAATTTGGGATTGAAGCAATAGGTTCTCAATATTCTGAACAAGATGCAGAAATAATTTCCATTGCATGGAACATTTTTTCTGATCTTGGAATCCAAGATATTACACTTAATTTAAATAGTATAGGCTCTTCTGAAACCAGAAAAAAGTACAGACAGGTATTAATAGACTATTTGAAGCCAAATTTTGATCAATTATCTGAATCAAGTAAAAATCGGTTTAATTCAAATCCATTGCGAATCTTAGATACAAAAAATAAATCTGAAATAGAAATACTTAAACAAGCACCAAAGATTACAAACTATTTATCTAAAGAGGATGAAGCACATTTCAATGAAGTCCAAAAAAGATTAAATGATCTTAATATACCCTTTACGTTAGATACAAATCTCGTGCGTGGATTAGATTATTATACTCGCACTACATTTGAAATAGTTTCTAGTAAGCTAGGGGCTCAAGACGCCCTTTGTGGTGGTGGAAGATACGATAAGCTTGTAGAATCTCTTGGTGGAAAACCTACTCCAGCCGTAGGCTTTGCAGCTGGATTTGAAAGAATTATGCTAGCTATGGATGGTGATGATAAACTCGTTGAAAATAATATAAAAAAAATATATTTGATCGGTCTTGGTGATGAAGCTAGATCCACAATGATAAAAATTTTGGGAGAAATTCGTAACGAAGGATTTTATATTGAATTTGACCCTTTAAGAAGAAGTATTAAATCTCAATTAAGAGAATCAAATAAACTGGGCGCATCAATTACAATAATAATTGGTGAAAAAGAAATAGAGGAACAATCTGTGCAAATCAAAGATCTTTCCAGCGGAAATCAACAATCAGTGCCATTTGATTCGATTATATCATATTTAAAGAGTTTAAAATAAGTACCCTATTTTCGAGAAAAATAAACTTTTTGATGAAAACTTATTTGGATAAATCATGAAAAATGTAAATTCGACGTCATTATGAGCCAAAAATCTGTAATTATAGTAGAGTCCCCTTCTAAAGCGAAAACTATTTCAAAATATTTAGATAATCAATACGAAGTTGTTGCTTGTGTTGGGCACGTAAAAGATTTACCTAGAGGTTCATTGGGCGTTGATGTTGATAATGACTTTCAAATGGAGTTAGTTATTCTAGATGATAAAAAGGACTTTTTTAAAAATTTAAATTCACAAGCAAAATCAGCCCCTGAAATTATTCTTGCAACTGACCCTGATAGAGAAGGCGAAGCTATTGCAGCACATATTGCATCCGAAATCCCAAATTCAAAAATATCTCGTGTTCAATTTACTGAGATTACCAACTTTGGTGTAAACAATGGGATGAAACACAAGGTTAATATTGATGAAAATCTTGTAGAAGCACAACGTACACGCAGGATAATTGATCGATTAGTTGGTTATAAAATATCTAAAGTTTTATGGATAACTTTACAGAAGAATATGGATTTTGTTAAGCAGTCGCTTTCTGCTGGAAGAGTACAATCTGCAGCTTTAAAAATCATTATTGATAAAGAAAGAAGGCGAGCAAAATTTAAAAAGGCAACTTATTTTGGACTTACTGCTCAATTGATGACGGAAAAAGGAGATTCATTCAAAGCGCGATTATTAAATATGGATTCAAAACGTATTGCAAAAGGACAAGATTTTGATCAGGAAAGTGGGAAATTAAAAAAAGATGGATTAATCGCATTAAGTGAATCACAAGCTAAAGCTCTTGTTGGAGAGATTAATCCTGGTCCTTGGGTTGTTTCTAATATTGATGAAAAACCAAAGACTTCAAATCCCAAACCCCCTTTTACGACAAGTACTTTACAACAGGAAGCTGCAAGAAAATTAAAATTTAATACTCGTAAAACTATGAGTACTGCCCAAAGGCTCTATGAGGCGGGTCTTATTACATATATGCGTACAGATTCAATAAATCTTTCAGATGAGGCAATTAACGCATCTAGGGATATAATTAACAAAGATTTTGGTTCAGATTATTTGCCCGATAGCCCTCGTCAATATAAAGGAAAAGTAAAAAATGCCCAAGAAGCTCATGAAGCAATTAGGCCTGCTGGAAGAAAGTTTAAAACTATTAAAGAAATAAAAGATTCTATGGGAGCAGACCAATCTAATTTATATGAATTAATTTGGAAAAGGACTATTGCATCCCAAATGAAATCTGCTAAACTGAAACAAACAAGTATTACTATTAATAATCAAAATACAGAGTTTAGAGCAAGTGGCCAGGTAATTTTATTTGCAGGATATATGGATGTTTATGTAGAAGGAAGAGATGATCCAAAGGCTACAAATATTAACAAAGAAAATGTATTACCTAAATTAAAAGAAAATGACCTCTTATCATGCGAAGATTTATCGATTGATGAATCAACCACGAAACCTCCAGCAAGATTTACAGAAGCAAGTCTTGTAAAAGAAATGGAAGCTGATGGAATCGGAAGACCCTCTACTTATTCATCAATCATTAATAAAATTCAACAAAAGGATTATGTTCGAAACAATAAAGGATCGCTTACACCAACCTTCCTAGCATTTGCTGTTACACAATTACTTGAGAATCATTTTAATCCTTTGGTTGATGCAAAATTTACTGCAGAGATGGAAGATGCTCTAGATGCAATTGCAAGAGGAGAGCAAAACTCTCTTCCCTTTATGAAAGAATTTTATTTTGGATCAGAATCAGAGGCTGGTTTACTAAAAATGCTTGATGAAAAAATAGATATTCCTAAAGCTTGTATTATCCCGTTAAATGGAAATGAAAAAGATCCAATTATAGCTCGTGTTGGAAATTATGGGCCATATATCCAGCAGGGAGATGTGCGAAGAAATATTCCTGACATCCTAGCCCCTGGAGATATAACAATTGAAAAGGCATTGGAAATTCTTAATGCAAACCCTGATAAAGAAGATAAAGAACTGGGAGCAGATCCTGATACAGGCCAAAATATCTTATTAAAAGTTGGTCCATATGGACCATATGTTCAATTAGGAGATTCTAAAACAAGAAAATCTATTCCAAAGAATGTTGAATTAGAAAATGTAAATATTGAATATGCTTTATCACTTCTTTCTCTACCAAGGAATATTGGGGAACATCCCGAAAACAAGGAACAAATTTTTGCTGATTATGGTAGATATGGTCCATATATAAAAATGGGCAAGCAAAATGCATCACTTAGAGGTCCGGAAACCCCATTGGATATTACACTTGAAAAAGCTGTAGAGCTTCTTGCTAATAGAAATAAAAAAAGCTCTACTTTACGATCTCTTGGTTCTCATCCAGATAGTAAAGAAGAACTTGTTGTAAAAGATGGTCGTTATGGTCCATATATTTCAGATGGAAAGATAAATGCTTCATTAAATAATTCCTTTGAGCCTGAATCGATTACTCTTGAGCAGGCAGCTGAATTGATAAATGAAAAAAGAGCAAAAGGACCAACAAAAAGAAAAAGCAGAAAAAAGAAAAAATAATATTTCTATGTCAGAATCTTCACTAGATAAAATAATTTCTCTTTGTAAAAGAAGAGGTTTTATATTTCAAAGTTCTGAGATATATGGAGGATTTGGAGCAGTATACGATTATGGCCCTTTGGGCGTTGAGTTAAAAAATAACATTTCTCAATTATGGTGGAAATGTATGACTCAAAATCATGAGAATATCCTTGGACTTGATAGTGGCATATTGATGCACCCAAAAATCTGGGAAGCCTCCGGGCATGTTGATGCATTCAATGATCCTTTGGTTGATTGTAAGCAGTGTAACGCTCGTTATCGAGCAGATGAACTTGTCAATGAAGATCTTTTAAATGCGAAATGGGGTGAAATCCAATGCCTAAAATGTGGTACAACTGGCAATTTAACAGATCCGCGGCAATTTAATTTGATGTTCAAGACAAGTATTGGTCCTGTAGAATCTGATAGCGATATTGCTTATTTGAGGCCAGAAACTGCGCAAGGAATCTATGTAAATTACTTATTAGTCCAGGGCTCCATGCGCCAAAAACTACCATTTGGAATTGCCCAAATTGGAAAAGCATTCCGTAATGAAATAATTGCAAGAAATTTTATTTTTAGAACTAGAGAATTTGAACAAATGGAAATGCAGTATTTTGTTAAACCAGGTACTGATGATGATGCTATGTTGGAATGGAAAAATAAGCGATTCAACTTTTATATTGATGAATTAGGGGTTAATAAAGAAAAATTGCGTTTCCAGGAACATGGGAAAGATGAACTAGCTCATTATGCAAAAGAGGCTTGGGATATTGAATATGAGTTTCCATTTGGTTGGTCTGAAGTCGAAGGAATTCATAACCGCACTGATTTTGATTTACAAAGGCATCAAGAGTTTTCTGGGAAAAACATGCAATATTCAGATCAATTATTGAATGAAAAATATTTTCCATTCATAATTGAAACCTCGGCAGGTTTAAATCGTATGTTATTAACTATACTGTGTGATGCGTATTGGGATGACTCTGAAAATAAACGTATCGTTATGAAAATTCATCCAAAATTAGCACCGGTAAAAGTAGTGGTTTGTCCATTGGTAAAAAAAGATGGATTACCAGAAATTGGACATGAGATTGTTGATAATTTAATGGATAGTTTTAAAGTGCTTTATGATCAACAAGGATCCATTGGAAAAAGATATTACAGACAAGATGAAGCTGGAACGCCTTTCTGTATTACTGTAGATCATGAATCTAAAGAAAATAATACTGTAACATTAAGAAATAGAGATGATCAAAAACAGGATCGTGTACCGATCAATGATTTAAAAAAGATCATACAAAATAGAATGGAATCTTATGAATAATCATCTTTCTTTAAGATCTGGAAATCCGGTTCTTCGATCTAACACATTTATTGGTAGACATACTGAAGTAAATACTGGAACAATGACCATAATGGGGACTGTGAATAAAACTGCATTGTGTCTATTACTGCTGATGACAACAGCAATATTTGTATGGAATTTATCCCCAATGGATCCAAGAACGACCATGTTTATGCTTATTGGGGTTTTCGGTGGACTTATTGCTGCATTGATAACAGCATTTAGGCAACATTTAGCACCTTATACAACACCAATATATGCCTTATTGGAAGGGTTGGCTCTTGGAGGAATATCTAAATTTTTCGAGACCATGTATCCTGGTATTGTCAATCAAGCAGTGTTCCTTACTTTTGGGACGCTCGCGGCATTATTATTAGCATACAGATCAGGACTTATTAAGCCTACAGAAAACTTTAAACTTGGTATTGCTGCTGCAACAGGAGGAATTTTCTTTATTTACCTCATTAGTTTTATTTTAAGTTTTTTTGGAATCAATATTCCGTTAATACATAGCAATTCTAATTTTGGTATTTTATTTTCATTTGGTGTAGTTGTAATTGCTGCTCTTAACCTTGTTCTTGATTTTGATTTTATTGAAGAAGGTGCAGAACGAGGAGCTCCTCAATATATGGAGTGGTTTGGAGCATTTGGTCTTTTGGTTACTTTAATCTGGCTTTATTTAGAAATTTTACATCTTCTAGCAAAATTACAATCTAGACGATAAGAATAATTTCTAGTCCAATAGGTCAGCTACTTTTTTTCGCAATTCATCACCATTCAAATTTTTAGCAATAATCACACCATCTTTATCAAGAATTATACTATGAGGAATGGCATTCACGGCATATAACTTACCTGCTTTACTGTTCCACCCATTAAGATCGGAAACATGCATCCAATTCAGATCATCTTTCCCTATAGCTTCAATCCATTTTTGTTTATCAGTATCTAATGATACACCAAGAATATCAAACCCTTTACTATGATAGTCTTTATATACAGAAACAATATTTGGATTTTCTCTTCTACAGGGACCACACCAAGATGCCCAAAAATCTATTAGCAAATAATTGCTTCCTATTACAGACGAAAGTTGAACTGGATTGCCTGATGTATCATCCATAGTAAAATTGGTATAAGTTGATCCTATAGAAACAGTCTTAAGCTTATCTACCCGTTCAATTAAAGATTTAACATACTTTGACTGTTTTATAGAATGGTCAAAATTACTTGTTATTGATTCTAGTTGCTCTAAATCTAAATAATAATTGTTTGACATTGCTAAGTATGCTGATACAATACTTTTATTATTGTTATATACATATTCTAGAGTTTCATCTAAACGTTCTTGGTCTTTATGATCAATTAAATCACTTATATATTTTAGTGAGTCTTTATTATCTGACTTAATAGCCACTCTATATTGTTTATAAAGATCATCTAAATTATTAGTAATAGGTAAAATACTTGACTTAAATAAATATAATTCTTCGTTTGATTTTGATCCGGAAATAGAATTCTTGTCTAAGCTGTCAACATGTGCCTTAAATACTATGTTTCCTACTTCTAAAAATATACCAACATACTTTTTTTCAAATTTAAGATAATAAAATTCCGGTTCAACTATGGAGCCGCTCATTTCTATTATCCCTGTCTTAATATTGCTAGAATCAATATTAATCCATTTGCCAGAGTCTCTTTTTACTAAATACGTGTCTCCTTCTAAAGTACCAGAAATATCTAATGTAAGAGTAAATTCATCTTCTGTAGATTGCTTTTCACAGCTTGTGATAAGTATTATCGATAACACAAATATATGTAGACTTTTCATACACATAATTTTATTATAACTATTATTCATAGATAATTAGTTCCCTTAAGGGGATAGGGCAGTGCCTTCCCAATCCTGATCTGCACAACCTATCCATTCACCTGTTATTGTATCCAGCATAACAGCATGGATACGTCCAAATTTAGCGGGTAATCGGTTCATTTCAACAGTATAACCTTTTTGAGAAAAATAAATACTGTCCGAGTCATTCCATCGTTTTCCATCAACAACTTCAAGGTTGATTATGTTCTCGGATGGATGCACTCGAGGAAAATACAATGCTTCAGATAAAGTCATCCTCTTATCAATAATATTACTTACAATATTCACGATGGATGAAGGTATTCGGCTTCCTCCTGCTGCTCCAATAGCTAAAAATGGTTTTTCATCCTTGAAAATAATTATTGGTGAAATATGCGATGGAACACGAAGATTTGGTTCTACCTCTCCTAGATATCCACCCATTGTTTGTGCATATAAAAAACCCAAGCCAGGAGTTGCGACCTTCGAACCCATAGTTGGCCCAATAGTTTGCGTTAAACAAACAATCATACCATTTTTATCTATCACCGTTAAATGAGAAGTGTGTCCATTTGGATCCTTAATAGATCCTGGGTTAACATTTATACTATCATTTCTATTAAATATTGGATTTTCTAATGCCCTCATTTTTGCCCAGGATTTAGAGGTAAAACGGTAAGCATCATCTAATGTTTTTTGTTCTTTTCTATCCAAATAAGCTGATTCAACCGCATGAAATATTGCCAATCCTCTTTCCCTCTCCTCGATCATGTTAAACTGTAATTGTTCAAGAATTTGGAGTGCCTCTATCGTAATTGCTCCATAAGCTGGAAGCCACAAAGCCTTTATAGAGTACCCACGGTAACTTCCATTTACAATGTGGGATTTCTCAGATCGATAATTTTTTAAGGATTCCAACGTTAAAAATCCCCCATTGTCACGAACATCTTTGACCATTGTTTCTGCAATCCATCCTTGGTAAAAAACATCAGGGCCATTATCAGAAATAGCTTTTAGTACTTTGCCCAAATCTTGTTGAATAATCAATTTTCCTGCATCATGTGTTAGAGAGTCTTTATCTAAATAATATTGTCGTGTCCCTGCAAATTCCTTTAAGAATTCATTAACTGACCTTTGTCTCAAGGCTTCTCCAGGAAGTAGCTTATATCCATTATTAGCATATACAATTGCAGAATTCATTACCTGTGCAAGTGGCAATGTTCCATAATTTTGCAAACCATCCGTTAGGCCTTTTACCACACCTGGAACAGCAATAGTTTGATAACCATATTCAACCCCAAGAGTATCATCAAATTTGTAATAGGATGGCGCCTGTGTAGTTGCATCTATGCCATGCACACCATCAGCAGGGTTATATATTAATATTTGAGCACGGCCACCTATCCCACTCATACTAGGCTCAACAACCGATAATGTAAAAGCAGCTGCAACTGCAGCATCCATTGCATTACCTCCGGCTGCAAGGATTTCTACAGCTGCATGTGTAGCTAATGGATGAGCAGTGGTTACAACTCCATTTTTTGAACGAGCAACCTTTTGATTTTGTAATTGAAAGATTTCATCTGGCTGGTGTTTTATATTCGTACAGCTAATAACCAAAAGCATCTGGATAAGTAAAAAGTGCCTCATATATACAATCTAATCCAATTATTATGAACAAAGTTTGAATAATTAATCATAATTCTAACTCTCTTCCCATATGAAATTTATAATATGCATCTATAACCTTAGCGAAAGCGCTGGCATATCTAGACCAATTTTCTCCTGTGTCGCGGATACCTGGTTGTGGTAATTCAATCTGTATTGCGCTAATGGCGCTTCCATCAGAAGATCCATGACGATCAGTAATGTACCCTCCGCTAAAATATCGCAAGCCTGCAGGACTAGAATCATTTACGCTTGGTACACATGCATATCCTAAACTGTCCATAAGTGTTCCAAAACTGGTTTCTCCTCTTAGAATATTTACAAATGTAAATGTAGTTGTATCGGCTAATGTTCTAATACTGGATTGATTCTTAAATTCGTCCGTATTCAAATCTTCATCTGGTAAATCTAAATCATTACCTGAAATCAAATATCCTAACCATGTTCGCAAATCATAAAACCCATCGGGGTTTTCTCCATGTCCATGAATATCAAACAATATTCCACTGCCATAGTTTATTGCAACCAACTCTTTAGCTACATCAATATAATGGTGGTATTCTTTCCATGCTCTTTCCGCATAAATATTTCCATCACTGGCTTCATTTATATTCCGGTTAGCATCCAATTTTAGTCGTTCTAATAAACAAAGAATAACATGAGGTTTTCCGCCAAAATGTGATGCTAGTGTATCCATGATTACTTTGGTCAATTGATACGTATTAATATCTGTAACAGTAGTCCCTTCAGTTCTATCTGATATTTCATCTGGCTCTACCCACCCACCATGAGCTGCAGATAAAATTATGGGGATAGTTCCAGAATGATATTCAATATAATTATTACGTCCAAAATAAATTGAATCCTCAAAATAAGGACCATCATGTCCAAGATCTGGAAAAGTATCCTGAGGAACTATTGGAATGTATCCGGTTTGCTCAGGCTCTGGTTCCTCGCATCCAATAAAAAAGAAAAAAACAATGGCCGCTGACGTGAATATTGGTTTTTTTAGTATATTATTTTTTTTCATCTGTTTATAAAGATAGATATAAAAATATATGTATCTGGTAAAAATTAATAGCTAAAAATGAAAAGCCCCCAAAATGGGGGCTCTTCATTATTCAATTCGCTAAATGTAGATTGAATTACTGATTTACTTCTGTTTTTTCGTAAAGCCCTGGATCATCATCAACAGTACTATTAGAAGTTAATTCATCTTGTGCATACGGTAACCGTTCTACATGGCCATCTGCTTCTGCCGCGGTCGTATTCAGAGGGAACGGGACAATCAAATCTGTTTCACTATCACCGCGGAGGCGTCTATGATCATTAAAAGGCATATAAGTACCAAACCCGGATACATATCTTTCTTCAATTATTTCTCGAAGAAGAGCCGTTTCGGCTGATACGCCATCAGAGTTTTCCATCCCGCCTGAATCAAAATCTGATGCGTCATACCCTTCATACATCATGCTTGCAGAATCATTAAATGTTGCGTTTAGTCGGCCACCACTAGCTAACCAAGATCGATAATCATTCAAATGGCTTAATCCTT